>Ga0065711_1034649_pt1 | contig 23435 bp, 17 predicted proteins | sample Hoacrofraction12_FD_59098 | JGI IMG/M metagenome (GOLD analysis project Ga0065711, IMG submission 59098) | Hoatzin crop microbial communities from Cojedes, Venezuela - Epithelial fraction 12 v2 (version 2) | ecosystem: Host-associated > Birds > Digestive system > Esophagus > Crop | place...
TTTTTTTTTTTTTTTTTTCCCTCCTGATCTTTTCATGTTCACAGTCAGGACTGTTTATTTGCCATTAAGTTGCTGTTCAAACTATTTTAACCAAACATCAGAAAGTCTAAAAGTTGAATGCTGTCAGCATGATGTCTGGAAAAGCAACATTTTAAATGCTAAAATCACAGCGGGCATTAGTAGAGGGTTGACTGTAACCTTTATAGAGGAATGTAGTGAAATTCTGATAATGAATTTTAGGTATACAAGGAATATTTAGGTAGTAGCTGAACGTAAGTAGTAGTGTTAAGAGCAGAAGTTCTTGCTCAGTATTAACCAGCTAGAGATGTAAGGTGGTATACTTATTCAGAGAAATTTCTTCTAACTGCTGAGTAAAAGGTGTAGAGATTGGCCAGTGGGTCGGTTGCTTTTTTCCTTCTTCCTTTAAAGCTTTTCCTTGAGTGACAGGAAATAATTTGTATTTGTTGTTGGTGGCTTCTGTAGGAAAAGCCTCATTTCTGATGAAATGTTGTGTGTGTGTCAGATTCTCATAACTCCTTCTATGTGTTTGTTCCTTGCAGTTCTGCCTGAGACCTCATGTTTTCAAGTAAATCCTCTTGGCCGAGTATCATGCCTCTCTCTGTTTGTACACTGTCTAGCACACTGCAAGAGCTAAGGGAAGACAAAGTACAGGGCACTGAATAAAATGGATGTTGAAATTTGTCGTGGTGTTTTATTTTCTGAAGTAAAAGACCCTGACAAAAGGCTGTTAACCAACACATGCTACTAGATGGACTGCAGTTACGAGTGACACGCGCATACAGCCTGTTACCAAGTATTCAAAGTATGTGGGTTTTTTGGGTGGTGTTTGTTCTTTGCTTTTGATTTCTTTAGTCTGAACTTTTGGATTGCCTGGTTTAAGTCATGATCTAACAGATGAGCTCCTCCTAGGCATGCCAAACAGATGATGACTAGTGACAGTTAGGGACTGCAGAAGAGATGGTGAGACTGCTTAGTTTTTGGTTTGCTGCATTGTCTTGGGACAGGGGGATGCAATACTGGAGCTGATGGTCACCAGTGCAAGTGATCTCATTGGTGACATCAAGACTGGAGGTGGCTGCAGTGATCACGCATTGGTGGAGCTCACAGTCCTGAGGGATATAGGAAAGGTGAGGAGTATAGTCGAGACCCTAAGTTTTAGGAAAGCCAACTTCCATCTCTTCAAGGACTTAGTCAGTAGAACCCTGTGTGAAATGGTCCTCAGGGACAGCGAAGCAGAACAGAGCTGACAGATCTTTAAGGGCGCTTTCCACAGAGCACAGGAGCTCTCAGTCCCCGGGTGTAAGAAGTCAGGCAAGGAAGGTAAGAGACCAGCATGGCTGAGTCAAGACCTGCTGGTCAAACTAAAGACCAAGAAGGAATTGCACAGGCAGTGGAAGCAGGGACAGGTATCTTGGGAATAGTATAGGGGTGCTGCCCAGTTGTGTAGGGATGAGGTCAGGAGGGCTAAGGCACAGCTGGAGCTGAACTTGGCAAGGGATGCTAAGAATAACAGGAAGGGCTTCTACAGGTATGTCAGCCAGGAAAGGAGGGTTGGAGAAAGTGTATCCCCCCCTCCCCCCCGATGAACAAGAATGGTGACCTTGTATCAACAGATGAGGAGAAGGCTGAGGTACTTGACAACTTTTTTTGCCTCAGTCTTCACTAGCAGCCTCTTTCCTCGCCCCTCCCTGGTTGATGGACTGCAAGATGGGGGCCAGAGGGGCAAAGCCCCTGCCAGTGTAAGGGAAAATCAGGTTTGTGACCACCTGAGGAACCTGGATGTAGATAAGTCTATGGGACCTGATGAGATGCATCGCAGAGTCCTGAGGGAATTGGCTGATGCAGTTGCCAAGCCACCTTCCATAATATTTGAAAGGTCATGGCAGTCAGGCGAAGTCCCTGGTTACTGAAGAAGGGAAACATTGTGCCTGTTTTATAAAAAGGATAGAAAGGACGACCCTGGGAACTACCAACCTGTCAGCTTCGCCTCTGTGCCTGGGAAGATCATGGAACAGATCCTCCTAGAAGCTATGCTAACGCACGTGGAGGACAGGGAGGTGATTCGAGACAGCATGGCTTCACCAAGGGCAAGTCCTGCCTGACCAACATTGTGGCTTTCTGTGATGATGTGACTACATCAGTGGACAAGGGAAAAGCTATTGATGTCGTCTATCTGGGCTTCTGTAAAGCCTTCAACACAGTCCCTCACAACGTCCTTTTCTCTAAATTGGAGAGATAAGGATTTGATGGGTGGACTGTTCAGTGGATGAGGAATTGGTTGAAAGGTCGCAGCCAGCGGGTAGTGATCAATGGCTCGATGTCCAGATGGATGCCGGTCACAAGTGGTGTCCCTCAGGGGTCCATACTGAGACTGGTGCTGTTTAACATTTTCATCAATGACTTAGCAACATCGAGTGCACCGTCAGCAAGTTTGCAGATGACACCAAGCTGAGTGATGCAGCTGACACACCAGAAGGACAGGATGCCGTCCAGAAGGACCTGGGCAAGCTGGAGAGGTCGGCCTGTGTGAACCTCATGAGGATCAACAAAGCCAAGTGCAAGGTCCTGCACCTGAGTTGGGGCAACGCCCAGTATCAATATACAGGCTGGGGGATGAAGGGATTGAGAGCAGCCCTGCTGAGAAGGACTTGGGGGTACTGGTGGATGAAAAGCTGGTCATGAGCTGGCAATGTGTGCTCACAGCACAGAAGGCCAACTGTATCCTGGGCTGCATCAAGAGAAGCGTGGCCAGCAGGTCGAGGGAGGTGATTCTGCCCCTCTGCTCTTGTGAGAGCCCACCTGGAGTCCTGCATCCAGCTCTGGAGCCCTCAGCACAACAAGGACATGGATCTGTTGGAGTGAGTCCAGAGGACGGCAACAAAAATGATCTGAGAGAATTGGGACTGTTCAGCCTGGAGAAGAGAAGGCTCCGGGGAGGCCTTATTGAGGCCTTTCAAGGGGACCTGTAGGAAAGATGGGGATAATCTTTTTAGCAAGGCCTGTTGTGATAGGACAAGGAATAATGGTTTGAAACTAAGGGAGAGTACATTTAGACTGGGTGTAAGGAAGAAATGTTTTACAATGAGGGTGGTGAAACACTGGAACGGGTTGCCTAGAGAGGTAGTGGAGGCCCCATCCCTGGCTAAGTTGGACAGGGCTCTGAGCAACCTGCTCTAGTTGAAGATGTCCCTGCTCACTGCAGGGGGGATGGGCTAGATGACCTCTAAAAGTCCCTTCCAACCCAAAGCATTCTATGATAAGATTTTCGCTTGCAGGGAAGCTTCACGCAGAAGGTGTATTATTGAGTAAGTCTAAACAGTACCACTGAATTAGTGGAAAACATTGATCAACATTGACTTTTTTCCATAAAAGGGACGATATCGTTCTTAATTTGTACACTGCATTTTCCTGACAATGTCACACAGTCAGATCTCCCTGGAGGAATGGTGTTTTTGCAGTGTCTCCTGTCTCTGTCCTCTGCACATGCCAAATACATAAGTCATGTCAGAAGGAGGAGGTAGTGAGGTACTGATGTTTTCAAGGCTAACTTGGGGAGAGGAAAGGAAGGGTGAACAGGGGTTAACGGAACGGGGGCCTCTGTAGCAACCTCTCACATATTTACGGTAGTTCTTCGAGACCCAGCTTCTTGTGGTCACAGGATTGCTCACAGGTTTTAGTGGGTTTGTCCACAGGGCTGCAGTAAGAGATAGGAAATTCATATAAAAATGCTGTTGACTGTGTATCTCTGTCTGCCTTAGGCAGGGTATACAGTCCTTTTGTCATCTGGGCTCTCATTACCAGAGCGAGATGACTTTGGAGTCTGAGGCTGTCATTCAGATCCCTGGGCCACGCTTCCTTTGCACGAGGAAATTGCCTGCTGGTTTCCATATGCCTGCCCCCATCTTTTCAGCGTACAAGCAATAGCATTTTCACAGCTTGGGGGATCTGCGGGACGTACACTGAATCAGCCTGATCTGTTTCACTGGCGTTAAAACATTCATTACCTGTTAAAATAGATATTTATGATATTATGCAGTGTAGCTAATTTTCATCAAATGTCACGTGTGCTGGACAAAACCAAAGCATCTCTGTGTGACTTGGTGAGATCAAATCACTGACCTTGGTAACTTTGGTCTACAGACATTCATTCAGTATCTGGCTGAATTATGTTATAATACTGCATCAGCGCTGAGTTCACGTACTTTCTTGTATGTGCTTCTCTGATACCCTTTTACATGAAGACAGTTCTTTATCACTGTAATGACAAAATCTCTAGGTTTTTTTGACTGTTTCTTATACTAGTAGTTAGGTGTAGGTAAGCAAAGCGTCTGGTGTGCTGTTGCAATCAAAGCTCTGGCATAAATGTGATCTTATCTTGCTCCTCGATCAAAGGAAAGAATTCCATTTAAAACTTAATTGATGCTCATCAAGGGCTAAGGCTCTGCTAAAGCAGGTGTTGGTACATGCTTCTAGGCTAATGATCCTGATGTCTCTGTCTTGTGTGTGCAAATTGAACGTTGCTTAGGTTGCCATCCTTTTATCATTAATATCTTTCCTTATCTCATAGAGTCTTGTATTACTGGAATGAAGGTTGGTGGGTGAATGCTTTATGAAAAGCTCTGCAATATGCCCATTTTTTCATTAAATAAAAGATATCCTGTCTGGTACAGGTGCTTTCCTGGCCAGAACAGAAGGGCTCAAGGTATGGCCTCCTTTGGGTGCATTAGAAGTCTAGTGGGCCAGTGAGGCAGACTGGTTAAGGGCTTCTGTTGGGCTTTCTAGCTTTTGCAGCTTGTAAAAGACCCGTATCTAGTAAGAGAGGATTTCTGGTTTCTGTTGTGATGTTACTGCTATTGCCCTTTCCAACGATGCTTTGTTTTGAGCTGCAGGTCTTGGCAGTTCTTTTTTTTCTCCTCTTGAAGTGGCATTGTGAAAGAGCTGTGCCCTTGCTGTGAGGACCAAAAGGCAACCCTTTGGTGACAGGTGGGCACATAAATGGGGGAATGTGAATCTACCAGTGTGTTTCATCGGAACAGCAGTATCTACAACTTCAGCACCTTGAAAATTTAATTTAGAATTGGCTGTTATCCCACTGCTGTGGGAAGCAGAATGCTATACCTGAGCAGGTATCTTAGCATTGCACTGCTGAGAAGACCTGTGCTTGGCTCTGGGGGTGGAGAAGGGAACAATAAGGGATGGAGACTTCCCTCCTGCCACCCCCCCACCCCCCCCATGTAGGACTTCCCTGCTGGAAGCATGGATGTAAGAACAAGTTCAGACATGCCTGAAGAATGTAGGCTGTAAAATGTATGCAGGGACCAGGGAATGGAGCTGTGCCTGGAGACTATTGTAGGGGAAAAGTGGGAACCTAGTGAAATGCAGATACCTACTGTGACACGAGTGGGATTATTTTTTTTTTTGCCTTTCTTTTTCCCCCTGGATAGTTCTAGTGGTGAGGTGTATTCACTACTTCATTCCCCCATCATTTGTAACATGCAGGATTCTTGCTGTTTGCATTCTGTTAGCTTCACCAAGCAGGATTTTAAAAGGATTATGGCAAAACATAAAACTTAGTCATTGTTTGCATTTGTAACGCAAGCTGTAATGGAAACTGTGGAAGAAAGAGGAGACAAAAGATAAATATGCTATAAATTCTGTGGGCTTTTATCTTTTTTTCTTTAAAATTTGTAGTATTCCATGTAGTATTTGGACTTGGGCTGTACTTACCAGAGGATGTAATATTATACCTCTTGTGAAATATGATCCATGTATAAACATAAAAGCATCCTAGTTATTTCCTTGTATTTAAAATCAATCCTTCATCTTTTTTTCTAACTATACATACTTTACGCTATTTCATACAGTAACACTAGATGAATAAATCCATATGTAATTGAAACAGTAACTTGGAGATAAACCTGCCAATAACCATTTTATTTCTTGCTGGTTTTGATTGTATCTCACAATAACATGTGTTAGACATCACTGCATTTAAAAAAAAAAGTTAAGAACACTGTTTACCCTCAGTTATGATTAGGATTTAACGGTAATCTTGGAGAAACATGTAATACTGGCATTTGACTGAGAATGAGATTCATTGCTTATTCGGGAGACTAGGTGTGGGTTTGATGCAGCAGTGCCGAGGCTGGACCATTAAAATGGACTGAGATGGATGCTGTGCTTCCGCAGCAGGTACTCGCAGGTGGTGGGGGCTCTCAGTAGTGGGGGATCTATTTTTATGGTTGCTCTTATGATAGTTTCATGCTTCTTAAATGTTTTGCTCCTTACTACTTTATTAAAGTGCATGTACCAGACTGATGCTGGCTGGTAGGGTTCTGGCTAGTTGTGGTACTTTTATTCAGATTTTAAAAGTATCAAGAGAAGATGACTGGAGTAGAGCCTTGAGAAACAAAGTCTCCAGGGGCTGATGAAGTGTTCGCTTTGTGCCTTGTGCAATTCTTGTCTTGATTTAACCTTAATGCATCATTATCACAGTGTCCATGGTGCTTTGCAGTCTTTATTTTATTCTTTCAGCACTTCTCGTGGTAGGAATTTGCTGTTATTTTCATTTTAAAGATAGGGAGTTAGCGTTGTGAGGAATTTGGGGTATGCCCATCTTACAAAGTGGAGGTCCAACTAACCTGAAATAGGTTATCTGTGTAGTAGAAGCAGCATTAGCATGATTGTCTTGGCTATTTTCATCCTCTAATGTAGTTACATTGCTTATAAACAGAAACGTCTATCTGGGCTACTTCAGGTGTCCATTTATGGCTCTGCATTGTGGAGCACATGGTGAAAGAAAGGGATTTGTCTCTGGTCATACAATGGGAGGCATTCAAATTGGGATTAAGGCATGATTAATTTAGATATCTGTACTCCTGTTATAGTCACTGGAGCCTAGAGTGGCTCAGCACATCTTGTGCTCTGTGGCTGTTTCAAGGTGAGTTGAATCACGCTCTGGGCTCCCATCGAGTATTGAGTAGGTCTCCATTGAGTATCCTGGGAGTCTAAGCATGTCAGTCTCCAGCTGGGTCCATCGTATGATGTCTGCAGCAGAGGAGGAAACTTGCAGGCCCTGGTTCAGCGTTGCAGTTACTGGATCCTCCTTTTGCTGTTGGTCACCTGAGAACTGCCAGTGTGCAGGAAGTCACAACAACAGATGAGGGGGCACGCTCATTTAAAAATTCTGTGTATGCGTGCTGAAGAAAATAGAACATGGCTGCATTTAGGGTTGTTGGAATACTGCTAGTCAGTAGGCATCTGAAGTTCAAAAGAGTTGTTGAATGTAATCAGCATGACCTGTATGTGGGAGAGCTGTAATTATATCTTGAGCTATTCAGCATCTGATGAAAAACTTGGTGTGTTTTAACACAGAGTTCTTGAAATACTGCCTGTGAGAGTAATAACAGATGCACATGTGATAACTGACCTCTTCTGTCCTTTCTACTTTGTCACCTCCAGTGCGGTGTCTTTAATTGGTGGACTACCTTGTAAAGCTACATTGAAAGAGGAGCAGCACCACCTGTTACTGCATGAAAAGACAGCATCTAACAATTGTAATTGAATCAGGGGTAGCTGATACTTTTTAGATCTTTGTGATGTATTTAGAAACACTTGCAGTAGTCTTCTGGGGCTACTTTGGATTCTTTTTACAGAAGAAACCCTCCTGTCTTATGGTGCTAGCCGTGATGGGAAACCAGTTGGAAAATGGTGATTTCCGCTGATGTTGCTGGAACCAAACCTTTGGTGAAGCTAGTTTTGAATATTTTGGGAAGCTGTTTGATATTTTGTTGTCTTAGACCATATCACAGTGCCTGAATTCCAAGCTAGTGAGCATCTTTGGTGTATAAAATTGTCTGTCAAAACAAAGTAATTGACAATTGGACACTGTGATGTGGCGATAGTACCACTAGCAACACTGGTGTCAGCTTTTAGTGTAGTAAGGTTAGTGTTGGCTTCTCAGGGCTGTATATTTGGAGAGGAATTCCAGCTCAGTCCTCTGCTAGGCATACCTGGAGACTTTTGATGAGCTGTCATTTACAGAAGTACTAATTTCCCAGATTGTCAGCTTGTATGTATGCTTACAGGTTTTGCTGAAATTAATGTGGTTTGGTTGCTGCAGAATACTGAACGGACTGTGTGGTTTCTAACCCATGTATAACTGAGCATAATGCATGTAATTTTATTGTCCAGTATCATCCTCAATTTTCCAAGGATGAAGAGTGTGAAATGGTAGTTGGACACTTAGTTAACTATCTCTTGTGGGTTTACTGAAATATATTTTGCTCTTTAATATTCCCCCTGTCATTGGGTGTTCTCAGAAATCTGTTAACTTTTGAAAACTAGTTTTCTATTAAGATTTAAACTATTTTCATTCTGCCTGCAGCATCACCCTAGCAGCTTTGTTAGCCATACATGTGAGGGAGAAGCATCTCTGGAGATGCTGACACCGAGGAATCATGAACTTCCTAGAAGCTGGACCAATAAAGCTGTAATCTCTAACAGATCTTTCAAAAAAAAAAAAAAATCCAAAAAAAACCAAAACCAAAAATAAACAAACCAAACAAAAAAAAATGCAAACCAAACAAAACCCAATTTAGCTGAAATGCTGTGAGAGGGAAGCAAGTATCCTGTGAGAATGAAGCAAGTAGCCATCAATCAAATCTACTGACTTCCTTACAAATACCTAATCGTGCTTTACTGTGCGTTAAAAGTTTCAGGAAGACTTGTTTGAAGCTTCAGCAGAGGGTCAGAAATACCTTGTCACGACCCTACTAAGAGGGTGGAATACCTGCTCGTGCTCTTGCCTCTGCATAACGACAAAAAGTACTGTATGAGGATGTCAGATAGAGTGGCTGAAATAGATGTAGGCCTCTTTCCTGCCCTCCTCGGCTCCACTTTACATCTGGGAAGAAGGTAGGGCTCCTGGTCAGGTTGGTGGTATTTTGGACTTGTGTATGATTCAGACAGAGCCCTCAATCAGCTCTGCTGCCCTTGATCTTAAATGCCTTTGGCTTTCTTACAGTTGGGGTGTTGCACTGAGGTACTGAGGTCTCTGCTATTTTAGGAAGTAGCATCATCACTGCACACCTAAATAGGGCTGTAAGATGACATAGAATAATGAAAATGTGTCAGGCAGCTAATTGTTTGAAGCAATTGCTGTAGCTGTTTAAAGCAATTATAAAAATAAGGGGAAGAGAAAAATATGGGAAAGCTGAGAGATTTGGTGATTGACTGCTCAATTGATAAATCTTGCTTTTTGACACAGTCTATTCAAAGGAAGCTGAGGTGCTTCAGTGATATGCGTTAAAATGCCTATTGTACTGGGTGCCTCAAGGCAGGTCTGTACTGTCACAGGGACAATGTTATCGTGGCGTGTTTTGCTGCTGCAAATTGTTGGTGGTTTTCTTCTGGTGTGGTGGTGGTGTGTTTTTTCTTGTCTAGGTAGGTGTGCGAGAACTGTATTGGTTTGCTTTCCTTCTGTCTGCTGCTGCCTTTATTGCTTCAAAATGCTTTTGAAAAATGTATGCTTTTGAAAAAAGGGCTGCTTTTGCTCTCAGAGATCTCTGGGGCCAGGCCTACTCCTAGTCTTGCTCTGCACATCTTCGGGAACCCAATGGCTACTTTCTGTGAACACCTTTAGGCTTTCTGATATTTTCACGTTCCTGCGAAGCTCTCCTCAAATCTGTCAGCTGTGATGGCATCAACCTTCCCTTTGCAGGTGGAGGGCGATGGCTAGCACAGTGAAATGGTCACCTGTCCAGCAGGGTGGAGTGTCATTCCTCATGTTATGTTCTTCTCTCCATTTCAAGCTCCCTTTGGACAGGATTTGAGGTTTTTGTTCTTGGGTCTTGAGGCTCCTTGTGTGTCCTGGCTCATGGAAGGGACTCCGAAGTGCTGTATAAAATAAAGCAAACAGTAACTTTTAAGAAGCTAGAAGTCCTGATGTAAATGTTGTGGGGATTTTTAACATGAAGTAATGTATGCATTGAAGTAATGATGGTGTCTCCTAGGAGAATCCAGTAGTGACCCCTGGGAATCTGTCCATGATGGAAAGAGATATGCGCTGTCAGCATTTTTCTGTTAATGTCATTCAGCTTGCTATGACATATTAATGTGATTAGCAGGTGCTGATGGCTGGTGTTTCTCATGTGCCCGTACTTACACCTCCTTGTTGACCGTGAGAGTGTAAGATGCTAGTCATAAATGTTTCGTAACAGTGTAGGAGGTTGTCATCTAAAAGGCTATCTGGCAGCTACATCAGCTGTTGCCTTGCAGCGAACTGCTCCCTGGCTAGCCCATGGGTGTAACAGCAAACACAGCGTTCACAAGGGTGCGTACACAAAGGAGAGGCAGATGTTAGAAATGGACCTTGCTGCAATCCACCAAAACAGTTGCACGTGGTGGTGCGAGAAGGCAGCCAAACCAAATTAAAGGGATCACCCCATTTCTTCTTGGGAGCTGAGAGGCAGGCACGTTTGTAATGTTACCTCTTGTTTTCACTGTGGGAACAGGCATCAGAGTGTTAATTACCAGAGTTCAAGAAAAGGAGCTCTTGTGACTAATGAACTACTCCTTCAAACCACAAAAACCTTGGAACTTTGAAATGGCAAGCTCTTAATTGTATGTTTGAGATGAAGGCCCTAGGGCGGAGGGTTGTTGTGCTCTATTAACCACGTAAAGTTATCAGGCACACAGGCTTTCATGCACTAGAGATACAAACATGTGGAGTGTACTATTACTGCTTTTAGAAAATGAAATGACTTTGGTCTTGACCTTTGGAAGGAGAATGTTTATTTTTAGGGTCAGCAAAGGCCTTTTTTGGTACTTGCTAAGGAGTGTAAAAATTACTTTTGCTGGAAAGGTGTTGACCTAGTTTCCCTAATATGTTAAAGCTGACAAGCCATGGAGGCAGCCGCCTTAGGAATTATGCTTCAAAGGGGGCAGTGCTTTTGTGTTGCCTGTAGTCAGTGTGTAATTACTGTGATTAATATTAATATTGCACGTGATTAAATTCTGTGCTTATGCTTGCTTCCATTTTATTTGGAAGAGTATTTATCCATGCTGTTGTGATGAAGTTGCTAGCAACAGTAAACCAGATGGCGAAAGGCTTGGTGATGGGAAGTACGGACTGACGGAAGTCCAGCTCTGGATAAAGTGAGAAGTTTTGATTTTTGTCTCCAAGTGGAATGAGTGGGTATTTTTTTCTGTTGGGTTATTGCTTTGCCAGGGAGTTTTGCTATGCAGATGTCTCCAAAGGCTTCCCTCTCTGGGGTTTTCAGCACGGAGATGGAGAGCGTAGCTGGGTAGGGGTCTGGCCGGTCCCAGAGCTCTCCCGGCCTGGCTGATTCCTGCTCTGGGAAGAGGAGGGTGTGAGCTGCTGCTGTCAGCTCTGGTCTGTAAGTAAGTGCGCGTTCTTGGTTCTGTGGCTCTCATTCCAGGATCTTTCACCAGGATTAGCATGTGTGCATGAGAGGGGGAAACAACAGTTGAAGTTTGGTGTCTGCAGAGCAAGAGGTTGATGACAGTTTTATATTTATTAGACTCAGAAATGTTGAAGATAAATTAAATGTCTGTCTTATTTCATGTGAGCGGGATGGGATGTCTAGAGAGAGTAACTTGGGGACTTCTATGTTACCCTGTTTATTATATGCCCATAATGATCTTTTGTGGATTGCTTGCTTTTGAGATATTGCTTGTTCTGTCACTTTGAAATAAACATGAAGATAGCAAAATCATGTAAAAAATTTGTGTGCTTACTGCAGTTGAAGCAGTGTGACTGTTTAAAGGTCAGTTAAATGGTCTCCATTGGGCGAGTTTCTCAAATTGAAATTTTCAATTGTAATTTCTCCTCATTTTTCCTCTCATGGTTGTATTTCACTTTATTCCTGGTATTTTCCTGTCATGTGGTCTTCTTTCTTAGGTGGTATTTTGTCATGTTGGTCTCGCTTGGGTAGCAGCAGCCTCACTGTCTCCTGACTGTTTTATAGCAGTTTGGAGAGCATTTTGGACTTTTTTCCTCAGTAAAGAAGATGCTTATAGAAGTGCAAAGAGTAGCAAATGTTTTGATGAATTGCATTAGCCCTTGTGTGGAGAGCCTTCATTCTTTTCCAGCTGATGGTAAGCAGAAGACAGCAGAGCCTGGTAGCCTCTGTGGTGACAGTTTGGAAATAAGCTGGTACTTCACAGCTTTCTGCTTACAGGTCTCTGTTGCTTGTGCAGAGGGCACCACTGGAATGGTGGGTTTTCTGGAAGTTTTGGTAGAGAGCACGTGGGGATGGTGCCATCCTCTCAGTAGCAGTCTTGGTTTAGGGATGTGAAGGCAAGTGCATAAAGGGAGAGTATCTGTGTGAAACTGTTGAAACAGCAGCAAAGAAACAACTTCTAAAAATCATGAATGCTTTTAGTTTAGAAAAGAAACTCTACTTTCTCACCCCTTACCTTCCTCTGCTCTTCCCCACCCTCTGTAAGGCCTAATGATTAACTTCGGTGTAAATAAGGTCACTACAGTGTCTGTAAGTGAAGAACAAAGACCAAGAGTGATCAAACAGGCTTCCATAAATCGCCGTACTAGGAGTACTCTCAGGGGTTGAAGAGGATCAACCTGATTGCGTGTTCTCTCCCCTTAAGATGTAGCACACCTAAGTATTACTTCTGAATTTACATTTCCAAATACGTCCTTGGGCACAGTGAGCAATTTCTCATGATTTGGAAGTGTGAAAATTTGATCACTAGCTGGAGATTGCTATGCAGTACTAACCATGCAGCAGATCAACTTGTGGAAGTCCAAGTTGTGGAAATAAGCTCTAGCTTGTATATGATCTCTTTAGGTAGCTTGGAAATAAGGCTCTGTAATACTTGAGATAAAGTATGCATCCAGGAGAGAGGCTGCTCAGGCAGCCCTGAGTTGGTCAAAACAAACAAATAAATGTATTTGAATAAAACTTATGATAACTCTGGATCAAATGCAACATCTTTTTATTGGTGGGCAAACTGCTTCTTCTAAGTTTCCATGCCTTTGTTTTCTACAGTCTTTATACCCATCATATGGCACTTTTATGAAAATGGTGCACCTTCTAAAGATGGGAAATGGAGAGGGAGGAGAGGTAAAAGGTTACAAAATTCCTTCAAAAATGTACAGTTCTTTTTTATGTTTTGAATTAATGGCTTTTCTAAGTCCATTCTGTGATTAAGGTAATAAACTCCATTGAAAGATCAGGAGAAGAGGCGAGCATAGTTTTGCTCTGGAACGTTATGTTGAAAACAAGATAAGTATTTGTTAGAATAAAGTGGATGGGCTTCTTCCAATTCAGTATTTCAAGGAACAGCAAAGGTTTGAGAATTTTACAGTGCTCATGAAATATATCTTAGTTCTTCTTTCTACCCCATTCTTCTCTTCAAGTATAATGTTAGTCACGGAGCTACGTAAGGCACTCAGTTTTACTACTTCTCATTATCTCTACTCTTTGTACTGATTTGCAAAAAACATTGAAGTTTGTAATAGTTGGTAGTGGACAGCATAAAACCTCTGAGCACCAACAGGGTGCTGGATTTTTTTAAAAACTTAATGCTATTTGAAAGATAAGTAGAAGAGCAGTAAGAAAGAAATGAATGTCTAGGTGACCCTAGAAACAGAAATTGGGGAGGGGAGCATATTTGATTTAAAAAACAGGTGCAACAATTATTGCACCCACTGTTTTTAGGATAGTATTTGCATCTGTTTGTTCCTAGCCTGTTTTTCACCTGTTTCAGAGACTTCTGGATCGAGTTCATTCTTTGTGATTAACTACTGTGTTAAGAATAAGTGCAGTCATCCCTTCCCTGCTCTTGCAGTTTCTCTTGCATGTCTTCGTAACCTAGGCTGGGGACATTACATGAAAGAGTTTTATCTGTATAATTTTATGGTTAATAGGTACCTCCTGTTGTTAGTGTCCAACTAAATAGCCATATCCTTGTGGTTATGTGCTTGGGCTAACTCAGCAGGGTCTACGTTCAGGAAACTGCAATAGGCTCTGAATTGTCAACGTAAGTGTACAAAAAGTATCTGTGGGGTTGGTTTGTTTATTTATGAAAAGAGTAACCAAGAAGAGTGAGGAAGAGCAACTGGATTTGCTGTGAAGCAGGAACACAAACCTGGCATAGTGATGCGAAAGTTAGTAAATGACATTTTGATCAATGCTCTTAATACAGCAGCAGAACTATAGGTTATTTTTGGTGCTGAAAGTGATGTTACAGGTTCAGGATCAGGGCTTCATTGTAAAAGATTGCATGCAATCTCCCTCATACACGCATGTACACACGTAGTGCAGTCCCCAAGGACTAAATTGTGTCAGACATTAAGAATGCAAACCATTTATGGGACTTTCATCCCTATGTGCATCTGTTTTGCAAATACAGGACTCAAAGCCGTAAGGGGAGATTGTCTGTTTAATATTCTCTTAGAAGTAGGGCTGTTAAATGGTTAGTTTGTCACTTTCACAACTGTTAACTATTTATCCTTATTTGAAATCCAATTTAGAGAATCCTCCCCCTTGGTTACTGTACAGATGTAGATGTGGCTGATGTGAAGTTTGATATAACTAAAGTCTGAATGAGTAATATTTGGGGTAAGGGAGAAATATGGTCTTTACAAGGTGGACCAGCCACTGGGTTAACAGACATTTTCTGTCTGGGTGACTTGTCAGTTTTTAGGAGGTGTCTGCCTGTTTTTGCCTCTTGTAAGGGTTGGCTTTCTCTACCAGTTCCTGTCCTTTCAGCTGTTGAATTTATGCTTAACTGACATGAGCATGGGAATGGTGATTTTTAAAAAATTGATTATGAATTTGTTTTGTATGAAAGCCAACCCTAATGAAAAATGTTAACATAGAAAGAAAAAGGTATTTTGCTAAAACAAGCTTTGGAAGTAACGTTGCTCTTTTTTTTAAAAAATAAAAAAAAAAAAAGAACAGATAGTGGCACAGAAAAAACTCAGTGTGAAGGAAAATTGACTATGCATAAGAAATCAATGATGCCATGTAGACAAAGAGAATTGTTAAATGGATGAGCATAATGAACTGAAGAAGCATCACTTTGAAGTGTCAGCAGGCAAAAGATAATATAGGTGGAAATACATGTGGCTGTGCTCTACTGAGGTTAACACCTTGTAGTTTGATTTTTGTAATGGTGCTGATGTAATCCATGTGTTACTGTGAATGCATTAACATTACAATTGAAATTACAAGACTTTATAAGGGTAATGGCTCACCAAATTGTCCAGGAGTGTTCCCATGTCTGGTGCTGTTGTGAAAATTGTTTTTAAATTTGGTTGTGTATTGCTTTAAAGTACAGTAAGAACGAAGTTAGGTCGGCTAGAAAAGTACAGTGGTAGGGAGCTACCTCTTGGTAAGTTTAACTTCATATGTCTGCTTCTTGGAAAACTGGAGCAAGGAGATGTGAGGGATGGGGTGAAACCTGTCAAAGGACATACACTTTAGTAAGAAGTGAAATATTGCTTCACTTTAAGCAATATTATACAAAATGACTGATGGTAATAACATCTGTGTCCCAGAAGACCAGTCTGACCAGCAACCTTGGACACGGATGTGACACAGCACAGCGAACACTGAATGCTTGGGCAGTAAGTAGAGTTTGTGTGTCTTGGATATTTTGTATCTGAGGATATGGTGAGAGCAGTGTCATGCAGGAGGGACTTTACTGTTGTTATGTCAAGTACTGGCAGTGCAGAGACCTTCTTTATCTGTGACCCATCTGCTTCTCCACCCAGCAAATAGAGGGGCAAATAAGATTGTCAGCTATACTTTGTAGGACCATGTATTAACGTACTAGCTGTGCAATCCTCCATCCCGCACCACACCATGTTCCTCACGGTCCTCTGTCTCGTGGCATTCACTGCTTCTTGTCCAACATTCCATCAGTCATTGAAGTACCTTCTTATATTCATTACGTCCATGGTGCCAAATACATTCCTGTGGCATCTCTCTGGTTCCTCCTGTATGGCACCCATGTAGTATATTTCCCAAAACCTGTGCCTGGCGTGGTATTGTTTGCTGCCAGGCTGTGCACTGGTGTCTCGGGGATGGTGTATGTTGGTCCTCAGCACAGAGATTGTCCAGCCCACTATTTGCAGTGTTTCTCTGGTGGACTGGTGTACTTCCCAGAAGATGCAGAGACACAGCCAAAATGCTTTGGTTTGTCCTGGATAAATGCCGGGTGCCCACCAAAACTGCTCTATCACTCCCCCTCCTCAACCGGACAGGGGAGAGGAAATATGGTGAAAGGCTCGAGGGTCGAGACAAGGACAAGGAGAGATCACTCACCAGTTACCGTCACGGACAAAACAGACTCAACTTGGGGAGAAAAGGGAGTTTAATTTATCACCAATCAAATGATAGTGGGACAGTTAGAAATAAAACTAAATCTTAAAACACCTTCCCCTCACCCCTCCCTTCTTCCTGGGCTCACCTTCACTCCATTTTCTTTACCTCCCCCCTACCCCCCGAGTGGCGCAGGGGGACGTGGAATGGGGGTTATGGTCAGTTCATCACACGTTGTCTCTGCAGCTCTTTCCTCCTCAGGGGGAGGACTCCTCACACTCTTCCTCTGCTCCAACATGAGGTCCCTCTCACAGGAGACAGTTCTCCACAAACTTCTCCAACGTGAGTCCTTCCCACAGGCTGCAGCTCTTCACGAACTGCCCCAGGGTGGATCCTTCCCACGGGGTGCAGTCCTTCAGGAACAGGCTGCTCCAGCGTGGGTCCCCCATGGAGTCACAAGCCCTGCCAGCAAACCTGCTCTGGTGTGGGCTTCTCTCTCCACGGGTGGAGCCTGCTCCAGCGTGGGGTCTCCACAGGGTCACAACTTCCTTCAGGCATCCACCTGCTCCGGCATGGGGTCCCTTCCATGGGCTACAGGTGGAGATCTGCTCCACCATGGGCTACAGGGGAACAGCCTGCCCACCATGGTCTTCAGCATGAGCTGCAAGGGAAAACTTACTGCTCCAGTGTCTCGAGCACCTCTTCTCCCACGCTTCACTGACCTTGGTGTCTGCAGAGTTGTTCCTTTCACATCGTCTCACTCCTCTCTCTCTCCACTACTGTCTCACAGTGGGGCCCCTCATCACCTCTAGTTTGGCCCTTTGTCACCACTTTTGCTATGGATGGGACTTGAAATGTTTTCTGGCAAGGGGGTAGTGGTATGGTTGAGGTGAGAAAGAAGGGGATCAGGGATGTTGGAGAACGAGTGGAATGGACGATGGGAGCCTAGAGAGGTGGTCTTCAGCCATACAAGATGACTGACAGACTGTGTCCTAATTCTGTAACTTCCACAGCTTCTGGAGTTTTTTCCTCTGGCGACTTAAATGGTTCCATATGCCTGCTGTGGATTAAGCTACAATATGTATTTCACTAGAAAAATAAAATGAAATTAAATTGTTTCCATTGAAAAAAGAAAATCTGGTTCCCCTAATCTTATAGATGACTCCACAGCTACCATTGAGACTATTTTAGGTTCAGTGCTATTACACTTCTGTAAGTAAAATGGTAAAGTGTTTTAAAGGCTTCTTTTGAGTAAAAATTATCCTGTAAAAAGTGTATGTTAGAATAGTGGTATAAAAAAGAAACCACCCACCAAATTCGGCATGATTGTGGTAGTTGGAAAATTCTGGGAAATGTATTTCGCTGCGGTTGACTTGATTTAGTGAAAACATCTGTATCTGTTAGTAGCAGAAATAAGATTTCTTTAAGACTTCTCTTTGGAGCTGTGAATGGATGTGAGGAAATACACCTCTCTGTAAGTGGGGTCTGCAGCCGGTCCAGTGGGGAGCAGCGTGGGGGGTCTCACGAGGTACCAGTCGGGTCTCTGACAGATGAGCTCTTTGCTGGGCATAGCTGTGCCACTGTCTGCTGTTTGTCTCCCATCCCCCTGCAACTTTCTGCCCTCATCCTCTGCAGTAATTTTGCAGCAAGGACAGTAGACCAGGTTGTGTCTTCCTACATCTTTTCCCAATTTACAGCCCATTGAACTAGCTGAAGCTGCTGCTGATGTTGAGCCTGTGAAGGTCCTGTTGGCAGTGATTGAAGCACAGACATCCATGCCGCTTGCCTTCTCCTGTCAAGATATTGACCTTAAGTGGCTGGGACAAATCCGTCTGGTGGTGCAGGGGAGTTTTACCTCAGTTTTGGATAAAAGTGAATTGGCAGTAACAAATCGGTCATCTCTTTGTGCCATCTGGGATCCAATAAAGCGAATGTTCTGATGTTGTGTTGTCCTGCATGTGGCCTCCTTACTGAAAGGGTGGGTCAGGGTGTTGGACCAGCCTGAAGATGGAATGGCAATTGGTCTCCCCTCAGTTCTTGTTGCCACCTAGCTGCAGACGAGACACATGCTGTGGTATATCCATGGTCGGTTTGTTTCTGAGGTAGTCATCCTGTGTGTTCTGTACCGGAGAGGGAACGTGGTGAGGCGGATTGATTCCCTACAAAGCCCAGCACTGTACGGAGGGAGGGACAAAGGTCTTGTCTGTAGATTCTTCTCAGCTGCAGCTTTCAGTGGCCAGATACCACTCTGCTTTTATTCCTGCCAAAACCCTACTGTGCCTAGGCAAAGCTGTTATTTGTATCAATGGAACAAACAGTTTTTCAGTGAGAAAGAATAACAGACCTGCCTTGATGACAGAAGTAGCAAATTCCTGTTTGAGTATAATTTAAAACATACTGGCCAGCATGTCTTAAAGTGTACTTTTTATGAAGAAAAAGCTCTAGTGGGGTGAGAAAAAGGAATACTGGAATCCTCTAGTTTTCTCCACTCTTTATTTTTGATTTGACCACTTGACTTTGTTTCCTGCTGGAGAAAGACTTAGTGGTTCTTTGAGCCCATGTGCATTGGAAAGCAACTCCTGAGCATCCAAGAAGAGTAAGATTTTCAAGCCCAGGGTGGAACAAAGTCTCCACATTTAAACTTTGGTGGAAGTTTCATTGTCAGAGTTTTGATACAGTAGGTGAGGACGATGCTTTTTATCACTAATAGCCTGCAGGACACATTAATTTACCCTGATGTATCTGGAACAGTACTACACTCATTGCTCGAGTGAAATTAATGAAGCCACTCTTTGCTGGCATAATAGAGTAACTGACTTCTCTTGATGCCTTGTTTATGCAACACCTCTTGATTAGACACAGGCATCAGTTGCAAGGAATAAAAAAGACAGAAGAAAATTTTCTAGTGTGTAGGAAGGAGCTGGCAGTGTTTTTAGACTTTTTAAATCCTGTTGCATCTATCTCTCACCACAGCTATTTAGTCATCTTTCTTGCCTCCCCTGAGGCAAGCAACTTTAAAGTCGCATTGAGTGATTGTTATTTTGCCATACTTAAAAGCTCCATACTTGCTGATGCTGTCAGTCATATCTTCACCACAAAAATGAATTTATTAGGTTGTGACAAACACTAGGGTATGGTCAGTGGACATGATGGCTGTCAAAAGAGTTTGAATGAATTAGTTCAAGAACAATCTTTTTTAGTAACAATTAAGTGTAAATTTTTCTGCCATTGCAGTAGTCTGCTACAGTATGCAGTGCCAAGCTCTGGGAGTTTAAAATAAGTTTTCGGGGGGGGAGCCGGAAGTTGATTGCTAGATATAATGGTAAAAAACTTAGGGTTAGTAAGAATAACAAGATCTGGGTCATACTTGCTGGAACTGCTTCTGTGTCAGTGGAGAGCCATTCTAAACCCATTTAATTACAACTATTTTAAATGCAACCAACAGACAAATAGGCACACCTTTACACTTATTAGTATATTGGGCAAAGAGATGTTTTCTTGTTTCAGTTTGGAGTTTATAGTAATTCTTAGGTGCTACTTGAGCAATAAATGTTGATTTAATAAGTGCCTCATTACAGCTACAACATACTGCCATTTTATTTGGCTCATGTTGCTTTGCTCATGCTGAAGTATACCCAGGGGATGAATAGGAGTTGTGCCTTGCCACAAGTAGCATACTGTTTTCACTGTGAGCTTGGGGAGGATGCTGTCAGCAGTGTCCCTGAAGACATCTTGTGGTATTGGCTAGGAAGCTATTTGGGCTTGTCGGCCCATGGCAGGTGTGTTTTGCATGCATTTGCTGAATGCTGCCTCTCATTGCATGTTCTGTTGAAACTTCGTGTGCCAGGTCTGTCTGCAGAGAACATACAGATATGCTTCCATCTCATTTATTTAATTTGCCAAACAAGATCTGTTAAAGCACGGAAAGGTTGCTTTTGCCAAGTGTAGCTGGTCAGTGAGTAAAGTAGTTGATTCTTGAAAGGCAAGACCAAAGCAGGAGTGTCGTATTGTGTGAAGCTACTTCATCACATGGAACTTAATCCTTGATACAGACAGAGAATATACACCAAAGTCAGCAGGAAAAAATGATGTGTGTCAGTTTTCTTCTTTTTTTTCATCCTTCATCTTTCTCTGGTCAGCAGTCCTGTTCTGGTGGTGGCTAGGATTAGCAAAGAGTTACAGCTGAAATACGGCCAGCAAGATGCCATGCTGCCAGGTGTCTGAGGTCTTGAATATGAGCCCTTGTTTGTGGTTCCTATTCTTCCTTCTTGGAAAGCCATTTTCCTAAGTTGAGTATTTGGGGTGGCTCTGCAGAGTCTGGCTGCCTGGGGCTGCGAGGTGAGTCCTGGGCAAGGATGTCTCTCACACCTTCCCTGTTCCTTCCGGGTGAGTAAAAATTTCAACATGAGAAGCCAGGTGATACTTGGTGGCCTAATATTGAGAGGTGGAGTTGGTCACATTCTCTCAGGGAGGTGGGTGACCTTAGCAGGGCCCCAATCCAGCTCTGCTGGTAACAAACGTGGTGGCCTGTGTATTCTGACCCACCTGCCTTCCCATCGGTGGGAATGTAACACAGTAGATATTTTTGTTTGTTTGTTTTCTGCTATACTCTTACTTTTTCATATCTAGAGGGAATGCCCTGTCAAACTGAGAAAGGCTTTAATTTCTCTCTCTCTGTGGTTGTGGCATAGTGATCTATTTTTCAGTGTAGTAAAGTATGATTGGCCTGTGTGTTCATGCTTGTATCTCTTTTATAAAGAGAAATTTTTCTCGTTAAACCTGTATGTCATTATGCAGTGTACTGTTTTTTTTTCTTTTTTTTAGAAACGTGACAGCACAATTCACTTTTCCATTTCTATAGCATTATATTTTAATTTTGCCTTTAATTTGAAGCCATAAAGCTATGTCATAATAAGAACCTTCCTATGGAAAATAGTAGAAATAGATTTCTCCCACCCCAATTTTTTCATGAGTTCCCTGAAAAAGAGCTATTAAAAAGAAAGAAAACTCAACTTTCAGTTTTAGCTGAAATGCTTTTGGAATTAAATGCCATTAACTTTTCATTTATTATAGAATTGCTTTTATCTCAGTTTATGCTGCCATTCACTCATGTCAAATATATTTTTGCAGTCCTGATGCAAGTTCAATCGTCAACTGAAGGTACAATTTCCAAATTAATTCACTCTTGCAATTTCCCACTCGCTCTTAATATCTCAAGCTGGATTACAACCCACAAGAGCAGCTGTGTGACTCACTGTAATCTGTTTCCTAGTATTACTAGGGTCTATTTTTGCTGTGTGGGTTGTTTTTTTTTTCTTTTTTTACCACTCTGTAAAAGCTTTGGTTATATCTTTGGCTGAAATTGATATCACAATTCAGTATTAGTGTTTACCCTTTTCCTTCATACACCCCACCCCTTCTATATCTCTATGTAGATTTTTTGCAATTTTGGGAGCATCTTATGTCGCTATTACAGTAAATACTAATACCAATAGTAGCTTTCACTAGCAAAGGGATAATAATTTTCTTAAGTCTTAGGATAAAAGTAATTAAAAGGAAGCTGCCATCTACATTTTGGTATTGTGTATGGCAAAGCTGTGCAAGTCCTGTGTTCTGTGCCATCTAGCTCAGTGTCCCATCCGGAACGTTTGCCAAAAAAAGGGATACATTAAGGAGGCTTGTAGGAAAGATGACATATTGTGTGTTTCCTTCTGTAGGCTTCCTCAATGCTTCAACCATTTCTGTTGCAGTCTTTCAGAGTCAGACATGACTTCTGTGGCATTTTCTCTTGTGAACCTGTTCACCTTCCCCCGAACCCGTATGGATGCTGAACATTCATTGCATACTGCTGTGTGAAGAATCACTCTCTATTGCTTGTTTGGACCTGTTACATGCTAGCTTTGTTGGCTCTTCCTAATTCCTGTATTCCTGGCTCTTCTCTCCTGAAGAGACAATGTATAATCAGTCCTGTTTGTTTTATTTTTTATTGAATGCCACTTCTGGCTTTACAGGCCTTTATCATGTTCTTCTCCTCCCTACAATCTTTTCTTCTGTGAAGTCTCCACTCTTACTTGCTCCATGTCTGGCTAGTTGCCTGAAAATACCTTGTGAGGGGAGTCTGAGTGGGTTTCTGTGGCTTTTGTAGACAGAAGTCTTGCTTTGCAAACCTGCTGGAGTTCTTGTGAGGGTTTGGCAAGCGTGTGGACAAAAGCTATTTTGACTCTTCCTTAAGACACTTCGTGATTTAGAAGTGTTGAAGTTTATAGTGGTCCTCAAAACTACAGGCTGGAGCATGATAATGGGTACTGCTGAAATGGTCTCAATCAACGGCTTTGTAGGGAGGACTGCTAAAAAGTATAGCACAGTGAAAGGCCTGTCAATCTGAGATTGCATCTATATGGAGCGACTAAAGGTTAAACATTGGTCTCCATCGCTCCTCTGGTCAGGAAGGCTTACAACTAAAACTTACCCACCAGTTCTTCTATTACAAGGCAAAGCTTTCAGTTTTGCATTCTAAAGAAGCTAAGGGATTTATGGATGGATTTGAATGGAATGAATGGATTTATTTTGAGGTAGTGTGAGCCCGTGTGTATGTAGTCTGTTTTTCCAGGATAAATATGTTAGTTAGAAATATTGAAAATAGGAACATGTTGCAAAAGGCTTTCTGTGCAACTGTCAGTCAGAGGGGATTACAGAGGGGACAGTAAAGCACTCATTACCAAAGCTGAAGGCTTTGCCCTTTCCCTCTGTCCTGCTGTGACCTTCGTGAGAGAGCTGCCCTTCGCATCCCGGCTGGCAGGCAGAGGCCAGCAACTTGTCTGGTTCCATCCCTGTGTGAAGCAGGGGGCAGAGAAGAAACCTCAGTACCGTTCTGGCTGTTCTAGGCAATGCCTGTCCTCAGCAAAGCCAGACCTAATGCCTGGTAAGGCAACAGGCCGTGCCCGCTTGGCTAGGGTGCCGGTGATTAAACAGAAATGTGGAAGAGTTGCTTGCAACTGACTACATGAGGAGAACTTATTTTATGAACAAGCTGGTTTAGGCAGGAGACATTTTGTGATGCTGATAATAAGTAGCTTTTGCTCTTAAATTCTGTTTTGTGTG
>Ga0065711_1034650_pt1 | contig 23433 bp, 16 predicted proteins | sample Hoacrofraction12_FD_59098 | JGI IMG/M metagenome (GOLD analysis project Ga0065711, IMG submission 59098) | Hoatzin crop microbial communities from Cojedes, Venezuela - Epithelial fraction 12 v2 (version 2) | ecosystem: Host-associated > Birds > Digestive system > Esophagus > Crop | place...
CCAAAAAAAAAAAAAAAAAAAGGAAGGACACACAATGAGCCTCTATGTCACTGTACGCCTTTTGGATAAAAACAGGGATTGGTGTCTCCATTTAAATCTAGTGCGAGGCCTTACTTGGTACCTACAGGAAGCTTATCTAACATAAAACAAAGATTTGGGGAATTGAAGTCCTTAATGTTTAGTCAGGCATTATACCTTATGAAAATTAACCTTTTTCTTAGCATCCTATTGGAATTTTAAGAGCAATAAATAGGACTGCTACGGATGAACTTAAGCTATCTTAAATATACGAAAAATCTTGCCTCGGTGTGCCCCAAAGTTAGCAGAGTGAGTCTGACCACTCCTCTTTCAGCAAATAGTACCTATAACCATTTCAAGGACAAGCAGCGTGGTCTCAATCAATCAAAGTTCCAGGACCACCCAACAACTAGAAGGGAGCCAAGTGCATACAGAGTGAAGGGGAACGAAATATCCCATGAAACTCCTCCGTTCACACCAGCTAGCAGAACTGGGCCAGACGGGGCGATTCACTGCTAGTGTTATTCCTAAGAGGCTGAGCTGGGGAACATTTGCCAGTTGAATATTTTGCCTATGTTAAGAAACTTTGTGTGCTCTTATGATGATTCTTTCCAAGCATTTTAATAACCACAACTAAAACCCAGGTATTTAGGGGGAGCAGAAGAATCAAAACATGATAGCATGTTTAAAATGTGAGGTTTTGAGTTTTCCTTCCAAAAGGAAAATTTACACAGTTCTACGCAAAAATCTATAGCTTATGATTTGAATTCATTTCTCTGAGCACCTCACACACAGACAGGACAGTCCCTTTTTGGAAGAATCTATAACAGGGGCAAGCTTAAGGAACATCACGTAGACATGCAACAGAAAAATGAGTTTCTCAGGGTCATACCAAGCAGATGTGGTGTCCAAAGTCTAGGATAGAAGATGCAAATTTTCCCAACCACTGTTTTAATCTTTGGACCATGCTTCCACTCCCAACTCAACAACAGACAGATCAAATCACTGAGCCTCTCTTTCTGGTGTACCAGTTCAAACACTTCTGAAGTCCTCATTACACACATTACACCATTGCTATGGATTTTATCTAGAGGACTGACAGTTTGAGTGGTCTGGAATATGCTGTCTGGAATGTAACTGCTGAGCTATCTACAGGGACATCAACCACAAGGTCACTTTAATAGTACTTGGATACCCAATTATCATAGCAGTAAACTGGTTATACTACTTTGGCCATGTTATTCATGTCTGCAAAGATCTGTACTACTGCAATAAAGTTATTTCCCAACCCAAAACCAGTTATCTTTGTAGGAAGTTCAACTGTTTTAACAGCATCGATATCAGGGTTTTGTAAGCACTGCAAACCCACTGAGGAACTACAAGTCACACACAGTGGATGCAGCATATATGGCTATTCTAAGTCTAGAGGGTGGTAGAAGACTATGTCTGTTAGTCTTACAAAATCAAGATTAAAGTGAAGTTTTCTTTGCTGAGTCAGGGACTATTCATCATTCCTACAAGCACAAACATACACTCCCACACAACATATACAAATCAGTGGGTCAAAAATTGTATCAGCAAAAGCAGGAACCATTCTTACACTTGCAGCATTTGCTGTGCTCAGACCTCTCAACAAACTCTGTATTCTTGAAAAACTGATAAACAGCAGCTGCTCTTTAGGTATGTCCTTAAGCTTATCCTCTACCAAAGAAGAATCAGTACAGAAATACTTGAGTAGCAGTAAGGACCTTGGCATTTTCCCAGACCCTCCATAGACTCGGTGCAGTTTCTTTAGATTTTGACTATCTGTTCTCCTCCTCTGATATTTAACTGTGTACTGTTTCGGGCACAGCATGCCCTAAGGCACAATCCAGAGGATGAGGCACGATAATGCCTGTTTGGATGACAGAACTTAAGAGGAGTGGCAGCTTTCTTCTCTCTCTGACAAATGAAAATAAGAATTTAATTCCTAAACTGTTTACAGTAACGCCAACCCTTCCAACTATACAATTTGTATTAGAACACATCTGCTACGTTTTCTCTCTTTATCTTTCCCTGTTCGATTTTTCCTGTTCTGTTCTCACTTCTGTATTTTTTCCAATCCCAAAGACCAGCTAGAGATGGAAAACTATAGATCACACAGACAGTTATCCCTACCAGGGCAAGTCTTTTATTAGTGTAATAAAAGAAACAGAAACTATGCTGATTAGAGGGGTTAGTTCCCTCCCCAGATTATCACAGACTGCGCTTAACAGCTGTACAGTTTCTACATGGGTTGGACCCTTATAAATCTGCTTGTCATCACATACTTAAAGAGACTCCTCCTGTTAAATAGGGGGAAAACTGATAACTGAATAAGCGAGTCTGTCACAAAGCAAAGTAGCATTTCTAGGGCTTCTCTACCTGTAACTAAACCAATATCCTAAGCAAAAAGTTTTGCCTCGTCTACTAATGGCACTGACATAAGACCAAAGCTAACCTCAAAAACACATTCTTAGCAGAAGCAGCTGTCATGCAATGTCCATGAAACGTAAAATCTGTGCTGACACTGCCAACCTCACTTCACAACTGTGAAAAACCACAAGCTGTCTTGTTACAGGAACCTCAGCGATGACCAGCAGCTGGCTTCCACGCGATGCGTTTGAGACCAGGAATCAGACAATACAGAAAGATCATCAGCCTGCTCAAAGCACGAGAAAACACAGGCTGGTGGGAAGAGGAATGTTCCTGCAGGAAACCCCGGGAAGAAACCCCCTGGGCTCTTCAAACGGGGCTGGAGATGGGCATCCCACAGCGTAGCTCCAACCAGGGCCCGAGCATCACGGGGCTGGCAGGCAATGCATGAGGGGTGGGGGGGTGATGCTGCTCAGAGCCGTTAAAGCCCATTGGTGCCCTCAGGGTCCTGGCAACATACCCCCTCTGTTTTGACTTGTACTGGGGGGTCTTTGGAGAGACAGGTTCATCTCCTAGAATGACAGCTCCTGCTAAAATAAGATTTATGCATGCAGTTTGGTCCACTGGTTTACTGTGGCCAAAAAGTTTTAAAATTGAACAAATCTCAATCCAGAACTGCTTTGGTGGAATCTCAACAAATCCAAGTTATTGCAAGATTAACCATCGTACTATTAAACAAAGACTCAAAAGACAAAGGGTTCAGTGCACAGATCTGTTAATCATAACCAGAAAAGCCAGATACGTAACAACTCTATTCCTCCCTCATCACTATGTAGGAGACTGTTAACAATTCTGGGGAGACTGTTTCTGAGGGCCCTTACATGGGAAATGGAATTACCATGAAAGTAACATTAGCATAAGTCAACTGGGCTAATAATAGAGCTGGGGTTTATGCAAAAGGATCTGAGAAAAAAAAATGGATAAACTTTAAAAGCAACTAAATATAAGACCAGTAATTTAGTATGCTTTGTTGTTCCGATATTGAATTTTATCCTCTGAAGTTTATCCCTTTTCCTTACAAGATAAAAAATGGGCCCTTGTTAATAGTCTGAAATCTCACAAGCTTCCTTGCCCTGAAGTACCAATCTGCTCCTTGACAACTCCCCTACTCGCATTCATAATATTCTATCCTTTTCTGCACAGAAAGAATCAGATCTCCAGGTATGAGATCAGATTTGTTTTGTAAGAGCGCTACGCTCCCGCAGATCAGTTAATCCTGTCAGTGGTAACACTTCAGAGCATACGGAGAACTATTCTGCATGTTATTTTTACATGACCTCTCCTAGCATCAAAACTAGCTCTGCGCAAAGGGGAAAAATGATGCAAATCCATAGGCAAAAAGAGAAGTCATGTTCTGCGTCCCACCAGTAGTTCAAGGGCTACCTGAAAATTATTCATTTACCTTAAGTTTTGACCTTGCATTGTTTAGAGTTGTTAAAGAGACTGCAGTATACGTTCAGTCTCATTTCAAAAATTCAACAGCTGCTTAAAATGATCTAAAAAAGAAATAAAAAAGTAAAAAAAAAAGTGCAACCATTGCTTCCCCGTTAGGAGAGCAGGTAACAGTCTTTCATAAGATTACTTTATCCCATATGCCGAGCCTTGTCAGCTTCATAATCCTCTCTTTGTTTGGTGCAGGATAACATCTGCTTACACTGCCAGATTCCCAGCCAGCGCCAGAAGGCTGGGACTCCTCTCCCGCCATCTTCAAAGGGTGATTAACGGCAAGAGCAGGTGCAACTCCTATAGGCTTCGCTTGATGGTTTCCCTCTCCCGGAAACTCTCCTTCCACCGGCTCCCCAGATATTTGTATTAAAAGGCTCCAATATCAACACATCTAAGGCAACTACTTTTAGATCAAATATATTTCCTGTTCTCATCTTCACTCAATTATTTCAGTTTTGCCTTCATGTACCGGCATTCTGCTTGCAAGCGTGCTATGCACTTTGATGACACCGCGGGGTCTACGGCACGGGAGTAAGGGAGCAAGCGAAGCCGAGCGTTGTCGCTACCTGAACACCCGTGGTGGTCCCAGGGATCCTGCCAGTGGCCACCCACCGTAACCTGTGCTGTATCCTGGCCCTGACACCAGAATGAAGTGCAGAAGGCAGTGATTCCTAATCAGGCACGAAACATGCAGCCTTCACAGACATGTCAATGAAGCAATTTAAGAGGCTCATCAATTTTCACATCATGTGAAATATACCCATGTACACCAAATTCACCTTTGCAAGGAGAGACACCACGAGTGTACAGCCTAGAGACACAGGCTGGATCAAATCTCAATGCCAGGGAACATAGTATTTTTTAAAGTAAAATTTCATGAAAAATATGAGCCTCATGCTAAACAGGGGAACCTGTTGTCATCCGAAATAAAAGGAATGCTAGGAGTTAAAGTGAGGTAGAGATCTTCTGGTTATTGTTTTAAATATAACAGAAGACAAAGAAATGCAAGAACAGCATCAAACAAAAAGCGAGGAAAGAGGAAGAAATCAAGAAGAAATCACTGAACTGCTTTCTAAGGAAAAACAAGCAAATAAAAACACAGACCTTTCAGTGAAGTGTTGCAAGACAAAATCTTTGGGGAGCAGTCTTTCATTTGTGCTTTGTAAGTACTGCAATCTAGAGAGTTGCCTCTATTACCAATTTTTCCCCAAAACTGAGCAGCCTGCAAAAAAACAAGAGTTTTTGTCTAGTTAAGAGGACTAATGATGAAGAAAATGAGGTGCCAGAGTAAAACAACAAAATGGGGCAATTCAAGCACGAAACGCTTGAAAAGGCAAATATTGACACTACGGACAGACGCAAAGGAATTAACATGGATCATATCAGCTATTTTGCTGTCTCATATGTGATTCTAGCCCCTCTGACCATACACTGATGTTTGTAGCCTTGATTCTGCACACAAGATCTGTTAACATTAACTCTTTACACTATAAACTCACATGAACTTCAGCAGGACATTCATCTCCACAGACGCCGCAGTCTGGCAATCAAGACTGCAGTTCAGAGTCCTGGTGTTCTGATGACTACAATAACTTATGTATTAAGTTTAGGAGTGGTTTAATTCTTTGCAGGATTGGGACCCAATGTTAAAATCTCTTCAGGAAAGAGACAGTTCCTTCCTGTGTTTTTATACCAGAGTCCCAGTCTTTACTGTAGTTTTTACGAGACACTGTAATTCAAAACTCAACTTCCCTAGATTGCTGCATTGTTTTTTTCCTCCTTTCACCTTTGCATTTCACTCCACATGCCCTGCACAATCTATAACAAACATGAAAGACCATGTTTGCCAAAATAAAGGAAAAAGAAAAAACACACTTGTCTGCAGTGGCTACCATTTCTGCCTGTATTGCCAGTGATCCAATAGTATTTTTTTGCATCCTTCCCTCCAGATTTATTCTGGAAAAGCGATAACCCGTCAGAAGAGTTATCACCTTGTCTCCTTGTGGAAATGCCTTGCCACCTGAGCCACAACTCATACAGCGAATATCAAGGCCAGCAGTGGAGTATCTGTGAAACTAAGAGGTAGGAACATTTCGCCTAATGATGGAACAAAATCCACAACAAAATCCCATTACGTGTTTCTTGCTGGGATAGGTTTTATTCTAATAATATTGTTCCAAAGGCAATTGGAATCCATGTTGTTCACACCTGTATAATGAAACAAAACAGACAAAAAGTACTCTTTCCTATTGCTGTTATTCTTCCACAACTTGCATTATAGATCAACATGTCTCAGCAATCAGCAATGTGCTATGTGTTGAACATTTGTTTCAAATGGAAATAGCTAAACCAAAATCAAAGGGAAGTGTTGTGTCTTTGATGTAGTTCCATACGTTTGTTATGCTGCAATGGCTAAGGCTGCTAGACCCAGATGACGTCAACGGATTGGTTAAATCCTCTTTTAGATTTTGTGGAAGGAACAATTAAATCCCTCTAGATACGGCCACAAACGCTTTAGAGATGTCCCATTTTCTGAGCTGTTTAGTTGACTGGTTTGTTCCTTCTGTGTTTCTGGGAGAAGGCCTAAAGAAATGGCTGAGACCAAGATGAGACAAAGCGAGATCTTCAAGCTAGACAGTTAATCACTGTATCAGACTGGGGTACCTGAGTGAGAAGACTTCCCAATCGTTCTTTCCTTCTGTGACCAGAAGAACAACAGCGTGTGCTGTCTGTGGAAAGAAATGTCACTGTATCTGGTTACTAGATACCTGATTATGGAGATGACTTTAGACAAAGAACTAAGTGTTTAAACATGTTGAACTTGTAACTACATCATGGCTAGCCTAAGACTGTTGCAGAATACGACCGAAGTATTTACCAGCTCATTTCTGTCATAGCACACATGAGCATTTTCCTGGGTGGAAGGAATTTGAAGCTTGGGAACCTGTAATCTCTTCAAAGGCAGGCAAGCTCCTGTCACACATCATTATGAGGTGTAAAAAAACCAACCAAATAAAAAACTCAAACAAACCACAAGCCAACGAAAAACCCCAGCAAGCTGTGCAGGCTTTCCTAGAGGAAAAAAATAATAATTCACACAAGTGGCATAATTGTATATAATATGTAACCACAGGAAATAACTACTTTACCATGTTCATCCATTCAGAAAGGAGAAAATGGAAGTCACTCAAGCTAATCGTTTTTAGACTTGCACAGACTGCCTCCTGTTACAGCAGCTCTGGTTTTGTACTGCCAGCTGCGAGTGCTGCTAAACTACCTCCTTGAAAGCTGGTTTTAATTCGGACACTTGAAGCCTGTGCACACTATTACAAATGAAAAATGCCCTTCCCACACAGTGCTGCATTTGGCTTTCAGATGGCTGAAAATATTTTGTCTCCAATGTGAGAACCACTTGTGTTTCCTTTGAAAGGAACACCATAGGGGTATGTAAAATAATGAATGGCTTAGTTCAAGTTGATTAGGCTCCCCTGTTCATCCTGAAAAATGACACCAAAATAATGCGGAAACTCAGGCAGATGAGCTACACAGCAAAACAGGAAGAAAAGCAGAAGTACATAAAAAACAAATACATCTTGTGGAGCTTTTAAGCTATTTACAAGCCAGATAAATCTTTTAAGGGGGTTAATATATATAAATACTATTTAATTTTTGGTTTGTTTGGACTGGGAGTAACAACAAGACTACCCATACCAGAATTACACATAATAAAATCACAGGGTGTTTGAAGGCACAGGTTTTGAGAAAGAGTCATTCTGAACAGTATTTGCATTACCATAATTAGTTTCATCGATGTCAATGGGGCTAGCAAGCAGGTAAGGTTCTCCCCAGTAATGGCAACAAGCTTAGATGAAAAAGTGGAGATGTGAAAGCTCATTGGGCTTTAATTTCTCATGGCTCTATGCCACACGTGAAACACAGCCTTTCCCCACACATGAAAGCAGGTCAGTGCTCAACTCCCACGGAAAGTCTTCTATCATCCAGACTACTGTTAGATACAAGGAGCAACAGACACCGTTTGCTCTGTTAGTCAACCCTCTGTGTACAGTGTACCATCCTACACCAGTACGCAGGGCAGAGAAAGACAACAGGTTTTGGCTGCTCAGAGATGAAATCCTGGCCCTGGTGACGTTTACCTGGAAACCATCTCCTGCCAACATCTGCCTTAAACTGCCCCTTCAAAACGTCTCCAGACAAGCTGACTAGACAAACTTTGCTCAAACCACATTGTAACAGAATGCCAAGTGTCTTCAAAATCAAAGCACTAATTAAATTTCCCTGAAATACCTTATAGAAAAGGTGCAGACATTTTGAAAAAGTCCAAAGCAGCTTGTTCTGACATGATAGAAGGAAGTATTTCTTCTATTCGTTTTGAAGACTTTGTATTTAGGGTAACACACAGTAAACCTTAAAAGTCAAAATTAAAATGTTTAAGTTCAGTGAACTCTATTAAATGATACTTGGGAGAGGTGGAGGAGGATTGCAAGGGATAGAAGTGTGTTCTTCTGTTATTTTGTTTTTGCTGAGTGGGGCTTTTTTGTTTTGTTTGGGGTTTTTTAAATGCAACTTCAGGGATTTTTTGTTTCACTCCAGTGCGGAACTGAGCCAATTTTGAAACATGAAAATCTTTCACATATGGAACTTTCTTTACCATAAAGCCCTTATCTGGAGCAGCACATCACAGTGTTTTATAGTTTGGGATCTCACTAGAATATCCAATAAATGGATTAAATGAATCCATTAAACGGAGTTGGTTCTGGTGCTTCATAATCCTATGTAGACAATCAATACACACTTGCTTCTGACACAACTACTTCATTACAGAGATTGCAACTGCTTTTGCACCAGAGCAATGCTACCTACAAACGCCCTAGTCACTGAAGCATTTTTGCAACTCGGGCGTATGTCAGGAGCATGTTGATCCTGGCCCTCCGTCTACACAAAATCCTGTCAGTAGTTGTAGCTTTCTCCATGAGATTCATACATTCAAAGCCAGAAATCACTGAGCAACGCTGCCAGGAATCTCAGTCAGTATCAGCATGAAGGTCTAGATTGCCAAGGGTTTTAATTTTTTTATTGCAATTTTAAAAGGGAAATTTATTATCTAGTACTTATAAGCCAGGAATTCTTCTTCTTATTTCTTTAAACAGTCTTTATTTTTTTTTTTTTTGAAACAGAACTATCGTGGAGGAAAATACCTTTTGCATAAGAAGTTGAAGAAATAATAATCTGAATTAATGTGGTACTATAATTTATAATAAAATACATGATCTTGACACAGGAATTGTTGATCATGACATAACAGCCATGTGCTTTCTCAATAGTGATAAACCTGGCCTGATAAAAATGATTCCTTTACACACCAAAAGAATTAAGTCAGGAAAATGGCTAAGGAAAAAAACAACCTTTAAGTTATGTATCCACAGCTGAAGCAAGGAGGAAAAAAAAAAAGTAACTACCTCCCAGATAGTTGAGAAACAATGATATGATTGTATGGCAGAGCATTTACAACACTTACAAGAAAGGATCATTCGGGCAGCAGCTATGTCAATTTATTGAAAGAGTTCAGACGACCAAAGAATGTTGCTTTTCTATTCTTGTACTGCACAGCTCTCCATCTGAAACGCCATCTGAAAAACGTTCACTTGTAGTTTTTCACAGCTAACACATCATCAAAATCCTAATCAGCAGATCAAGGCATCATTGAAACTTTAAACTTCAAGCACCAGAGAAGGCAACTGCAACATTAAATAACACGCAGGAGAAGATCAACCTCCCTCCCTTAAGAGACTTTTTTTTAAGTCCCTTGAGAGGTTATTTAATACAGGCTTCAGTGCCTTTATCACTTTGAAGAGGATTTCACTTTTAATTTTCTAACTCTAGAGGTGCAGCTTTTTAAAAGCTGTGGATGTTCTTGCTTAGCTATCTGCTCTGCTACATATTTCAACAGAAATTTTGACTTTGCTACAACTTCAAACCCCTTAAACCCTATGAAACTCAAGTGCTAATTCATACTGCACCATATGAAAGCAAAATTGGTTCACAGATGGTGAGGCAGATCCACCAGAATCAGGATTCCTATGATCTCTTCTAACTAATGCACACTGTAAGATGACTGTTTTTCTTGTTTGTGGAAAGAACAAGCCAGTCTCAATGTGTGCATGCACACCAAGTCACAAATTTTAGCAGCGAGTTACCCTGTGTACTAAATCAGCCACGTCCCTCACCCATCTACTTCTTCCTACCCAGAAGAAGGAAAATTGCCATCTTCCCTTTCTACGCCTAATTTTTTTCCCCATGGCCACATCAAAGAATAAGGCAGCACATCAAGTGTCACAGAGTGCAAGCAATGTCACTCTGAACACGGAGCAATCCCAGTACAGACATTTACAAGATAGAGCTTCCAGTGGTTGTTACAACACACTTTATTTAGCAAGTGGGCTGCCTCAGGATCACCTCATTAGCTACCACGGATCACAGAAGTGATTAATGCCTATTAGCCTCAAGTCTGAATTCAGATGATACCATTTGAATTACGAGGATACTAAAGTTAAGCATAGAATTATAACTCACGACTAGAGAGGACCCTCAAGAAGTCATTATGGTCCAATCTCCCGCCGAAAGCAGGGCTAACTTCACTGCTGGATAAAATTGCGCAGCTTTGTTTCAGTTAAGTTTTGAACTTCTCCAAGGATGAAGATCATAATCTATACCGTTACTGCAGACTCTCATGAAGTACAAAACTCTGTAGAAAGAACCGAGGGATTTAATGGCAATTTATAGATCAGAATGTGTTTTCTACATAGCAGTTTTGACTAAAAGACCTGACTCTACCCCATACTTTGTTTTAGGTATCTATATTGCCCTTTCAGTGATTAATTCTATGTTTCGAAGTTTTACAGCTTTGATGTCTACTGTTTTGAAAGCATATACAAAAGGAAAAAAGGAAAATTTCATTCTGTCCTGAGATTCTAAAGCTGCGTACATCTGTAATAATTTTATTCTGACAGATTTTCTCTATTTAGCTTTTCACAAAATTAAAGATTTACTGTTATTGCATGGATAAGAGGTATCTATTTTCCTTTCACAAATAATCATCACTCGTGTTAATCTGATAGGAGTTGGTTTCTGTTACGATCTTTGCAAAATTATTTTGCAGGTAAAGAAACACAAAACGTCTGCCATGCCACAAGTCTGCTTTCCAGAAAATGGAAGAACGTTCTACCGAAGCTGCATAGAAATGATCCTATTATATGTGAACCATTTAGAGCACAGTGGTTTCCTAACAATTAGCGCTTTATGTGTTTTGTTCACAGCTTATATAAAAATTCTCAATAAACTATTTGCCCTCTCCTTCTTCCGCAGAAAGTCTGAAAAGACTTCAGTAAAGACCCTTTATGGCGTCTAATTTATTCTCTTGAAATTACCTGCAATTCCTTAGTAAAAAGAGACATTTTAAAATGAGTTATCTCTCTGCCAATTACAACTTCTCTCATCACATGTTGGCTCTGCAAGATTACCAACACAACTCTTTCGAGTTATGAAACACGGCAATGCATTTTTTTCTTACAGCAGTTTGATTTTGGTTTTAAATTCACAAGTCAGCCTCGTGAACTGTGTTCGGAATTCAGGTAGAAGTGCTTTGGTTTACAGTCCTGTGTAAAATACCTTTGAAGACCACAGAAGCGTGGAAATAGGGAGATGGCGGTGATCTCTCTCCCATAAAGCAGCTAATTACATGATCATCTTGAACTCTCAGAAGTCAATTACTGTAATTACTGCAACTATTCTGTTGTCATATTTCATTTGGAACAAAATGGTAGCATGAGAGAAAACTGCCAAATATGGTGCTCCCGACTTTTTCCACTTTATAGCAACGTGTTTCAAATCAAAGCTTCCATCAACCCCAATAAAGTGTTCCTAAACTTAGGAGGCACAGTCACTTGTTACAATACTTTTTAAAGTAAACCACTATAAAACGTAACAAGATTAAACAGAGGGAGAAGGCTTAATTTCAGTGTTTAAAACATAGTCCCAGCAGTACAGAGAACACTTCGGAGGTGCCAGCGCTGTCCCCAGGACAGCCAGAGGACCTGTTCCCTTTCCTCCAGAACTCCTCCACACCAGGCAGAACAGCTACTCACAGGGTCAGCTCGCATGCTCTGTTCCACGTGCCTGTGCTAGAAGCCCTGTGTAAACCAGGAGATTCCCAGCCATCCCTTTAGGTAACTGGTGGTCCCCAAAACAGATAACTGCACCTGGATAAAAACCTTTCCGTTCTTAACAGGTTTTCAGGAGTTTGCTTGGCTTAAACCATAGCTTGAATAACAAAAACATTACAATACAAGGTTAACCTCAGCTTCATCCTGATGGACCTATTTATCTGTCACACAAAGATAGGTATATTCTCCATGGACTGCTTTTCTTAAGGGCACATACACAAGCTATTTTCTCACTCCAGCGAGGTTGTCTAAATAAATCTCTTATGGAAAAGTAATAGGAAACATTTCAGCTCCAAATGACTACACCCAACTATTTCCCAACCTTCAGGAAAGCCAGTGAATATCTAAAAGTATTAGCACTTCTAAAAGAACACAACAGAGACAGATTTACAAAACAGAGTGGTAACAACCTCTGCATTAGTCCTCAGTTCTAACTTCATGCTACACAAACTCTTCTAATCCTTGTTACCACATGCAGAAAATGTGCCACACTGTATTGTGATTCTATGTTTTGCTTCCTGGAAACAGGATACAGATGGTCATATAGGCAGTAATTTTTCCATGCTTTAAGGTGCAATAAATATTTAAACCTCTCTCCTGTAACTCCCTGTCTCAGGAAAGGCTGAGCAGAGTCTCCAGGGACCAATACTGAAACAGATATTGAACTGTGAGCCATGCTTAGGAATGCGTGAGTTGCATTTTGGTTTTAATACAACCATGGTCACTAGAAATTTGCTGGGTCTATATACGAGGGACCTAGCAAAAATTCTTTGAAAAACTGTCATAAAGAGCATCCTGTCTGCCCCATCAAGCCTTTTAAGCACTAGCCCTCATGCAAGTACAACGTAACGTCCTAGCTTTTGAGGAAACCCAGAATAACTGCGCTTCAGACTGGCACGCTCTCTGCTAAGGCAGAGCCTTGGCTTTGGAGTGATTCACCTTCAGCATGTCAAGCACCGATTACAGGAGCCAGTGCACACACAGAGCAGGGCTAAAGCCCTTCTTCTGTCACAATTCGCTTCTCAGCCCCTTCCCTCCTGAGGCCAACATGCAGCAGGTTGTCTCACACAGGGAGGACAAGGCAACAGATACTAGCAGGGCTTAGGCAAGAGATGGCACTATTCAAGACTAATGAAGAACAGTATTTTGTAAGGAATTATAGAGAAACCTCAAAATCTATAATGGTTTTTATTCTGCTAGCTTCAAGTAATTCTGTGGTTCATACTTAAGGTCTCAAAGATAATATAAAATATTTTTTTAAAATATCAGAACTGTTGCAAATTAACAAATACTGTCTGTAATCTCAAGTGAGGTTGCACAAAACAATACATCCTTGCCATGACTGCAAATAGTCAGCTCTCCATATATAAAGGGCTTACACTGAGAACTTCCATCTCGAAAATTTTCACTGTAGTGCTACTGTCCTTAGTAGGCAGCATCACTACTTTTTCTAAGAAAACTCAGGAATTTTGTCTGTATACACCTTTTTATGCTACTTCCTGAAGACGCTGGCAGTAGAAGGGCTACTTCTTGTTGGTGTTTTTTGTCCTTTTTGATATCAATGTATTTTGGAAATAACTCCGATTCAATCCTTAAAGAGAGCTTGTGAGGAGATGAAGGACAATGCAGCATTTTCTTACTATTATGGACAATAAAATAAATAGTTTTCATTCCACAGTGTTAAATGTATTCCATGTTCTCACAATGCCTACTTAATAGTTTTGGGACTGTGTGTGTGTTTCCCTCAGAAGAGAAAAGCAGAATGCACTTCACCATTTTTTTCTCCTCCTGGATCTAATTATTCTCTAATTTGAATGCAAAGGCCAATCCAGGCTGCTCCTGAGATACTGTGGGACTCCATTAGGATCTTTTACATTAAGACTTTTTATGATAACAATTATATGATAAAGAGCATCTGGAGTCTAACACAATATTAACATTATTTCTTAAAGGTGCAACCCAGTTTTCCTCAATTTAACATTCAGCTTCTCTGAGCTTACACAGCCGAGCCTAAGGGAAGAGCAGATTTTCTTGCAGGAGTCTGTCTCAGGTTATGACAGAGAGTATCAGAAAAGCCTGGTGTGGGGAGACCAAGACTAGATTTAACCTGCATTAGAGAGGACGTTCTGTATCTCCAGGCTCTTTTTAGTGAAGTTCATACTGTTCCTTTATCTTCTACACACAAATGGCCTGCTCTTCTGCTTATGTAATTTGAAAAACAACAATATTAAAGGTTTGAAGACAGTCCCAAAGAAACAGAATACTCTGCCACACACGCTGTAACACTGTATTACACTAGGCCCCTTCATAAAACCTCCATGCTAAGAAGTGAAATGTTGTCTAGAATTGTATTAATCTGTAAAATGAACAGGGCATATCGTTCTTTGTGTAAATCTTCTAGCTCTTCTGATGTCTGATGACATCCACTAATCCAGAAATCAGGTAGTCAGCTAGAACACACGAAAGGTAAGGTTCTGGTTTTATAAACCAGATTCCCGAGAGCCTAAGGTTTACTTTAAAGATCACACTTTGCAGTTCACTAACACAGTTTGGGCTTTCACCCTACTATACTGTGTTACATATTATGCAATAGAAACAGATTCTGTTAGATTAAGAACAACCTGGCTTAGTTTGTATTTATTTATTTGATAAGTAGAAAAACAAGTAGAATTACAATAGTTTTATGATCTCCTTCTGCACACAAATAGCTTACAGATAAAGAAACCAAACATTAAAAGTAGGCAAACACAGGGATTTTCATCCGCAGTGCTTAAAGTCCAAAAATTTCATTGATTTACCCATAATTTGCTTCTTCCTATAATTCTTTCATACACTGCATATGAATGCACAGGTATCTATCTGTGTACCTACGAAATCAACAGAGACTAGCACTCCTAAGATTAGATTCTGAAAGATCCTACTTCAAACAGGGCTTGAAACACACAGTTTTTATACTAGAATGTTGAAAAAGTCTAACTCCATTCCTTACTCTTTTTTGTGTATAGTATGAACTTTTTGTTACTCTTTTTGATGAAATATTAAACATATATATGTAGGAAAGGATCAGGAATATGAAAACTGCTTTAAGAACCTTTTTCTAATGGTTAGATTACACAGCTTTAATAGTCTTACTATATTACCACACTACTACAACACAGCTACCTTGCATTTTTACTTATGCTAAGCCATTTGTTCCGGTGCTTCATCTGCGGTCTGTGAGCTAGTAATCTTCATACCTATACGCTACCTGTTATATCACCATAAACTTACCAAAAACAGAAAAATTCCATTAATTACTGACTGAATGCAGTGTCTATCTACAAAAGTACAGTGTTTTTCTGCTTTACTGGAACTCTGAGATGAGCTCAGTAGCCCACAGGCTATATTACGAGAAGAAAGATACTTTCCAATCTGAGATCTAGTATCAATCTATAATTAATGCACACATAAATGCCTCATTATTTCTGCACAGACTTGCAGAATGGACATTTTAACTGCACTTTTTTAACCAAACTGCTAACCTATTAGTCAGCAAACTGAAGCACAATATCAAGAAACTTCTGTCCTCAGCGTCCTTGAGCTGAAAAAGCTTCCTGCAGCCACCTGTGACAAAGAAACCAACGAGCTGAGTACTTACTACAATGAGAAACAGCATCAGTTGGCCCATGGTGCGTTTTCTGATGCTCTCAGCATAATACTAGCTAATTCACATGGTCTCAGTTCCATCTTCCGTGCTTGCACCTGTTCTGTTCCGTGAATAAAACCAATAACATCCATTTTGATTATTTTTCTAATGCTACTTTGTGAGGCAGCAGGTGAGCTTCCTGAGGAATTACACACAACTGAGGAGGAGCAAGACAAGTGACCTCTTAGGGGTGCTTTCAAAGGAAAAAAGAGCTAGCATATGTGATCAAGGTCTACTAAAAACATGCAAAATTCTATACTAAACACTTCAAAAAATTTTACTTAAATCAGCAGAACAAATTTCATCAATTTCTAGGTCTAAATTATTTACTCAATTTTGAGTATTTTCATAGTCGTAAGGTAGCTACAGGAAACAAAAAAACCTTAAGTGTCCTGACAATATCTGCCCATCATTTAGATGCAGTCATTCTCTGGAGAAATTAACATCGCCTCAGGACAAACAAGAGTGCTCTAATTTATATTATAGGTATTCTTTGCTTTCCAAAGGCAGAGCAGGCAGTTAAATGTGACTATATAAAACCAACATCCAAAGTTGCATCGCTTCTTAAAGAACGAGGATGGAATGGTCCTCTGGAAAAGAAAAAAAATCCAATTTTTTCATACTTCTTCATTCTAATTCTTCATGCCACTAGATATCAAAATGAAGAAAAGAATCTTTCAGGAACTAGTTTTAACATATAACTGAATTGAAGTCCTAGGGTTATAAGCAGGCCAAGGGCCAGCATTGTTAGTTTTATTTTCAGTTAAATCACTTTCTTGGTAGGATTTCATGACACTGGAAATTTGTTGTCTCAGATGTGCTTTAAATGTGCCTGGCTTGTTCATTAGGATATTTACATAAACCAATTCACTGAATTTTTTTTAGAGGGAAGACAGCAGAAAAAGTGATTGTTCCATGATTTGTGTTGTACTATCAGAAAAGCGATCAGACTTTAGGAAAATAAACCAGCCCATTGTTCTCAATATTACCATTATAATCCAACACATGATCAAAGAGTTACTATTCCATTGCCACCTGTAATTATAGGCAATCTGCTTCCCTATATTGTTCAATAACTGGTTGGTACTATTTGACAGGATTCCTACTCTTAGGTAACCCCAGGAGGTCAGCCTGGACTAATGAAATATCTGAAATAGGCAAAACAGATCTAGTTAATATAACCAAATGTTTTAATTTCTTGCCTTTTGTATTTGTTGTAGATTTCATACTTACAGGACTGTGCAGTTCCATGAAGCAAAAAGACACCTTATGTTTGTGTGTGATTTTGACTCGGGATTTTTGAGTGGAGGAAAAATGAAGAAGTCAGTACACCAGCTATGTCATTCCAGATTCAAACTTCCTAGTGCAAAGCATCTGAAATTCTTTATGTCATATGATAATATTCTCAGGCAGAAAATTCTCAGAGAGTTTTAGATATTCTTCTACTTGAAATGCTCATTATATTGAACCTTATCTTTTTCAACTGTTGGTCTGTTGCTGCTACAATGAACTGCAAGGTCTTCTAATTTCAGAATCAATTGTCAAAGTTTCTGAAAAAAATTAATGATCTTTTTTGTGTCCATACTTTAGTCCTACCTGTTTAGCAAAGAACTACAAAACCTAAAGAACCACTTCTAAAGCAAAGAAAAGCCAAAAAAAAAAACAAAAACAAAGATGACTCACCCATCACTGAGTAGTACAGTAATATGTAAAGCCTCTGGCAAGGGACTCTCAGAGTCTAGTATATCCTTCAGGGAATCAAGGGAAATCTGCATTGCAATATGACGCATGATTGACTGGGGACTACCAGTCAAAATGGTGACATTATGTGCCAATCCAGGTAAGAGGCAGTTAAAAGAAATCATCTTCCAATTACACGCCAGATCCATTAAGAGTGGGGATAGCGATATGCTTAATCTTTCCAGTGCCCTGTACAAGGCAACCTCCAGGCTTTGTCATTTCCGACAGTTTTGCTACTGCATATGGCATACAGACAGACTTTTAGGTTGGAAAGAGGCCACCACCAAGACGCATGCTTCATGCCCAACTACAGTGAGGAGCTAAATCTAAGTCTGTGTTTAAGGAGTGATTATACCACATGGAAGTTAGAGCTAAAAGGATTTCTCTGTTTTTTAGCAAGTTACCAGTTGATTTTACAGGAGCAGACCTCAGAATTATGAGACAATGCATGTCTAGTTTTCCCGACTCCACGTCCCTTTGTAGCTCACAGCCTTCTGGTAAAATGGTACTAAACCCTGGGACAAGATTCAGAGTAGTTAAGACCGAAAGGGATCATCAGACCATCTAGTGTGACTTTTCATAAGCCAGGCCAAATAGTTTTTACCAGTTACTCATGCACTGGAGCTTAATAACCTGCGTTTGATTAAAACATGCCATCTAGAAGATACACAGACAGAAAAAACTACTAGCTGTATTAAATAATAGTGGTGTCTGAACAGTTAATAAGCCTTGTTGTTACAGTTATGATTTATTTCTAGTTAGGTTCTTTTCGATTTTAATGGCAACTCTAATTTCCATGGCTGTGTGCTACAGTGGCTGCAACATCATAGACTGAGCTGATTAAATGGGCAGAAGTCATATGCTTATGAAACTTGGTGGTGACTTGTTAGAGTTTGACAGCTAAACTATCCAAAGACTTCATGTGCCTTGAGCACGTTCCAGCAAGGCCCAGCTCCTCACTGCACATGCGAATAAGCCAAGCGCTTATTTCCTAGACTGAGTATTACCTCAACAATAGCTTCTCCTTCCTCCTATGAGCAACAAGATGTGACAAGATGACAGTGATGTAATGGCTCGTGTCTTCCAAACAGGGATCTTTTTGAAAGGCAGAAGGTGTTGGATGAGGAGATAGCAAGTCATCCATACACGAAGAATACTTCAGGAGACAACTGAGCTAAAGGGGTCAAAATGAGAGGGGTTTGGATTTACATGTGGAAACAAATACAGAGAAAAACTTAAGGGAAAGAAGATTTATTCAAAGACACAAGGCAAAGTATCCAAGATTTTGAGAAATAAATCTTACAGCCATCTTAATCTTAAAGCTCCCAGGAGAAATTAGATGTTTCTGAAACTGGAATTCAGTTAGGACCACAAAGTAAATGTTACTACTATAAAGCTGAGCATCTTTTGACATGTGGCTAAGAGTGCCAGTGGGATGAAGCAGCTTTGCGTAGTGGTAATACAACTCACGGTATTTTCATTTCTTACTACCTGTGATTACAACTGTGTACGGCAAATGCTTAATGATTCCCATAAGAAAACAAGCTTAACCCATCTGCATAGCCCTTATAAACAAAGCATGGCTTCTGCTTGTAGAGCCCATCAATCTGATAAAGATGTAAGCGATGTTTATGCTGTGGTACGTTTCCATAGCTGGTGGAGGCCACTTCATTACTCAGACCCATTCCCGTTGCCCTATAATACTATCAGAACCGCCCTTTAATGATGCTACAGTAAGCCGTGTTGTTGTTTGGTCTCTTCTTACATTAGACTCTGAAGTACAAGACCATTTTTGTGTATTGAGAAAATTTTGTTCTTTGCACACTACTTATTCTGTTTAAAAATAAATGAAAAATAGGGTAGAGTAGCTTAACATACTCCTCTATTTTCTGGTTGGGTAGCTATTTTCACGGCTAAGACTTTTATTTCAGATTAGCACCCAGCAGCTAGCTATTATGCAGTCAGTGCACTACCACAGCTGGGGAACAATCTTTTTTTTTTTTCTGTATGGTCAGACAAAGTCCAAAACACAAGAGACTGCTACACATTTTCTAGCCTGATGCTATGAAAGTATGAGGGCATATCATACGGTACCTTTCTATTCCAGTGGGAGAAAAAAAACATTAAGAAGTAGCAATCATGTAAAGTAAGTCCTTGCACATAATGAGGTTTCACATAGACCACACATAGGGCTTTAGACATTACAGATGAAGGACAGTTTTACAGAAAAGAGCTAAGTACCCAACAACCTACATACTTTCAGCAATCATGTCTAAAAATAAAAAATAAAATAAAAAAAAGAAATACAAGTTCATGATCATCCTTTCTTTGGTGAAACTAACAGATTGTTCATCCTGTGGCACAGCAACTACTTACCTTTCCTTCATGGGAATGGGTAGCTGACAAGTTCTTCCACAGCTGAGCAGCTGCTTCTCAACTGTCTCTAACTGAGGAGCTGGACTTGCACTGGGGACTAACGAAAAACGCTATGGTCAAAGACCTGTTGCTACATCCACAGACCTTTCCTACAGAGACTCAGAGAGTTTACTCCAGGTACTGAAAAAAAACCTGTTAACACAAGTACTTGTCCTCTCCAAGCTAGACAGTCATTACCAAAGCACTGTGAAGTGGAAAATTAAAGAGGAGAGCAGAGAACTTTTCTGGAAGGCCTAGTGAAGAGCAAAACCAGTGAGGAAGATGAGGAAGAAACCTAGTCAGAAAGGGAAAAACAGTTGTTTGACAAAAGAAATAGAAGAATCATCAAAGATGCTTGAACCCATTCCTTAGGGTTAATAAATCATACTTGGGAAACAAAGATTTATGTATATTATGGACATACAGGCATTGCATTACAGAATCAAAATAAAATAGGGTGCGATAATGATCCTGAGTTCCTGCAAACATACCAGTTTTCCCTGATGTTTTCTGTTCCTTAAGGACCTCCACTGATGGGGAATCCCTGACTGGTAACCTACTCCATTGCTGCTTTACCCTTAGCATTACGGGGGTTTCCCTAACAGCTGGGATGATACTTTCTTCCCAAAATGTACTTCATTGCCATTCAAGTAGAATATAGACGATTCTTTTTGCCTTTCCAGCAGCTTGTTATGCATCTGAACATTGTCCTTAGCTACCCTTCAGACTTCAGTTAGAAATAAAAGCAGCCCTTGCTTTCTCAAATCAACTCTCATAAATGCAATTTAGCATTCTGCTGCAGCATAAAATAAACAATAAAGACATTTGCGCAGCCGTGTCTACCTTGTGATTCTGCAACAATTTGCTGACCTCATATACTTCGGACTGTGATGTTTTATTGTGGTATCAGGTATGTAACCCATAATTACTGATACAGAACAAGATGCTAAAACCAGCAGGTGCTAACGCTACCTGGAGACCACCCTGTGCTCTTCTATTCGCTGCCCCCCACATCTTGACTCCACTGCGTCTTTGTCCTGCCCCTTTGCCTGGACGTGGACAAAAAAACTGAAAGGTCTTTTCTGCTCACTCACAGCAAGGGCTAAAAGCAAGCCATGCTCCTCCTTCCCCTCCTCCTCCCACTGCCTGGTCCCACGGGGCAGCAGCACATCTCTCCGTCCCCAGAAAAATGTGGGAACAGAGCTAGCACACACAGGAGCGGAGCGGAAGCTGTGATTCCGGGCAGGTGGCTGCACTGAGGCGGCACCAAAATCATGGAAGATTCAAATGCTTGGTCCATCATTACCTAACATCATCTTAGGTAGCTTCTCTTTTAACAGTAAGAATTTCAAACCACCCATGGCATAAAATATTGCCAGAGCGAGCTTACAGAATTACTGAAAGTTTAACTGAATGAGTGCCACTGCTACTAGATTATTCCTTCTTCAGATCTGAAAAAATATTCAAAAACACCCGTTATGATCAAAACCAAAACAGTTTTTTGTCTTTTATACATAAAAATTTCATTTAAAATAGCATTTTTTTTCTACTTCTCATGTTTATTTTCTCTTTAACTTAAGATTTTATTTCAGTTTCACCTTCTATCAAGATGGAATTTAAAATGTAGTCTGAGCTAAAATTTAGTACACGCAGTAAAATTTACTATGTGGCTGAACAAAAAGTCTCTGCACCAAAAATGCTCCAGTCCAGCAGTTTTCTAAATGATGTAGGAGAAAAATAATGGGGCAGAGTAGCAGAAGCCTGACCCTATTCCCATAAGACTGTAAGATTTATCACCTACATAAGCAGAATGCTACAGAAAAGAGATCTATTGACCACAGCAATAACTCACAGCCCAGTAAAGCTAGCTGAGATGCTAGTCTGGTATTTGCTGATAGTACTTTTATTATGTGGTACTCAGAATCTTTGTAAACGGCTTTGCTCAACAAGCTACTGTTTTTAATATTATGCACCACCTACTCTTTCTTAGATCAGCCACTTATTTACAGTACTGGTATGCAGGGGAGGAGGGAGCTGCAGGGAAGAATTTATAGTAGTTGGGATTTACTGTTTGAATGGGAAACTGTGTTGCCACAATTCTTGTATATTTCGGGTAAGGGGGAGCTACAGGCACATGCTATCCCCGTATAACAGAAATATTACTCAAACAGAAATATATTTGCATAATACCTTCTGTTTGAATAGAATATTTACTGGGGGAAAAAAAAAAAAAAAGAACCAGAAAACTGCTATCACTCACAATGCACGGACTGAATTTTTGCCAGTTTGGGTACATGTTGGGAGGTGCCGAACGAGCCTTCCGTTTCGCAGAGCATTTCTTCAACGGCTTGGACAGGAAGGGTGCGAGGTCTCCTTCAGAAGCCATCGAACACCAGAAGACAGACACAGAGGGCACTGCTGGCTTCGGGGCTGCGTTCAGCTGGGCCATCAGCCCACGATCGCTGCCTGGGCGCGCAGTCCACCGACCCGGACCCCGACCCACGACTTCTGCCCTCCACTGCCATCCATCTCGGGAACTCCCCTAGAGAAAGTTAATTTTCTTCCATCGGCCATTAGCTACAATGTAGCTATTTTAGCCCAGTGAGAGAGTTCAAAATGCACACCATGGGCTGAAGAAACAGCCCTCCTCTTTATTTCCTTCGCTGTTTTTGCAACCTCAGTGTCATACGTGCTTCCTCCTGTATTCTTTCAGGATTTCAAAGAAAATGTAATGGGTTTGGGAAGTCCTAAGCAATCACAAGTTGTACCAAAACGTCTGTTTAGCATTCTTTAACAGTTGTTTCAGTTATTGGTTAAACTGACTACTCAAATATACTACGGAATCCTAACTCCAAGAGCAGAAGCCTCCTCCAAAAGGGTTGTTGGGGTTAGCTGCGCGGGAACACACAACAGACCAACCACAAACAGAAACATGCAATAAGCAAAGCACAGAAGAAAACACGCCATAAACAAAGCACAAGCAGAGCAGCTGAGCTGCCCCGGGGCTCGGCTGCCGCAGAAACCCCCCCTCAAGGCACCCTGGACCAACGGGGCTGGACGGGACCTGGAAGCCCCCCCCGGGGCCGAGCCCTGGTGGGCAGGGGGCCCAGGGGAGGCTGCCCACGGCCTGGCCAAGCTCGTCGGGAGCCCCCCCCAGAGGGCTGCCCCACCGAATGGCTGTTCTCACTTATACAAGGTTTATTCCTTGTATCTTGTACCGGCGCAACTTGCCCCTCGCCTCCTGCTTGCGGAGAGCCCCTCCGCACCCTGAGGCGCCCGGCGCCCAGACCCCCGCGCCCGGCACGCGCGGGTACCTCGCAAGCCTCGCGTCTCCGCTTCCCGCCTTCAAACCGCCGCACCGCCCCCGTGAGACCTGCCGCCCGCTCACGCCGCGCAGGCGTACACGCGCGGCGCGCAGCTCCTGGCGGCGCGGCC
>Ga0065711_1034651_pt1 | contig 23433 bp, 18 predicted proteins | sample Hoacrofraction12_FD_59098 | JGI IMG/M metagenome (GOLD analysis project Ga0065711, IMG submission 59098) | Hoatzin crop microbial communities from Cojedes, Venezuela - Epithelial fraction 12 v2 (version 2) | ecosystem: Host-associated > Birds > Digestive system > Esophagus > Crop | place...
GCCTGGACGTGGTCCTGTGCAGCCTACTGTAGGTGACCCTGCTTCGGCAGGGGGGTTGGACTAGATGACCCACAGAGGTCCCTTCCAACCCCTACTATTCTGTGATTCTGTGAAAATACAGAACATTTCCATTATATGACCTTTTTTTCTCTTCCATGATACTCTCAACACAACATTTCTGCCTTGTATTACATAAAAGTCTAACTATTATTAGAATTCCTTTAGTCTGAAACATGCTTAGAACAAAAGAAATTAAAATATCTACTGATATTTACCGGTTCACTTCTATCAGTGTACTCTCCCTTGGCAAGGTTCTACAATTCTTAGATTTAAACTTATGAACAAGGATCTCTCCTTGTTATTTGTGCTTCTGTGTTTCCTTTTAAAACTCAATACCTATGCCTTGTAATTCTGCAGGGGTTTTTTGTTATTCGCAGCTTATTAAAAACATTTCTACTAACAGCCAGTTCCTGGTCATCATTCAGTTTGTTTCAGTTCTTTTTTTCGAAAGTGCCTGGCTGACACGTGTTCTCACCTTCATGAAATGAACCTTTTTTAAAACGGGAAGAACTTCTGAGTAAACAATGTCATGTTAGGCTTTATAAACAAGACTAAAGTCAGCAAGATACAGAAAGTAATCTTAACCTACTCAGCACTGGCTTTCAGCGTTCAGCATGGCTTTAGATCAGTTTTATTGAAATCAGAGAACAGCAACAAGGAAGGATTAGAAATCAGAAAAATGCAACCTACGAGAAGACTGAAAGAACTGGTGCTGCTTGATCAAGAGAAGAAGAGGCTGAAGGCAGATAAAATAACCTTCAAATATGGAACATTTGCTTAAAAAAAGTTTCAGTTGCTGCAAGGTTTGTGGCTAGGCGTTTAGTGAACCTTTCTAAACAGTGAGTGCAACAAAAGCATTGTAATAGCTAGAGGAGTTCACACAGTCCCATCGTTGGAGGTTTCTGCAAACAGGGTAATGTATAAACATCTGTCAGGAATGCTGTAGGGTATAGTTCATCCCACAGGGGATGGATTACACTACTTCTTTAAGTCCCTTCCCAGGCGTATTTCTGTTATACACGATTCTGATTATACAATACAAATTTATAATTACGATACAAATATTTTTGTTAGCTTATCACATTTTTTTACTGTTGTGATCAACTCCTTTATCGATGTAAAACACTACCATGTTAGATACATACAAAAAAATGTTGTTCAATGTAAAGAGAAAAAGATTTGCGTTTTTACAAAGTCTTACGGTTCACAAAAGGCGATACCTCTCTTCTTTACCTCCTCCCTCAGACTAACAGGTGATAAAGGAACGTCACTTTATTCTTTAATGCTATTTGGTCTTAGAAATTACCGTCTAGTGCATTATCAGTAAGAAGACTGGTCCACAAGTATTCCAGCTCTTGTATTCCAAATTGTATACAAAGGATTAGAAAGGATCTCCTGGGTCATCAAGCCCAGGTCCCTGTTATCAGAATCAGCCCTGCAGTCTATGATTTATCAAGCTTAAATCCATTTGCAGAGTTCTGTTTTCCAATGCTGCTTCTGTAATACTGACTGAGTGGCTGTTCCAGACCTCTCTCTGATGTTTCAAGACTTCTTAAGTTTCCAATGTAAATTTAGTTAGGGCAGTTTATACTACTTCACTCTTGTGCCAGCACTGATTTTTACCTTAAATATCTCCTTTCTGTTCCCCAGTGACAACAATCCTATTCCCTCTTGAAGTTGCCTCTTCTTCAGCTGGTCCCTTAGCCACCTTTCATTTTCTCCTACTAATGTTCATCTTTGCTACATTAACTCTTGTTTTCCTTGATGTGTTGCTTTGACATCCAGATGGATTGGATCCACTGCTTTTGTTGTCAGCAAGAAGATCAGCTGGTAAAGATGTATACCTCATTGGTATGGCATAATCTACTCCTAAAGTAGATGTTGTGTCTTCTCTTATTTTTAATTTTTGTCAACATCTTCAGTTATATTTCCTTCACAATTTAAAAGCCTTGCATAGGGTTGAGATACGAACAATGGATCTAACTGATTATATTGTAGTCTCGCTTCATTCTAATCATAGGCACAGTATTTGCTGTATCTGACCAAGTCTCAGCTATTTATTCAAAATCTTTACTTCTGGATTCCATTTCATGTGCCAGTCCTTCCAAGATACTGGTTATTTTAAGGTATTGTCTCTGTCTCACACTTCAGATGAGCACATTCAGGTCTTTCAACTTTGCAGCCATCTCGGGTGTGCTCATTTCCATTTCTCAATGTTACACACCCTTCTCCTGAAACCGCATATTCGTCAGTAACTTAGAGGCAATACCATTTTTTTACCTATGATTTTACTCTCTTTACTCATTTCCATTCTGTCCGTCTCTCCTCAGATGGTTGGTTACTGGCACTTATTTCAACCGAAGGACACCAATCAATATTCTCACCAGCTACATTTTGCGTGGTAGCCTACAGCACTCACCAGAAAGGGGGAAACCAGGATGTGGAGTCCTTCTTGACCAGAGAGGGCCCAAGTCATTCCTACCTGCATGCTCTGCTCACCCACACCACTACAGGCAATTCTCACGTAGGGCCTCCCGCATCCCATCTGCCACCCTGAGCTACCGCATAGTTCAGATAAAAAAGACTTGAGGCCAAAAGTGGAAGGAGGCAGGAAGAGTTTGTGCCTACAGCCCAGAGTCAGGGTTCTGGGCAGAGGCAGCTCCTGAGGTGTAGTCCACAGGCTGTTAGCGCGTTTCACTCCGAGGTGGTGTAGTGCAGAGCACTGGCTGTCCCCATCAGCTCTCTGTGGAGCAGGTGCAGAGAGGTGGGTGCTCCAAGATGAGACTCACAACAAAATCACCCTGAGCGAATGGGAAATCCTGCATCTCATCTGCATTTCAGTGCCTACTGAGGGTGCAGAAGAGAAAAAGCCACCGCTGTGGCGCGAATTAGCGTGCCTTTGGGTGGAGGGGCAAGCAAAGAAGCAGGCTGGGTGTTTTGCAGGCTGTGTGTCTACCATTAGGCACCTAAATTCCACTTTAAACAAAATGTAAGTACTTCATGCTTACAAAGTTACCTCTTTATCAACAATTTGCTGATACAACCTCAGTCCAACAGAAACTGAAGAGGAGCTTTATGGCTGCAGACTACCTGACTCTTCTAATCACTTCAAACTCCCTAACCTCTGCAGCTTGCCTGTCTGTAAAGGAGCGGTAACACCCTAGCAGAGTTTATGTAACTGCTACTCAATATTGCATTAAGCTTCCTCCATCTGACATGTAAAACTTCCACCTGCTCAGTCACCCAAGTCCTGACTTGAACTAATGACTCTTGATACTACAGTGCTATATTTGGTCCCAGCAAGCTGATAACAAAGTGTACAGAAGAGCGCCTGATCCAATTTATGCTATAGCCTGAGAAAATGATTGTTTTACGCTGGCTGTTATCACCCAGCAGCAGGATCAGTTTAAGTTTGTTGCTCTCCAGAGAAGAAGGAAACCGCAAATACAGTGAGAAATCCATGTGCCATGGTGTTTTAAAATGCCAGAGAGCCACTACTGTATCATTAACTATAATTTTAAGCTTTGACAATGCTGTCAATGACCCTTGGTATTTTGTCATAGCTGTACTATTTGTAAAAATCCGTTTCTCTCCCTTGGCTTCTTTCATGTGTGTGGCTGGCAGCCTTGTTATTTGTTTTTCTGTCTAATGGAAATTCTAGAACTACTGGTAGAAAGCGAAGTGTTGCTGTGTTGCTATGAAAAACACATGATCCTGCCCTCCTCTCCCCACTTTCTTTCTCTCTGTTTAAAAATGAATGCTTTACAATGTGGATGAATACTGTTTCCTCCCCTTCCCAATTTGTTCCAAAGGCAGAAGGAGCTTTTATAAAGCTGTTTTTCTCTAAACTTACCAGTGAGATAATTCTAGAGTCACTGTGAAAAGTTTGTTACTGTGCACCCCCTTCTCTTTTGCAGAGACATTTTCACAAGTCTCCTGTTAGCAGGCGGTGCTGAGAGTAGACCAACTGTACAGTCTCTAAAATGCCAGCAGAAATGATTGTTTGCAATGATAAAGTGTAGGAATATACAGAACATTGTAGCATGCTTTAAAGATTCAATCCTGCTCGTCATTTGAGCATTTCCTTCGCCTCATCCACACAAAATAAATATAAAAAAGGCCAACAAGTACAAAATAAGCCTCTGTACTCCACTAGAACAGAATAAAGCAGCTCATAGGCTTTCTGTTTAAGCAACTTTGTAAAGCTCTGGTTGTCAGTGAGGCTTCCAAACTTCTAAATCTGGCAATTATCGTTATTACCTGTATACCTTTATGCTTATTATAGGTCTTCAATCTCGAATCCGCACGCCCCTCCGCCTTAATGCATGCCCTGTTCCTGCTGCCTATGCAGAATCAGCTCTCTGGATGTTTCCTCACAAAATATAGCACAGCTCCGCTTACCAGCTGTGAATAACTCCAGCTCTTCCAAAACAATTTGTGTCTAAAGAGAAACAAAGAGAGAAAGAACTCCATTCACCTTGTTAGAAGGTGGTCACTGGCAGAACTTGCTCCCTCTCCATAATGCTCTGGGAAGCCAGTTTAATGAACCAGCTGGGCATTCTCTTCCCTGCATTCCCTGAGATAATTCAGGCTTTATGGTCCCCGTCTTTTCCCAGTTGTCTGATCACATTAGAACAAGGGACAAGAGTCCAAAGGATTGACATGCAGTGGCAGCGGGGCAGAGACGCTCCAACATACAGATGAAACATTTCCAGGGCTGTTGTGTTGATGAAGATGAGTTTTCACATACTTTCATTCCTGGTAGAGGTCCGTTTTAGCACTGTACTACACACATTCTTGGCCACAAGGAAAGATTCACAAGGAAAGTTGACTGCAGTAGTGGTGTGGTGAATTCAGTGTATTCTTACAAAAACAAGGCCCATGGATAACCAGGGACTAGCTGATGAATTCAAGTTGAGGTTAAGTGAAAGCAGTGGTGGAGATGCCCAGCTGCACCAAGGGGCAGCTGTCCTGAGCAGGTGGCAGGAGAACTTGCAGCGTGTACAGAAAACTAGAAATGCCTAGGGCTCCTCAGGTGCTAAAAAGCAAGGTGTGATTTGTGGACGACTCATGAAATTCCACTTCAGTAATGTTTAAGATTTTGCTTTTTGTATGTGGCACTGTTCCAAAGGACCAGTAGTTTTTACCTCATCTGGGAAATGCAGAAAAGAGGTGGGGTAGAAGGTGGTGGCAAGACTGGTTTCTCCTGCCTCATGGGGAGAAGGAGGATTTTAGCCACAAGTGGTGCAGCAGTCCCATCCCCAGTGAATCCTCTAAACTCAGCTCTCAGCTTTTCCAAAGCACAACTTGACACTTCAGCTCTGACCCACAGCTGAATTAATAACCAGCAACATGCACAGAAACCATGCAGGCGGTTTTAAGCCTGTCCTTGGGACTTTGGTGTAACCATTGCCATAGAGGCACCAACATGAGCAGAACACATCGAGGTGCTTCAGGGACGTCGAATATCTTGGGCACAGCGCCTCTGCTTACTGCTGAGTGCTAGTAAGCTTCTGGGTGCCAGTGAAAGAAATCATCATCGTTTGTAATGCCAATAAACCTCTCTGTCTCAGAGGTTTCTTCTATCTCTCAAATCCACCACAGTTGCTGTATTCTGATGCTGACATTCAGTGGAAAATCTTCGCCTTTGCAAGAGAAACCTTCCTCAAATTGTGAGAGAAACTAGCTCTAAAGGCTTTATTTAGCCCCTATGCTTATATAATATAATAAAGCAATTGTTCATTACATTTTCACTCTTAATTTGAATGCTCAAACCTGAGTTTTTAAAATTTGGCAGGGGGGTGCGTGAAAGCAAAGGTTTGAACTTCTGGATTCATCCAGTTCCTCACAAAAGGTGTTCACCACAGTGTAGCCAAACATCGCCATTATAAGCAGACAGCTCTACCTCTTCCAGGGTACAAGTGATGAGGGACGTACATGCAAGGTGAGGTGTGAAAATGTCCAAGAAAATTCAAAGGATGGAAGTTCAGGAAAAATGAGAAAGTATCATGCAGAAAACAACACAGACTCATGTGCCCGAGTGCTGGATTTCATCTTCAGATCTCTGATTTAGGTTACAAGGTTGGCAATACCCTAGGAAACTACACAGTCTTCTGTTCCCAGAGTTCTTCTGCATCAGTTCTGAGGAAGCATATGAACAACTGGCAGACTGGATTAAAATAAGCAATATATAATGAAAACATAGAATCACAGAATCATGGCATGGTTTGGGTTGGAAGGGACCTTAAAGATCATCTCATTCCAACGCCCCTGCCATGGGCAGGGACACCTTCCACTGGACCAGGCTGCTCAAAGCCCCATCCAACCTGGCCAGGGAATGGGCAGCCACAACTTCTCTGGGCAACTTCCAGTACCTCACCACCCTCACAGCAGAGAATTTCTTTCTTATATCTAATCTAAACCTACTCACAGTCTAAAGCTATTACCTTTTGTCCTATCAGTACAAGCCTTTGAAACAAGTCCCTCTGCAGATTTCTCACAGGCCCCCTTTGAGTACTGAAAAGCTGCTGTAAGACCTCCCCTCAGCCTTCTCCTCTTCTCATAGCCCCAACTCTCTCAGCCTTTCTTCACAGGAGAGGTGCTCCAGCCCTCTGATCATTTTTGTGGCCCTCCTCTGGACCCGCTCCAACAGGTCCACGTCTCTCCTGTGCTGGGGGCTCCAGAGCTGGATGCAGGTCTCCAGGTGGGGTCTCACCAGAACAGAGTAGAGGAGCGGAATCACCTCTCTCGACCTGCTGGCCACTCTTCTCTCAATGCAGCCTAGGATAAGGTTGGTCTTCTGGACTGTGGGTGCACACTGCTGGGCCATGTTGAGCTTCTCGTCAGCCAGTACCCCCAAGTCCTTCTCAGGGCTGCTCTTAATCCATTGCCTGCCCCGCCTGTGTCTGTGCTTGGGATTGCCCTGACCCATGGGCAGGACCTTGCCCTTGGCCTTGTTGAACTTCATGAGGTTTGTACAGGCCCACCTCTCCAGCCTGTCAAGGTTCCCCTGGATGGCATCCCTTCCCTCCAGTGTGTCCAAATTATTCTACTGGTATTAGCAAGAGCTTCATAAAGAAAGATTTTATCTTGTTAGAAGACTTTTGTGCCTGACTTACTTCTAAACTGTGAAATGTATCTATATCCCATACTGAATGTGTGCATCTGTAACTAAAGGTCAGAATGAGTATTTAAGTGAGGAAAAAAAAAAGCAGCAGTGTGAAAAAAAGAGGCTGAGGAACTAGGAAAAGAGTTTACTTTCCATTTCTAGAGGCACAATGAAACTAAGTGCTTTGCACGAGTTACTCCATCAATAGCTTAAAAAGATTAGGTGAGGGGCATTCTTTTTGTGTGCATGACCTTCTCAGCACCATGGCAAATAAAATAAATAACAAGAATAGGCCAAATCCAGAGGTGGGTTTATGTTTAAACACAAAGCTTACATTCAAGCTTCTAGCAGAAGATTTGGAACAATGTGGAGTAAGCTTGGATCTGCTCATTCTCTGAAGATCCATTTGAACAGTATTTTTAGATTTTAATACTGTACATGTTTTGACCCAAAATGCAGTTAAAGTCTTCTTTTGTCTTGGATCTATTGTGAATTATTAACACTTGATATTCTATAAACTGGGGCTGGCATAGACTTTCATAGACACAAATCCAGAATCAGAGTAGGGTTGTTGGGTTATTTTTTTTTTTCTTTTCAGTAAACACAGATTTATAATGTGCCAAAAACTCTACAGATCCCTTCAATCAGAAGTCAAGGGGGAGACTTTCAAAACATTCTGGGCTTTTTTATATGAGCCACCTCGTAGCTTTTTGTGCAGGCATTCCTTCCCAGCAAATAGCACAAGAGCTAGCATGCTGCACAAATAAATATACAAAGGTTACTGAATATATAACCCTTTCCCTCCAAGCAACCTCCTTCTACCTTGCATGTACACACTGCAGGTTTAAACTACAAGCATAATTTAATTCCCACAAAACAAAACAAAACAAAACAAAACAACAACCAAACCTTGTAAGGATTCAGAAAAAAAGATTATGGAGTCATGGCAACTTGTTTCATGTGTGAGCTTACTGAAGATCAAAAACCTCCAAAAATAACTTCTGTTTATTGAAACATTTGTTTAGATCTCACCTTGACATTCACGAGGGGCTCCTGTGCATCCCAATCCCTCTACAAGGAAAGATGTGAAGATTGCTGATAAAAAAACAAGTTCGTTTTCTTGTGAGATTTTCTGACTTGTAGTAAGTTTCTAATAATCATACCTAGCCCTAATGGCATCTTGTTCAGCACTCTGGTTGTATATATGGGGTGAACACAACTTAGTAAGACAAAGAGTCCTGTGCAGTGAGGTAAGTTTTTTTCCTAATCTTAAATACGTAAGGCAGACTTCATACCTTTAAAAGTGAAAAAACCAAACAGCTCTTGTGAGAGAGTTGCTTTGGAAATGTTTTTTGCTAGTGTACCTCAGACTTCACTTGCAGTGTCACAAAGTTGCACGTCTCAGCCTCGAAAATCAAGCTACCTTTTTCATAAGTAGCCATCTCTGCAGCAGGTAAACACATCCAAGGAATTGAAACCAGCTGCCAGTTACCACAAGTGGACTGGTTCACTGCAGTTTGAAGATGAATTTTTGTGCTATAAAAATGATATGCTTTTGGGCTCCTGAGGACCACACCAGCAGTCTTCAGCTTAAAATAAGCAGAGAGAGAAGGAAAGAAATAGAAGCACCCTTACCACAATATTTCACAACACCATATCTGTACACAAGGTTCCTAGCCAGTCCAAGTCCAATGGTAAGGGGTGAGCTGTAGCGTGCCCTGCATCGTCATGCAGCAAAGGCCACTTCCCCGTGTGCATGCCCGCAGCCCGGCCAGCTGCTTCTCTTGTGGCGATCTCTGTCCCAGCTCGCACAGGAAGGGAGGTGAATGGGTTAAGCCTCTATTTCCACTGCTGCTCTACAGGTCATACGAAGGCTGAATGTTCCAAAGAAATTTTTTTAAGGTTTTATGTCAGATCGTGGCTTCTTTTGTCAATAGCAATTTGGATCTAGGTACTTTTGAAACAAGTTGTTTACAAACAGAATTAAATCTTTGGAAAAGACAATTTTATAGAGCTTAAAATACACGTGGTTAGAAGAATCTGACCCAGAGTGTGATGTTTCATGTGTAACTGATAGAAGCAGACTCTTTCTGCCTTTTCTTACCTCTATGAAAGTGGCATTAGGGATATAGTAGATGTGAAGAGGTGTTAAAGATCCTATATCTACTACCTAAAGCACACTCACCATCTTCTCTTTTCCAAGAAGGGCAGTACCATTTCCTCATGTCCACTTGTTTGGATGATGGATACCAGTGATAAGGCAGGCGTAATCGGCAGAGGAAATTCTCTACTACAGCAGTCACCCATGCAATCCACCCACTGATTGCCCTGGGGACGATGGCTGTATGCACAGGAAATCCTCAGTGTCTAGAGGTTGTCATTACATTTTCCCATGAAACCAGAACTGAAAGAAGCCCCAGTCAGCAGGAGCATTTTTAAGTTTACCTTATGATCTAGTAATTCAGAGTGTTTCTCTGGGATTTGAAAAGCATTAATAATACATCAGGTGATACAGGTATATAAATAAAACCTACACTTTTATTCATCTCTGTATTCACTCTTACACTGCAAACTTTTCAGAGTAAGAACTGGTAAGGGCCTGCCATAATGAAGCACAACCATTTAGAAAAAGTGGTAGCATTGGTTGAGGGCAATAGGGATATAAAATCTAATCCATTTTTCACCTGTCAGCTAAGAGAAAATATTGCCACTAGCATCCTGGGACCGATTTCTCATCTCTTTTGCCACATTAGTGTTGTTCAGTGATTTCTTCCTCTACTTTCTTACACAAGTTTTCAGTTTAATTTATTTTCTCAGCTTGTATATTTCCCAAGGCTCAAGCTGTTTTTCCTTCCTTTAGCCAGCAGAAATGTTCATTTTATTTTCATTTTCCATTCTCTCTCCATTTATCTTCTGTTCAAAACTTCATTTCTTGCTGGCCTTTCAGTTCCTGGCTTTTGTTTCCGTTTCATCTCAGGCTTGTAATCTTGGCTTCTTTTCCTTTTCTCACCTCTTGTTTTCACAGTCTCTTTTCTTGACTTTAGCACAGTTCTGTGTCACTACAAATAGCCTGCTGAACTCTTGGTAACTGTGTGGTTTTGTGTGAGGATGGACACACACACACACGCACACGCACACGTGTGCACACACACACACTCTCTCTCTCTCATTGCCTTGGGCTAGCTTGGGGGTCTCCCCCGTTCTTCATGACTAATTCAACTGCACAGTCACTTTGGGACTCCTAAATGTGCTAAGGAGGCTGGTTCTGAAAGTGCTCATAATAAAAAACTCCTTCAGCTTTTCCCCTTCTACAGAAGGCAGTTTTTGCCTGTCAGAGCCATGTTTAAACCTGTGGTTGCCCAGATGGCCTGCTCCCTGGTCTTCTGTACTGTTCTGGTAGAAGTCTCACCGCAGACTCTGCCTGCATGTGCTGCCCACGTTCAAAGGGACATATGAGAAACACACACTTGCTCCCTAGCTGAGATTGCCTGGGGTTTCTGATCCACTCTGACTAAGCAGTAGCTGTGAAATAATCCAGTCCACGGTTCACATCAGTTCTCCCTTTCTCTGAAATCCTCCCAGTCACCTATTTGGGTTTGTCCACCTGCCATCTTGCTGTGTCTCCAGGCCCTGGACTCCCTGGGAAAGGCTGCGCCGTGCCAGGCCACAACCAGCTCCCAACCCCTGAGGGCTCCCCAGACACCCCTGCAGTGGGAGCATCCCTATTGATGTGATCACAGATGCCCGTCGCTATTTCGTCACCATGTTCATCTCAGCTGTTCAGAGATGGAGGCCACCCCAAGAAGAATCACTAGGTCCTGATTCAGTCCTTTGAACTCCGTGTAAATACAGCCTGGTTTGAGCGAGAGCTGGATCTAGTCCTTAATCACGCAGTGAGGGCAGTAGTAGGGCTAAGTATAGTAACCACTTAGTTTACAGTACAGTGACCCAATAATTATGCAGGATAATACTGTATGCACTTAGCTTGCCTGTACCATTCAGAGCACTTGCCAATAATACACGAGTGCACTTCATCATCTCGGCTCTTTATAAGCAGTCTGTTTTCTTCCGAGATCACTGGAGCTATGGCACAGAGGACTGTCTAGGTATATTTAACCCTGTGGATCATTCCAACATGCTTCTTTCAAAGAAGATCATATTGTTTTTCCTGCTTTCCATTTTTGAAAGGCTAGGCTTTGGCCAGAGGGTACTCTGCATATCTGGCTGCAAATAGACTGCTTGGAGCCAAGCAATGCGGTGCCTTGACTAATTTCAGCATTCACTTAAGCTAAATTATTTATGATACTCTCTGCACAGGCCTTTCTGTGTTGTTGTTGTTTTAATGTTGTAATCTCAGCCAGAATAAAAGGATAATTTGCATGTGTTTTCAGCTACTGCAGTAGCTCACACATGGCTCTGAACACTGTAGCCAACTACAATATATTCAAAGTTTGAACTGAGTGGCCAGAAAAGGGAAATTTTGACGGGCCAGTAAATCATGTCCCTAATAGTGAGAAAGCTTAACATTTTTACATAAGCAGCTGAAACAACATCAGAAACATTTTCCAATGATATAGTTATTCACTTGTATCAAAAGCTCATCACCTTTGCTGCAGTAACATAAATCAAGAGGATGTTAAGCTGAGAATGGTCTATTTTCACCTCCGAGCTGGTGTTATGAGTCCAAGTTCATCGCCAGCGGAGCGTGGCTCCGTCGTCGTGAGCATGTAGAAGGCTGCACAGACAGAGGGAAAAAATACAACAGTGTTTTTAAGGAGCCTTCTAGTTTCCAGCAGGCACAAGGCGCAGAAGATAAGAAACAAAATAAAACTTGCAAGGGAATGCAGAGCAGAGAGGTACCCCCCCACTTGACCAGCTGGTGGCTTGCCAAAGAAAACAACGGGAGCGGGGATTAGAGCTTGCGACGTGCCCTTTAGAGCAGGACTACCTATTCCCTGCCTTTTCTCCTCTGAAAAGCTGCCATGTGAGGAGAAACATTCCTTTTATTATTTATGGGGACAGCCACTCTTGTTTATTATGCTCATGTTACTGTGCTGCATGCCAAGTACAAGCCCTCTTTTTCATAGAGAGGTTTTTCTTCGTACAGAGAGGGGAAAAAAAAGAAAAGAACTGTTTGCAGGATTAGTGAGGAAATTAAAGGCAGGGTAGAGAAAGGAGGTCTTTCTACAGAGCTGTGATTCTGCTTAGAAAGGCGGTAGGAGCCGAGTGCTGCAGTGCCCGGACACCGTCATGCTCCGAGGGATTAGCGGGAGGAGATCTGCCTTGGGAGCGTTCCTGCTTGCCCCAGCACTGCCCAGGCACCCACATCCCCCAACAGCCCCAGGAGCCGAGAACTCGCAGCAGAAGAGAGGTTAAGCAACCTATAAGCTGAACATCAGCAGTTGCGCAGCTTGTGTGAGATGGATATTGTCTTCCTCCTCTGGGTTTGGAACAATGTTGATAGGAAGGAAAGAAAAACACGTTTATTCCTCCCTCCCCCCGTTTTTTTTTTTTTGCAAGGCAGCTGAAGGACAGCTGACCTATTTTCTGTGTTCTGCAGCACAGGGGTTTCCCCACCACCTGATCCCTTCTTTGTGCCTGTCCCCTGAAGCATGTTTAATACTCAAAGGCCTGGCCCTGGTCGGTCACTGCAAAGGAGGAAACCCTCGGCTGCTCTTGGACTGCGGCCTTCGGGCTGAATGCGGGCAAGGGTTTGAAACGATCTCCCGAATGCAAAGCAAATCTCAAAGCAGAGGGAAGGGAAACCAGACAACAGTCCTTTCTGTGGTAGATGGCAGTGGATTTACCGCCTGGCAGTTCACAAACTGCCTACAGCTGGGGGAAATTGCTAGTTCAATCCTCCCATGTTTAATGTGATTACTGGTACTAGTTCATAGGCTTAATTTCATTCCCTTGAATTCTTCTCCACTAACAAAAACAAAACAATCAAACAGAAAAAAGTGCAATAAAAATCTCTTCCAAAAATGCAGACTACAAAGTGCATTTTTCAAACCAGGAACATTCGCTTATTTTGTCTTCAGAAGAGCTTTTTTTCTTTTTAGCTGAGTTATACAGAGAAATTCCTTATTCTGGAAAATGCATGTGCTGTGGTGTATGGAAGGAAGAGAACTCTTTCTCCTTTCTTACTGGAGTTTTTGAAAAAGAGTCTAATTGATGCCCCTTGAATGTATAATCTAGGAGTTAAGTACTTGGATATGGGAGAAAGCATAAAGACTAGACAGAAAAATAGATTTGCAGGGGCCGTGTGAAAACCTGACCCACTTGGATGGTGAGAGGGCACAGCCCTACCCAGCCAGAAGAGAGGGATAAGTATGAAGCTCCAGACTTCAGCGTCGTAGCTCCCACACAGAGGCCTCCTCTGCCGGGAGGAGGTGAGAGAGGGAACACAGAGACTCCTATCTCACACATCATTTTTCAGATTTTAGCCTTAAAATATTGGCTACAGCAACTTAGTTCCCTTTCAGAAACCACTTGTTGCTTCACGATGGCCTTACATCAAGAGGCTGAGCAAACATTTTCCTGTTTATCAGCAACACAAATACTGTGTGACAACAGCAATACTTCAGGTAGAGTCTTTTTTCCTTTATCAGCATGATCTTAGTTACAGGACAATTTGCAACAGCCAAAAGAAACATACCACAACAAAATGTGCTCCAACAAATTGCATGTTTCATGGTGTGAAGCTGCTAATATAAACACTGTAAGCAAACTATAGTTTTGACATACCAATTTACGCTTGCTTGCAGTAAGTTGCTGAGCTTACTTCAATTTCATCCTTAATATTAGTATTAATAGTTGTTGCAAATAATGTATTTAATAACCTCCCAAGGAAGCTATCTCTAGGTTATTGAATCAAAAAGAATGACACTTTTTCCATGCTCTTCCAGACTTGCCTTGGTGAATTTTTCAGATACGGTTTCTTTCACAGACTGAACATGGATGTTTTATTTTTCAATTTTCTTGTAAAGAAACAGAAATCATGGCTATGTTACAAACAAAACATTCAATATATGGCAATGCAATACTGCTCTCCTAGTCCCTGTATTATCCTCTGAGGCCACTGTTTTCACTTGCTGATTTTACTATCTGTTAAATATATCTTCCCTGTCACCGAGACTGTCCATTCAAGTTAATTTACATCTGTTCTGCAACTACGATAGTATTTAAACATTTCTAATCATGCTTGCCAATGACTGCCTCACTGTCTCCAATTTGTTAGTTAGGTTTTATTGCATATCTGATTATATTTTACTCATTGTTGACTCAATTTACATTGAATAAGCCATAAACAATTCTTACTGGTTAGTAGCAGTTTAGCTCATTATGGGATTAATGTTATGCCATTGTTGACATAAAACTACAGTTAGTAATTCCCTTCATCCCCTTCAGCCTCATTACTGTGGCAGGCACGGAGTTATTCTCCTGCTGTTGTTATCCCTGACCGCACCGCCCTGCTCAAGCCAGACATCAGCGGCAGCTTCAGAGATGAGTTATGTTCCAGAGCTCTCTTTTGCAGCATCATCATCTTTGTCTTTCATCCCCCCACTGTCCTCACCTAATGAATGTCAAACCAAGTCCAGTAGCTTCAATGAAATTACTTTTATTTCAAGCAGCAGACGGCCAGGCTCAGTGAGCTTTACCCTCTTGCCGCATCCTGACAGGCATGTCTCACTCCAGTGCCCTAGCAGCCTTATTTTCCTTACTCCTCGATTTTCTCCTACTTCAGACTTACTTCTGGCTTTCTCCCCTGGTTCTTGCTTCGGGTGCTACCAGCCAAGCCCTCCTAGTCCTGCCCAGTGCTTCTTTTACTGCAAAGCCATGGATCCCCTCTGTGCTACTCAGTCCTGAATATTTCCACCTGCAGTCCGTCCCCTCGACACGTTATAACATTTTTAGCCACTGTCTTCTAATAGAAGGTGTCTGCAGCCTCTTAATACCTTCTTCCCATCCTCTGTGTATTTATAAAAAACTCAGATTTCATTTCTGATGTACTGAGGTCCTTTTCCCTCCAAGCGACTAGACCTTCTCACACAGAAGGAGCGAGTGGGCAAGGCAGTCCCTTCTCCCAGCCTCAGTGGACCTGATGTCTTCCCTCTTTTCACTGAATTTTATCAGCCCTCTCTCATGCCCTCTGCATTCTCAAAATCGTACAAGACCACAGACTTCTCCCCTTCTCAAAGTCCTCCCAAACTTTATGCACTACCATGACTCGTTATCTAACTGCTCTCTTTTTTTTTTGTTTAGGCTTCAATTCCAGATGAATTCTTGCCTTCACAAATCCCTTCTCTTATCAAGGGCCCTGTGCTCCCCCTTTGGTGACTCTGACTGAAGAAACGCACCCAGCACGGTGGCTGCCCCATGTCCTGCCCCCGAATGCCCAGTCCCTGACGTAGGGGTGACACGCTGTGGGGTGGCCATCAAACTCGGCCCCAAGCTGCATGCCCGGCTGGGCTGCTGGGGACCTGCTCGCACACCCCAGACTCACAGTCTGAAGATATAGGATAAACCTTCTCCAGAATCCAGCTACTGGCCATCTCTAGAGGGTGAATTAAGCCTCTGTTTTGCCTGAGGAATGCCCCTTCCTCTTCTAAGAAGTATGGATGTACCAGTGAACACGGCATGCAGATCTGAGTCCCCCAGACTGTCTTTGATAGTGGTTGTTCAGAATCCTCCCTGGCTGTGTTCGCTCACAATACGTGCCCCAAAGCTCAGACGTGATCTTATTGTATCACTCTTCCTGGCTCCAGGCTGGTTGACTGCGTGGGAGAAATGATACCAACTCGTCTGTTTGTATATTGTGCTGCAAAGTGTAGTTATCATTGTCATGGGGAGGCTCTGGGCACCACTACAGTACGAATAAATGGTTGGTAATAATAAAAATAAAGGAATAATCTAAAAACTAATAGCAGCAGCAGCAGCTGGCAAGAGCCAAGAGACCCAAATGTTTACTTTTCTTTGACTTTTTATTAAACTTCGGCAAAAATTTGTATACGAGATGCCTTTTCCAGCAGAAAATACCTCTGTTTTTTCGCCAGGGAGAAAACTCACCAACAGAAACACAAAATTTTCTACAACGTCATAGTCAAATTTACTCCATCCACAGATACGATTGTTTACTGAAACAAACCATTTTAGGCAAATACAAACATGTGACAGGAATTCAAAGAGGACTCTTTAAAACTGTTTAATAAAAATGATGGAAATGCTGAAGAAACCTCAAAAATGAGTAATTTTGAAGAATGTCACACAGATCCATTTACACAATTTCTGCTAAAAAATTGCAACCTGTTTGAATACATTGAATACATAAGTTTATGCTCATATATTCTTACATGAATAGATACAAATACCTACATAAGCTTAACTGTTTCATGGCCTTAGAAAAATGTCTTGGCCCTCTTGGGTGCCAACACTCACTGCCCTTGCTCTGCAGCAAAGTTTCTGGAAAGACAGTACCTGATAGGCACGCGCACTATGGCTATCAAGGGGTACACAGAGCCCAACCGGGCTGGTATTTGTCAAAAGTTCATCTGTCTAGAAATGGAAACAGGAAACACTTTGAGACATTGAAACAAAAGCTACTGGTTTTTCAATCTGTTGCTGAAAATGCCTCAGCCTTCTATGTTGGGGAGCTTTTCTTGCAGCAAAACCCTGTGAGGGCCACTTAGTAGCCAGCCCCTGCTCTGTTGGAGTGGTGCTTTTGCTCCTGAAGTGCAAGTAGGTCACCGGCTTTGAAAAGTTTCACACTCCCACCTTGAGTGGAGAAATAACTTTGTTATAAATAATATCATTGTAATTTGGGTGTAAATTAAGGACCCTGATGATTAGTTTCTAATATTTGTTCTGCATCCCCAAAGAAAAAAAAGAACCTGGTAAGGAAAACAGGTATCCAATGAATCACTGTTCTGTTGATTGAATGAAGTTACTATTATTTCTAAAGACTTTAAAAAGCATGACCTGTGCTTCTGTGTTTAATTCTATTATTTCTGACACTTCTGGTCAACTCAATGCAATGTTAAGGCCTTTGGAAAACAGTTCTTATAAACAACGTTCACCTTCTGATTGCATCGTGGAGTGTTTTTTAGCTCACATAATCGGTGCATGCTTGGACTGTGTGAGTATCTGTACCATTCGGTCTGATTCAGTATCCCATTTCTTATCACGGACCAGAGTAGACGCCCAGAGACAGAGCAGAAGAAGTATGGACAGGGTGATCCTTTCTCTGACACATCTTTCCAGAAATCAATCAGCAGGCAGGGGATTTCCAGAGCAGGAGATGGCATCTGGATTGTTGTATTAATAGGTCTTGACTGAGCTTTTCCCTATAAATTGCCTAATATTTTCTTATTAATTAATTTATTCTTTTGGCTGCTGTGGCATCCTGTGGGAATGAATTCCACAGCATAATTGTGCTCTGTGTGTATTGATTACAACTGGTTGCCTAATCCTTCTTTCAGGTGATGCCTAGCTCTTCTGATAGGAGAAGTGATGAATAAGTACTTTCTAAGTGTCTTGCCTCCTGCTGCCTTTGTTTTATAGATATGCCATCTCCTCACAATTACCTCTTTTTTCAGGCTAAACAATTGCAACCTCTTTAGTTTCCCCTCACATTCCACACCTCTGAGCATCCCATCCCTTCTCTCATTCGGCCAGCTCTTTCTGAGACAGGGGATTGGAACTGCCTGCAATAACCACAGTGTAGGTGGATGATAAATTTACACAGTGAAACAATGGTGCTTTCTGTTTCACTCTCCTTTCCTTTCTTAGAGACTTGTTGACTCTTCCTGAGTCTAACGCAACCATTTTCAGAGAATTAGCCACAGTGACTCCAAGGTCCCCTTCCTAAGAAGCAGTAAGTAATTTAGTACCCAGCATTCTGCATAGGCAGCTTGAATTCTCTTGTTCCCTGCATCCCCTGGTTTGTATTTCTCGTCACTGAATTTCATTTGCCACTTTGTCCTCTACTTTCAGTGCACCCTGTACAAGGAAGTGTTAATCCTGTATATGGGGAATGGGAAAAAAACCCAAATATTACATACATGCATTTCTGGTGTACGGATGCATGCATCTTGTCTTTTAACTCTTTCTTGCTCTTTTTGAACAATGTACTCCCCCCTTGCTAACAAAGCTATGCTGATCTCTCACTGACATCTCCAAATTAGAAGTTTCTTTCTTTTGTAGCAGCACAGACTGCACAGCATATTATAAGCTCTACTATGAACACCTTGCTGTTTATTCTGTCTGGGAAGTAGCATATTTTTTGAATGTCTATAATGATATTTTATTGATAGGGCAGAAAACATCTAGTACATTCTGATTAACATTGCTCAGTTACTTTTCCGTCTGAAACAGGTAAGACTTGGACATGTTATCATAGCCAAATAATGTACAACTTTTAGCATCATCTCTGAGTTATGAGATTTATATCATGATGATCTGCTTTTTATTCCATAATTTTAAAACTTTAGTGTTGGATACCTGTTCCATGCAATGTCAGACAAGAACAGTAATAATTTATTCATTGGGAATTGACCAGTTGAGCTAGTGGGCGTGGACTTCACCCCATTTGAATGCTTTCCCCACAGGCTATCATCAGCACGTAAATCTCAAAGCACCTTTAAGTGACTACTTCAGCTTGACTCAGCCTTTTCTTGAAAGTCTTCTCCAGAAAAATCCCACATGACCAGTTTTCTGTTGCCAGTTACATATTGTTACATATACCACACTTTCTGCCAAAGCACTCTTCCTAGTTTTATTCTGTCTTTGTCTTTCCTTTGTGTGTGTCCCTTTGGGATAACTTACTCAGAATTCTCCACACCAAGAAAAAAGTTACTAAAGTGAAAAAGTAAACATTAAGTTTGTAACAAGAGGACATAGAAAAAGGCAATAAAACCAAAACCCCAACCAAAATTGAGTAAAATTCTAGTAAATAGTACAATTGTGTTAAGCAAACTGCCTCCTAATTAATTTTCTTTTATTAGAGCACAGACGCAACAGATCTTCAAATCTGATGGATCTTTGGGAATTCTTGTGGCTGGAGGGCTTTCCTGACATAAGCTTATATCTCTGCGCTAGGTGTGTTACCTCCCTGGCTCCTTCACCACATACCCCATCAGAGCTGTGTGCTTCCCCAATACCCATTTGCAGCGCCCGACTATTTTCTGCACAGCTACTGCTAAATGATACATTTTGCCCCTCAGTTACACCTCTTGCCTCGCATTTGGTTTTTGGCCCTTGTAGAGGATAAGGCCCCTGTGAGGGAAGACGTGTGATCTCAGTAGCTAGGACTTAAGAATTTGGGGAACAAATGAACATGATCTGGAAAACTGGTTTCAGAAAACACCTCCCTCTTTAGTCTACATTATTAAAATACAAATGAGATATATATACATATAAAAAATTTCCCACAACTAGTGTCTATGGATATCTGCAAGCTGAAATGACATGGCGCAACCCCCTGAGCTGGAGGCGTATGCAAAATGTCACCATCTGAAGGCTGGGATCCCCAGGTGCTGATTTTTGGGGAAATCCCTCTTGCAGGCATGGACCAGCTCCTCCTTAGCAGTTAACGAGCAGCAGAGATGATGATCTTCTGCTTAGGGAAACCAGGTTGCCACATATTCTAAACATATATTTTAAAAGGACTTTTAAAGGCTATACTGTCATTTTTGAATAGTTAGAGCATAAGACTAAGGGATAGGACCTAGTTATCATAATTACTACATGATGATGCGCAGCTTAGTTTCTAGTAACCATGTCTTTGAACAGGAGCCTCTGAGACTGTTCTTGAAGGACTTCCTCATTGCATAGTTTATCAGGAGATCAGGTCATTTCAGAAACTTGGAACTCAAAATTTACCCCTAAAAGAAAAACTAAGTTTCACAGCCACAATTATGCTACACAGGACCTAGAGGAAACCCCAGCCAATGGCAGTGTTACAACATGGAGGCAGCCACCCTGCTCTAGGGCAGACAAACCCCGAGCAGTGTGAATTTGAGCTGGTCTTTACCACTTGGTTATGGAATTATAATCTGGAGTTAAGGTTATTACACTATTTGTATGCAACAAGAAGATATGTTTTGTTGTCTTTACAGCCTTTCAGGAAAGACTCTTAAAGCAATTTATGAGCACTGAATTTCCAGGGAGCCCAGTGAAATTCCTGTTAAGAGTTCTGGAGGTGAATGAAGCAATGTGCTGTAAGTTTAAAGTACTCATTCTTCATCACACAAGCTATTTAGCAGCAGAAGCCCAAAACCCCGTAGCCCTTCTGATGCTTGGTAAGCCCGTAATAAATTCTATGAGATGACAATGGGTTCCCGAGGCAAGGGCCAGGAGCTGATAAGGCAAGAATTGCATTCCAGCCTCCTGTCTCGTGTTTACTTCAATCTGATCTCCGGGTAGCATTCTTTCCAGTGAAAGGAATAAAGTGGATATCTCCTTCTTCCCTTCCTTCTAGAGGACTAGGCTCCATTTCAGGGCAGAGTGTGAGGGTTTACCTTATCAGGAGAAATTTCCATGCAGCACAGACCGACAAACAGCTCAGCTGCATGCAGTGTGCTGCAGCGTGCATTCGTGTGCTGCAGTGAGAGGAGCAGCTGGTAGAAAGTGCACTATTCTGCGATATCTTGGGGACAGTTAATACTGTAATGACAGTGTGATCAAGTCTGAATGGTCTGGGAGCTCTAATGGGCTGTAACGGAGCTCTCCTATTGGGACGATGTGGTGACAGACGTTGCATGGTCTGCATAGTTCAGACCATTCCTCAGCACCTCAGTCTGTGCCAGGCAAACAATGTAAATTTTAAACTCTCTGGAAAGCACTTCCCACGTCAAAGTCTCCGGTCAGGGTTTCCCGCGCTGTTGTTTGAATGCAGGAAGGGATGGCAGCTCCTGCTGATAGCTGGAATAAATCTTGGCCTCATAAGGAACTGTTTTTCTCAGAGCTGTCAGGAAATCTAGCAAAAGCGTCAGCAGCGCGGAGCCCTGGAAAGGCCTGAGGCAAAGAACATGCTACTGCTAATGTGCTGGGACAGCCAGTGCCAGTCCCTCACAGCACAGGAGGTGCTGGGGGCCCAGGGTCTCGGAATGTCAGCAAGAGGACAGGGAGGCTCTCTCCAGCTGAAGCACAGCCCGGGATTGCGGGCACCTGTGAGCAGCACTGCTGTACCTGCACGCTGCCTTGGCACCTGGGTGAGTTTGGTCAGCACCTACGGCATCAGTGTTACAGGCACACAGCCAGCTCAGCTGACACCCTTGTTGACAGTGTCCCCAGGGGGAATAAGGAAATAAAGGTGCCTTGAAGCTTTACTTCTGCTTTTCCCTCAGAGGTGAAGCCCTGCAAGATCCAAATATCTGCTGGCAGGGCAGCCTGGGGAAGCTTCTCTCAAAGCTACGCTTGCTATATATGCCCTGGGGATGCCCAAAAGTTTTCAGTCTCCCTCTGGCTCCTTTAATAAACATTACTTCCAACGCAGACAATTTAAAAGAAAAATTTTTGGAGTGCAGGCTCAGCTTACTGGGGAGGAACAACACACTCAAATGGAAGGGAAGTCCTGGGATGCACTCTGTGGGCAGCAGATCCAGCTGATTTGCTTGATCCCACTCTAGCTGTAACCTACAAGAGCTTTTGCTCATCTGGGAGGAAACTCTCCTGCTTGAAGCTCTGCTCCAGCTCCTCTTCAGGACCATCACTAGAAGTACCCCTGCCTACATCATGCCACGCTGCAGAGTCACTTACATCTGCCCACCCTGTACCTAAATAAGTCCCTGTAGCAATGACCATGTCCCAGTCAGAAAGGAAGGGTGCTTTGGTTTAATGCATTGCGTAAGTCTTTTACTACTCTGGGGACTTTTTGTCAGTTCATCTCTGTGGGAGGGGGGACTAACTTTTCACCTCTGAGACCATGCAAAGTCTGGACTTGATTTCAGCAGGAGCCTCTAGGCTCGTGTAACACTCATAATAAATAATTAGGCACATTGGGAAGGGTAAATAACAGCAGTTTTTCTTCCAGGTTGTAAAGCAGTATCTGTCAGGCAGGTAGGAACTTTTCCAAATGTAGAGCATTTTGGCTACAGGTGGAATGCTCCTTACAAACAGCAACAACTGCGTGTTGCTAATAACTTTTGCTGAAGTCTCCAATATCATCTGTTAAAAAGCATCTGGAAAATCCACCTTAAAAAATCCACACCAATGAAATGGCCTGCCAAGCTGCAGCTTCCCAATCCTTCCATTATAAAGAAATTTGCTTATGGTGCAATTTATGTAGGCTCCATATTCCAGCAAAAATACATCAAGTGGTATCAGGTTACTAGAATCAGTCCTAAAGCAACTGTTTCCTAGAGGGGGAGGAGAAAAAAGAAGCAGCAGCTTGCTTCACGTTCAGTAAGTTGTTGTGACACAGAGCTCTCGGGAAGTAACAGGAACATGAGAAATGAGGGGTTTTTTTTCTTATGGAAACCTAATATGGTCACCAAAAGCTGAGGAAACACCCACTTTTCAAAACTGAACGGTAATCAATTTTCCAGCAGGGACAGTGTCTCCATATGGTGGTCTATCTGCTACAATAAAACAACACCACCACCACTCCCTCTTCTTTGATAAATTTCCTGGAAAAACCATTGTTATCTCTGAATCTTCAAATACTGTAAAATCCCTTTTTTGGGGGGTTTGGTGGCCAGAATGCTTTGACCCTCTGTTTGGGGTCAAAGAGGCTTCCTGAAAGAAGATCTAGTACTACAGCCTCCCACTCACTGCAGATAAGCTTGTGTTCCATCTTCCAGCAGAAACTCACGTTTCAAAGACACAGTTTGAAATAAAAATAAAGAAAGGGTTTTCATCTTTTGCTGAACTGCTTAAGTTTTCCTGTAAGGGAAGCAAATACTAGCAGAAGCCAATGCAGCTGCTACAGAGGGTTTTTTTTTTAAAGAAGCTACATAGATGCATGAAACAAAGCTAAACCACATGTTCAATCAGTGGGAGTTAGAATAATTTCACTAGAATCCATAATGATACATACATCAGCTGAAAACACCAGTTTTTATACAGGGATTTTTTCCTTGCTTTTCCCCACTTATCTGGAGCAGAAACAGCAAGGACAGAAGGAAACTTGAGCCCAGACAGTTACTTATTTCAGAGGCTAACCTGGCTACTAGAAAAGCACTTTTACGCAAAGTGGAAGTGACCTGTTTAATGACTGTGACTCGTTTTCCTCTTTCCTTAGGCTGGTAGTTAGCTACTCCCCCCCC
>Ga0065711_1006135_pt1 | contig 23432 bp, 18 predicted proteins | sample Hoacrofraction12_FD_59098 | JGI IMG/M metagenome (GOLD analysis project Ga0065711, IMG submission 59098) | Hoatzin crop microbial communities from Cojedes, Venezuela - Epithelial fraction 12 v2 (version 2) | ecosystem: Host-associated > Birds > Digestive system > Esophagus > Crop | place...
CCCCAACTGCTCATCACCAAACCTGAAGAGCAGCAGCATTAAATAGTCTCCCTCCTGGGAGGTTCTACGGTAGCTGGCTAAATGGGTGCTAATTGCATCTGCAAGTGTGAAGCTCCTGAAGAAGCTGAGCTGTCTGCTCCAAAGCAGCTGCTTTAGCACTAACTGAGAGGTGTCAGACTTGTGACCTCCAGGGCAGTGTCTTCCCAGGAGCACTGCACATAACTAGGTGTTTACAACCACATTTTTGCAACTTACCATCTCCACAGCTGGGTTGCTGCCCCATACTCCCATTCCTGAGCTTGCCAGGACTGTGTTCACAGTTGTGTGGCATGGGCAGTTGGGCAGGAACACCCTTCAAACACCCCGTACTGTGGAGTAGCCATGGAGCAAGGAAGGAAGCCCTGACTTGGGGCTGAACTTGTAATGACTTAATGGGAAAAGATTTCCAACTGCATTCTTAGTCACAAGCCATAGCTTTGCCCCTCCTGCCTGTGTCTGCTGCCTCGGCTCCAGGAGGATGGTGCCTCATAGAGGGGTTCACCTGATTGCTCTTGCCATGAGGGTGCCCTTGGAATTGGAGAAGGGAATTGTCCAGTAGCCTCTGAAAAAATGCGTGCCATTGTCTGCTGAGCAGGGAGCGGTCTCCTTCGATGCTCCAGATGAGCTATGGGAACGATGCCTTGTTCTGTTTTACGAGGGTCTGTCTGATGGTGCTGGGGGTGTGTTTGTCAGCAAAGACCAGATAGGACATCTTACTTGGGTCAGAGCAACACCTCGCTAAGAGGGTGGTTGGTTGTGACAGCAGTGAACAGCAGGCTCCAGGAGTGCCAGATGCTTCTCATTAGAGGGGAAGGGAAAATCTGGGATGGACCATCCAGTCCGGTATCTGACTGCATGCACAACTCATCTGGGAGTTTCTGATGTGGTAAAGCCTGTCTCCAAAGCCTGGGAGGGCTCTGCTTTTCTGAAAGGAGCGCGTTTTCCCAGCCTCTTTCCTTTCTGCTTATGCTTTCCTCATCTTTGATCAGCCCCGCTGCCCCTTGTGCAGACCCCACCTCTCCCCTTCACCAGGAGGAGTGTGGAGCTGAGCGTGTTCAGACCGCAGCCCAGGTGCCCGTCCTGCTGCGCTCCTGCAGATGCACCGGGCAGCAGCGGTGAGTGGGGCAGGGTGATTGTTACACCCTGGAGCGGTCTCACATTTTTCAAATACTTAATACTTTAAAAATTTACAAGCCTACTTGTAAGTGAAGGGCTGGCTGTCAATTATTAATCCCGCTGGCTAGTATGGTATGACTTGCTCCCCAACGGGGAGCTGCTAGGCTTCGTCCTTCTGAAAAAGATGGTGTGGAGGAAATGCCATTGGTTTCATCTTCAGGGATTTCCCTTCTTGTTGGTTTGTCTTTCAGGATCAACCCTGCCCAGAAGCACAAGAACAGCATGCACTCCAGCCTACCCTGTACTTAAGGGGTTTGTCGTGTAATTTCTTTTCCCCTGCTGTCAGTGCCCTCCAAATCGCCTGTGTGTACCACCCACAGAGACAGATGGTCTCCCTAAGCTGCTGAACAAATTTCGTGGCTGTGAAGATACTTTTATCTTCAAATGCTGCGAGAAAAATCCACGCCCTCAACCTTTGACATCCATTTCTCGTGGTGAATAATGAAATACAAATGTCCTGAAAAGGAGTGAGCTGTGTGCCCTTTAGGGGAAAGGAGGAGGCTCACTTGTTGTTAAAAGTGAAAGAAATTGTGAATTTACAGTTCTCATATAGCACAATCAAGTAATATGTCCAAGAAAACTGGAAGCTAATTCTTGACCCTACCCTGAAGGAATAAGGAGGAGTTAACAGGGAGCTGGGTGGTAGTGATTTTTTCTTTTCCCCCACAAAACCAAGGGCAATGTTTTCACTTATCGCTTGATTCCGCTTCCAGCACTCGCTCCTGTTAAGTGAACGTCTGTGCTTAAATTCCCCTTGTGCAGTGTAGGTCAAGGGGGGACCTCAGCTGACAGTTTGGGGAGAGCAATTTCCCAGCTGACAGCAAAGCAGGCTCCCAGCACAGCAGCAAGGACCTTAGCTGCGCTCTGGGGGCTGACAACTCTGGTGCAGGGTCTCCTGCATCCTTGTTGGGGCTGGATTTCTGATGCTCGGCTCGGAACTGCGAGCCATGTCCCTGCGGCCCCAGTGTTGCTTGTAGGGTGGCTGGGTGCTGGCTTTAAAATGAGGTGGCTCTTGCTTGTGTAAAGCCTGCTGGGGGATGCCATGGGGTGGAGGGATGCTGTGTGGGGAGGGCTGGGCTGTAGTTTGAGAGCTGATATTCCTCTGTGTGCAAGGGTCTGCTGGCTGGTAGCATCGATGCTGCCTCTTCAGGCCTTTCCACGTAGGCTTGCAGGGAAATAACGCTCCAGGGTGCTGTGCGAGAAATCCTAGAAAAAGTTGAAGCTGTGGTATGGACTCAAATGGCAAACTTCGCTCAAAGTCTGGCCGTGTTAATCCCGTCCCCTGATGGGGGTCAAGTAGGAGGTGGTCCTCTTTCCCGAGAGAGCACCCTGCCAGGCTGCGGATGGAACAAGAGCTGAACACTGATGTTTCATGGCAGCCATAGCTAAGTGTAAAGTCCTATTACAGCACTGAAGTTTTGCTGTCAGCAGCTTTGAACGCTTGCTTTCTCTTGTTTCCTTGGAATTAAAGTTGCATTTCTTAGCTTTCACTTCAAAAAAAAACAACCAACACCCTTTTGCCTCCCCCTTCCCAAAAAAGAAACAAAAAAAGCCCCACCCCACCCTGAGTTACTTCATAACTATTAATGTAACTTGAAGAATTCCTTGTCTGAAGACTCTGGCCTTATTAGATGCATGATCAGGCTTTAAATTATCTTTTGAAAATGCAGACTTACAAATTTCTTGCCATACCTGCCAGTTCCTGCATATTTTTTTTTCTTTGAGGCTCAGACTAATCAGAGGCATAGCATATACGTGTGTTGGGAAGAGGAAATGCATTGCTGTCGTAGATTATGCTACTCCCAGGGACTGGAAGGGGTGGTGCAGGGTACCGCGTGTTGTCGGCTGCTGCAGGGTTCCGAGGCGCTTGAGCGGAGCTGGAGGCTGATGGGTGCTCGGGGGAGCCTGGTGTTCCATCCCTTACGCGTCTGCACCAAGTGCCTGTCTCTTGCATGAAGGGCAGGCTCTTGGTCTTGCTCCCAGCTCCTGTGTTCAGAAGGTTAAGCACACCTTGGTGTCGTCCTGTCCCCCCGACTTGTTTGAAACTCCATAAATCTGAAGTACAATCTCAAGTGTGTGGAGACTTTTGAAAGAGGTTAGGCCTCCCTTGTGAATACTCGGTACACCCCTCAATTACATAAAGGTTTGATCATAGCTTCACATCACTTCTTAAACTAATGCTGCTGCAAAAAAATATCCTGTCAACTGTCTGATCCTTCCTCACCCCTCCCAAAGAAGTCCTGTCTGCTTGCAAGGGATCTGAATGGTGAAGCTGGTAATTTATAGCTAGCTTTATAGTCTCTGCGTGTGTCTGTCTTCCCGGATTATTTAGCCCAGGTCAATTTCTGCAGTCTTTTTAACTGCCCGTCTGTTCTTAAGGCTGTCCTTCTTTAACTGCCCTTCTGTTCAAAGGCTTCTGGTGGCAGAAGAAAGGTGTGATAGGGCAGAGGGAAAGAGGCAGGACAGCATCCTCTCATGGCGGTGGTGGTTTCACTGGACGCAGTCCTGCTGCCTGCCTGAGGAGGTGGGTTGTGCATATGCATTGGGACCATCTGCCTGCAGAGCAGGAGCAGTCCTTGGTGGTACGTGGCTATGACTGAAAAGGTGTGCTCCTCTGCTGAGCTTGGGGAAAGGAAACCATCAAGTCCTTGCTTCTCTTCCCCTGCCCAGCAGGCCTACAGAGACCAGCTGTGGCCCAAACGTGCGGGACAGGTCTCATGTCCCAGGCCACATCCCTGAAGGTGCAGAGCCAGACACTATGTACCCCATGGCAGCTTGTTGTTGTGGGCTGGCTGTAGAGTCAGATTGCCAGCTGTGAGATGGGACTCTAAATTATTGCCTTGAGTAGTGCAGGTCTCCTTCCACGGGGCCCACTGGCCTCAATGGTCTGCTCAGCTATGGAGATGTTAGCTGTAAGATCGGCTTCGGCAGTGTCCCCAGTGCTCTCAGATTGGCCATGGGTCTGTGTGGAGTTGGGTGTGGACAAGTGGAGCCTGCTTGGGCTGCTGGCAGCGGGGCGCAACACCCGCAGGTGAAGCCGGCTTGCCCCTGCGCCTGTCTGCTGTGCCTGTATCTGCCGTGCTGTGCAGGTTGGTGGGGACAGCTCGGCAGCAGCTTTCTCCCATCATCTTTTCACTGAAGTTGTCCCCGTTGTGCTCTTCTCTCACTGCCGTCCTCCCCAACCAGCCAATTTGCTCAATAGATAAAGGAAGCCTTTCACAGCTTTGGTTTTGCTGCAGTGCAAGCAGACGGTTAGTTGGGGTATTTTTTTATTCCTCCTAAATAAGCAAGTTAGTATTCTCACTAGCTCCCTTGAGGACACCCAACAACTTTGCAAAACCGTGGTGTAGAGGCAGACTGCTTGTTGTGCTGGCAGTGTGCTTGGAAACCCCCTTTCTGAGCTCTAGCACATGGATCCAGTAACTGCTGCTCTCCAGATCCAGTTCAACTCCTGCTGGCTCCTGAGGGTGCAGGGCTGAGCTTGTGGTGTGGAAGTCTGGCCAGGCGTTGGTTCAGTTCACTGTGGGTGTCTGGGACATGGTGAATACGTGGCCAGGCACGGGCAGTGCCTTTGCTCTCATCTTTTCTTTCTGTGTTGCAGCAGGCCCTGGGGCAATGAGGTGCTGGTAGCAAGAGCTCACGCTCTGCTTGATGAGAAAGTAGCACCTTCACCTGTTTGAATGTGTTTCTGGGTGATCAAAGGGAAGTGGATGTCCCTAGTCTGAGAGCTGTTGGGGTATCTGCATGTGGTTGTTGGTGTCTGAGGAACTGGTTGAAATCCAGCCCAAGCTGTTCGTGCCTGAAAGCTGCTGTTGTCCACTGGCTGATCGGTGAGCTATACCATTTTAGATTTAGTGGTTCTGTTAGGTATCTGCATGGTGAGTAAGTGCTTGAAAACAACCCCGCCGCACATGCTGCTCGTCTTGGAGAGAGGCGGTCCTGGCGTAGGAGGATGCGAGTGGTTTGCTGTGGAGCCTGCTCTTCTGCCAGCTGGCTACCCCAGCCTTCTGGGGGAGAGGTTTGTCGCGCCGCCTGCTCGGGCTTCCACAAGCTGCTCTTTCAGACGCAGCCCCTGAAGCTGCTCTTGTTGTACNCTCANGNGCCNGTCCCGATGGATGGGCTGAGGTAATCGGTGCAGCGTACCTCTGCCGCACGCTAACAAGCTGCCCTTTGCTCTGCTGTGAGGGGACTGGAAGACAGCCTTGCTGCTTACCTAGGCTGACCCCTTGCAATAAGACATCCTAGAATTCCGTATGGTGAACCGGGGAAGAAGCTTAGGCTCAGCGAGGGCTTGAGTCTTTCCTTTGTTGGGAAAAGTCCCCTGCCTCCCATAGGAAGCTCTTCGGGTGCTCCGGGACCTCTGTTGCTTCTAAAACTCCCATCAGGCTTTTGCGGCTTATTTCTTACTGCATTTTCTGTCTGTTGAATATGATGTCGGGGGTAACAAGTGGCCCTACGATCTTTGCCTCCTTTGGCACTGTATACCGTGAAAGATGATGTTCACTGTGTTGCTGAGGAAGAGAGGTGTGGTGCTGTGTCTAACCTTGACACAGTGACCATCTTTTCCTGGTAAATGGTATTACTGGATGTTTTGGACCACTCTGGGAGGATTGTGCTCTGCTCCTCCTCCTCACTGTATATGGCCACTAGTGACGTGAGGTTTTGTCCTAGCCGGTTATACTAGCTGCTACCTTCAGCTGTTAGAAGTGGAAGTGAGGGTAGCGTGGCTGTTGGGAAAGCATTCATTGAAGTTTGAAGTTCTACCAATAAAGGTGACTGGGGAAAAAACATTCAGCCTGTGTGCTGGTACCCTGAAGACCCGTTAAGTTCCTCAGCTGTCAGGCTGGAAAGTTTCTCAGAAAGAGGATTGCAATGGGAGCATGCCTAGGGGTTTGCTGGGGTTTTATAGCTGCCTGCTAAAACTCGGCACTCTGTACTTCTGTAGCTGCACCTTCTTAGTACTCTCCTGGGAATACTTTTATAGGGTTCTTCAGGGAGGCTTAAATAAGTAGCTTGTTTCGGTCCAATGACGTAAAGGAGTAGATTTTTTTTTTTTCCAAAGTTTGGTCATACCCTCCTGTAAAATCCTCTGTTTTAAAAGCTCTCGTTTCCACACTCGCAGTGTCTCTTCCAAATGAAAAGATCAGAACATAATAGCGATGTCAGGAGTAGACTTGCAGGGGTCCATCCCTTTTTTGTCCATACTGGAGGGTTTGGGCTAGGCTGCTATTGAGGAAGACAAACAAAAAAACCCCAACCTTAAAATTAATCCTACTCTCCCCTTCTCATTCAGAAAACCCATACATTGAAATCCCTTCTGCATCAGCAGTGAGTTACTGTATTGCTCAGCTGGTGTGTGGATTCTGGTTTTTGTCTCGTTTTTGCGAAACGTGAGACTTGGCGTAGAGTCTGTGTGTTGGAGAGCTCTGTGTCTTGGACCCTGCAGGGCAGAACAGGGCAGATCTGCGGCTAGAAACCGGGCTGGTGCTCTCCTTAAACTTATGACATTCGTGTGACTGTTGTTCAGATGTCCAGTGTTTGGGGGGGTATGGACACATGCTTAAATTCATGGCTTTTTATTTTTATTATAAAAAGGCTGGGAGGGGAGAGAACAGATGGGGACTGGTTGCTGCAAAACTGGGACAAACCCTGTGAGTGTGCTTGGGTTCTATATAAATTGCACCATAAATGGATGGATGTTGGCTTCCCTGGGGACAGCAGCCGTGCTGCCATCACAGTGACAACCTGTTACTACGCTGAGGTTCCCTTTCCTACTCCGATAAAGGTTTGACCCTGCCAATGCTCTGCCCTGCCTGACCAAATGCCAGAAGTTGGGTATCTAAAACAAACTCGCTGTGTCTCTGTCGCCTGGTGCCGGTTCCAGGCAGGGAGAGGATTGCTCTTGCCTGCCTTAGCCGAGTGGAGACTTCAGTTGTGGCTGTCTGACAAGAAAAAGTGTCCTATTCCTCGGGGCTGCGGTCTTGTTCTCTTGACTCTACCAAATCGAAATGCCGTTGTAGTTACAACGATCAAAAGGCATTTTTCTGCTCTGCTGGTTTGGCCACAGCTGCAGAAGTTCCTTGTCTTGGCATCTCTGCCAAGATCCGACTCTGGCTCTGTTTACTGGAGAGGACAAACCGTAGCTAAGGCACTGGTGCTGCTGCCAGCGCTGCGAAGCATTGCTGCGTGACCTCGGCCCTCTCAGGAGCCTTGCTTCGAGGTGCTGCTTGGGAAGAACAGGGAGCACCGCGTCCTTGGTGCTCCTCAGGCTCTCAGGAGATGGGTCCTCGGATGGCAGCGCTGTCCGGGGAGCATCGCTCTGGACAGCTGTGCTGGCCTCTACCCCAGCTGGGGTAGGCAGAGCCAGGTAGCGAGTCTGTGTAGAGGGTGGTGGAGATACCTTCTGTAACCGCTTTCAGTAGGGATGTTGGTGTGGGAATCATTTTAATTTCACTTGTCTGTTTGCAGTTTTATTTCCAAGACTTCGGTCCTGGTGACTTTGCGTTGGAAGAGCAGTCAAGTGTGGTGAAGGACCAGGAGATCAAGCCCCAGCTCTGCGCCTAGCAAGAGTGTGTTGAAGGAAGGGGTTTGCTGGAAGGGAGATGTGATTGTAGGCTGCATCTGGGAAGGTGCAGAAGTTTACCAAGCCTGTTAGGTGTGAGCTGACAGCGCTGCTAGAAAGGAAGAAGTGCTGTGGATGAGAGGCTCACCACTCCAGGAGACCTCAGCATCTCCTGCAGTAGACAAGCTTGACGCAGTTGTAGGCTGGAGACAGCCAGTGAGGCAAAGCCGGCTCTGCATGGAAGGTTGCTTCGTGCAGTCCTTGCTCAGCTTCATTCTGAGGTGCCACAGCTTCCCAGCATATATTGTGGCATATATTTCGTGTGCCCAGAGACCTTGACTTGTTTTGATGCTGTGTCTGTTTTGGAGAATGTACAAAAAAAAAAAGTTGTTTGGAGGAGAGGAGTCTGTGTTGGGAACTGTTTGATTAAATAACCCTAGGCTTCGTCTGCCCTCAGCCCTCAATTAGCGCAGCAGTCATCAGGCCTCTCCGAGTGCCTCTGTGGATTGTAGGTGTGCGGCTCACCCTGAACTCTGCTACAGGGTCTGCATCCATAGCAAGGTAGGAAGTGGGTGCTCTGGGAGCAAGCAGCTCCTCCTGAGTGTGTGTTTATATCTGTATCTGTTGCAAAAGCAGGAGGCACTCCTCTGCCTTCGATGATTAGCAGTGTCAAGGTGATGGTTGGTACAGTACTGATGGGCTATGTTTCTAGCTGAGCAGGAAAGTGTGAAACTGCTGCAACCACGTGAATGATGGCTGCTGCAGCCTGCTGGGTTTGACCCTCATGTGCCCAATGGTGACTCTGAACATAGGGGTTTGGCTTCAGTCTTTTTTTTTTTTTTTCCTTTCCTAATTCTCTTCTTCGATAATGCTTTCCCACCACTTCAGGAAACTCAAAACCATTTTTCTATAAACCAGCAGGGCCCAAAGCCAGTATTTTGATTATTTAAACAGGGTTCTCTGCTTATTCTTTGCTTCAGTATAACACTGGCTTGTTTTCCTGGAAATCCTCTAAAAAAAAAAAAAGCCAGTTTCAGTATTGGTGTAGCTATGTCGCAGATACAAAGCCAGAATGGTCTCCGAGCTACAGACCATGGCAAGATGTCCAATATCAAAATCCCAGCTAGAATTCAGGCAAAACTGTTGCTGACTTACCTTTGGAGAGGAAAAAGAAATTAGCAATATTTGCTGCCTTTGTGACATAGTCCCCTCCTCAGCTTCCTTGGCTGCCCTGTAAAAGTTAATTCATTACTGTTTGTAAAGGACTGCATTTCTCTGCTGCCAAATGCCACGGAGGTACCCTCTGCTTCTGTTGGATTTGCTTGTTTGCTTTCCTGGTTGGCAGCGTGCTGTGACATGGCCTTCCTCAGGGTAGTAATAATAATAATTAGGAAAAAAGAAAAAACAAACAAAGCAACCCTCCAACCACATAAAATGCAAAGCAACAAAGTGTAGAGCCTTACCGATGTTGCCTACAAGGAAAACTGGGTTTCTGTGAGGTCACTGGCCTGTGCAAGAGTTGGCTTGGGTTTTTTTTTCCCCCTTATGTCATAGGTTTTTGGAGTCTGAACTGATGCATGAAAATGCTTGTCATGTCCTTATCCGCTTTTCTGCGTTCTGGTAGTTTGTTACAATGCCTGAAATACATTTGGCTGCCAGATCTACTGCGTAGGACATGAGGAGGATCCTGCTCTGACCCTCTCCCAGCAGGCAGTGAAGTATGGAAACTCTGTTCGTTTTATTCCTGCCCCTCCCCATTCTTTTAAAACGGTGAAGGCGAGGACAGCCCCAGTTCGCTGGAGCGCGGGGTGAGCGAATGCAGTGACCGGCGTGGTGCTGAGCTCCTCCAAGGCACCGCCGCAAGGCAGCGGGCTCCCAGCGAACGCGGGCTCCGGGAAGACCGCCAGTTTCCATTCCCGTCGGAGCCGGCGTGTGGGTGGAGAGGCAGCTTGCTGCGGCCCCTTCGGCTTCCTCGCAAGGCAGCAGAGGGTCTGCCCTGCAGCGGAAAGTCCCGGAAAAATGATTTTCTGCTGGGAGGCTACAGGCTTCCTTAGCCTTTTGCTTTGCTCCTGCTCGCCCCTCAGGGCTGCCCTGGGTGCTTGTTTGCTTGCAGTTACCTGCCTCCCTGCCCGCGGTGCTGCACAAGTGCGTTGGGTCCCTTTCTGCTGGGCTTGAGGTGGCTGTGCCTGGTCGGGGGGGTCCTTGTTGCTTTGCAGCTCCGGCGCGGGGCAGGGCCGGCTGCCCTGCGCTGTGCAGGGTGAGGCTTCCCCTTGATGTGGGCGAAGAGGATGAGCAACACAGCCCAGAAGGCTCCGATTCAGCCTTGTCCTCCCTCTTGCTAATCATTGTGACCCTTCTCATTTTCTTGTCCGCAGCATCTTCTCTTTAATCCTGGTTTGTTGGGTTTTTTTCTTTAAAAAAGAATTTGAAGAGTTGCATTCCAGCTGTCTTCCTAACCTGCTGTGCTTAGGATGGACTGCATGGGAGACACAAATGGGCTGGTAGAATTTAGGAAACCGATATTTAATTGCAATTCTCTGCTGAAAGAGCAGACCCTCTGTGTGGTTGGGGTATCTCATATGCAGAACTGAGCCTGTACTGGATTTGCATCAGCAAAAAATAGCTGGACTTCAAGTTTCAGGGCAGCGATGGTTGCTTATTGCAGCGTAAAAGCTTTATTGTGTTTGGAGTCTGGGTGCGTGTGCCGATGAATTGGTGGGGTCGGTTGTTTAGTGAGGGGGTGGAAGGGGTAGTGGGTGGGGAAAGCTGGCATCCTGATGATAACATTCTCTGTGGGGTCCAGGGAAAATGTGTAGGTATTAAAATAAATTATTCTCTCCTGTGATGCATTGTGCTTTGTCCTAATAGAGCTAGCTGGTCAATGGAGCACCTCCCAAACACTTCCCACTGCTGGGTTCGAAGTCCCAGTGCTGCCTGAAATGAGCACAGTGTATTGGCAGAGTATAACTCTGTTCATTTTTATCCTCTTGTTTTCAGTTGATCCTAGTTTTCCAAATGTTGCATTTTGAGATGAAACTCTGTGGAGTTTTACCTTTCTGGGAAGCAGACATGGAAAAATTTGGTCATGTTTGAATGCAGTCAGAAAGGGGAATACGTGCTGCTGCTGGATGACTTCTGATTTCTACTGTGACTTTGCTGCAGCTTAAAAACAGAATTTCATAAAAGAAGTTTGGCAGGGAGAAATAAACTGGCTTTCACTTGTTCTGTCTCAGTGCCTACATGTGTGTGGCAGTGGGTCAGTCTGTACTACTTCATTAAAGGAAGATTATTTCCTTGATTAAATAGTGGCTTTTTATTCCGTATCAGTAGCCGAGTGCTGAAGTGGAGTTGCTTTTAACAGACCTGATATGAGGAAATATGAAGGACTGGCACTTGAAAAGTACGACCGGCACCTGAAAAGTACGGCTTCTGTAAGATACTCTGGCTGGGTGCAGAAGACCCCATCAAACAGTCCTAAAGATGGAATTTGCTTCAAAAGCTAAATTCATCATCTTAAAGATACACAGCTAATGAAATATATGGCACTGTACCATAATACTGACTGGTGAAGATACACAGTGGACAAGTCTGTGTTTGTTCTTCTTTCTCAGAATCTCATGAATGGGCTGGCATCTATGCTTAATTCGCTGATCGGTGGGAGGGGGGCAGCTGGAGAATGAGGGTGGCAGAAGGTGTGTGCCGGTTTAAATTACTGGGCTGCGATGCAGAAGTTTAATATTAGCACAAGGCACAGGAAAATTTAAATTGTTCCTCTGGGAGCACACGTTGAGTTGGTGAGATTCAGTTGCTGAGAACTGAATTTAGGTCTCAATTTGTTCGTGTCTTATTTTCCCACGCTACCGTCCTCGTAATGTTTTCTTCCTATGTTGTAACATGTGTGAGAATGCTTGGTTGCTTTCCTCAGGAGAGGCTACGTTGGTAAGTGTGAACTTTGCAATTAACTGGCAACAAATGTGTTGGCAGTTCCTTTATAATTTTTGTGGGTTCAAAATGAAATTAAACGTGGGTTCCTGGCAAACTCCAGCTGGCTGAATCGGTGATCTTGGTGATTTGCAGAGAACGCTACTGCCAGCCGGACGCCGTGCTGGGGCGTGGAGCCAGAGCAGGGCGGAGAGAGCTGCATCCTAGATCCTGTGTGTGTGTTGGCTTTTTCTAAGCACCATACTTCTGGCTTGTTTTGAAATACTGTCCTGTTTGTTAGTAGCAGTGCCTACAGACATATCTCTCCGTTGTCGAAATGATTGCAGAGGAAGATACCTCTGGGTTGAGCCTTTCCTGCTGCTGGCGCGTGTGCTGTTTTGCTGTTTTGCTCCCGTGTGTCATCACTTTATGTAGAGGCATCCCTTCAAAGGGAGGGAGGGAGCATCGCTGCTCCTTACTCTGTCCCTTGCCTGGGATTTAACAAGCAGTACTTTGGTAATCCCTTCTCCGGCAGCCAGCCGTACTCCTCGGGCAGCGATCTTATCTTGCTGTGAAAGCTGAAGAGGTTGGGCTTCTGTCAGCGCTGGGATGGAGGAGATCTGAGGAGCTGCAAGGTGCGGCTGAAAATGACTCAAAGGGGAAAGCATCCATCCTGAGCTGGTCCCTGCATCTGGGCTGGCCAGTTGCAGCAAAACCAGCGCGGTGCTCTGATCTGCAGCCTGGGCCGGGTCTCTGCGCCGCAGCCGCCCCGCTGCTGAGGCCGGCTGAGCTCCTCTGCTGTGTTTTCCCACACTGCAGGCAGCTTAGTGCTTCGGTTGACGTGCTGCCCTTGTGCAGGGATTTCCTGTCATCCTCCTGTTGAGGTGAGGGCAGGGACTTCTATCTGGCATCTCAAATGAAATTTCAGGTCCGAGAGAGAGTAATTAATATTCTGTGCATTGCACAATTCAGTGGGCGTCACAACCCTGTTTCAAATGATGTGGCTATTTCTTCTGTTTTTTCTGTTATAAGGAAACAAAATAACTTGTTGCATTTTGGGGGGTTTTGTCTTGTGTTTTTTTTTCTTTTTTTTGCCTAGCATCCAGCGAGCTGCACTGGTGGTTCTGGAAAATTACTACAAAGATTTCACAGTCTACAACCCAGCCTTGTTAACAGCCTCCAAATCCCGTGCAGCCAAGCACATGGCTGGCCTGAAAGTCTACAACGTTGATGGTAGGTGAGGTGAAATGCAGGCTCTGAGACTGGGTGGGATGGGGAAGGGCTGGGTTGGCTTTATGCTTTGTTATGCACACATTCTCACCTTTTTGCTTTGCCAAATGCTTGTCTCTTGCTGGAAATCTTTCTAACAGTGCTGAGTTTGCCGGTTCCAGATGACTTTACAGATGTGCTTAGCCCACAATAAGGCTTTTGTCTTTGCCAGGTGAAACGGCCAAGTTTTGGGCCAGGCTTAAATATTACGTGGCTTGACAAGCACTTTTCGGCACCACTGCTTATTCTAGGCAGCCTCGACTTTTGGTCACCCTTGGGTCATCTCCCTGGTTCTGCTGGTACAATAAACACAACTTTTAATCTAAACGAGTTCCCCAGTCATTTACCGTGCCGCTTCCCCAGGCAGCCTTCAGGAGAGTGAAGGAGGTTGATACCGGTGTGGGAAGAAGCAGCAGCCTGAGCAGTAAATTAGCTGTGCCTGGCTTATGCGTGGCCATGCTCCCAGGTCATCCCGATGCTAAGCAGTTCAAGGAAATTCAGAGATGGATAACTACCCCCCTTGAGCTTTGCCATTCTACAAACCTGTTTCAAACATTTGGGTTCGAAAGAAGCCTGTGGGAGGATGGACGGGTGGATCCCTGCGGACACTGAGAGCAGTGAAAACTAGGCTTAATCATTTGGCATTCTTAGACCCTATCAGTGAAAGCTAGGCTGGGTAAGCAGGGTGTGCCCAGCCATCACAGCCCGCATGAAGTGCGCATTCCTTTGATGGAAGAGCTGAAGTGGTGGAGGGAAGCTTGTGTGGTGAAGGATGGCTGAAGTCTTGTGACAAGATGCGGTAAGGCACGTCTCGCCCATGGATAGGTTAGTACTGAAAGGCTTTGAGAGCTGGAAGGGAGAAGGGACTGCAGGGACTTAGCTGGGCAAGGTGGCTCTGCATGCAGGGTGTGGAGACCAAAATATGAAGAATATCTGTCACATGGGAAAACATGAGACGTGATTGTTTTGCCTTCAACAAAGCTTCAGTGCCTTAAGGGTTTGTTTTTATTTGATTTTTTTGCATTTTTGGTGACTTCAGAAGTTTTAAAGACTGTATTCTATGTATTTCCCCAGATCCGATGCAGCACTGGCAAGTCCATAAAATTAATTAGAGGTTTGGATCCTCACAGTGAGGTGTCCCCGTCCTGACAGAGGAAGGGCGAAGGGAAGCAGGGGGGAGGGAAAGGGTCAGGCTTTTGCTCATCCTGTGTCCCCTGCTGCCTGGGGAGAAGAAGCTCTCGGATGGGAAAGCATGAGTTGAGTTGGAGAGGGGAAGCAGACGGATTTGGTCTGCACTTCTCTAGAGGTGAGATCTTTCATTCCAGCTGCCCACTCTCCATGAGGCCTGATGTGTGGAAAGGGAGGGCTTCCCGATCCCGCCAGGCTGGCGGCAGGACGTGCCGTTCTGGTTGCTGGCTGGCTGGTCTTCTCCTGCGCTGCAGCATCTCTGCAGGAGGCGGCAGGGTCTGCTGGGACGATGGCACTCCCGAGCTCAGAGGAAAAACTGCCCGGCTGGTAGTGGTAGTGGCTTAGGAGCTGCTAGCTCACAAAACTTTGTTTGGTGGAAGAGAAGGAACCAGAAGCAAGCTCCAGATGTGGCTGGCAGGCCTTTCCAAGCGTGAAGCTCGTGAGCCTGCCAGGGCCTGAGAACTCGTGCCTTCCCTTCCGGGGCCGTACTGGTTCCCTGGGCTGTTCCTTGTGCAATGCCGCTGCCTTTGTGGACGTGGAAATCTCAGGCTTAGAGGCATGTCCTTAAGAAGATTCCCATCCATTTTACAAAGCAGAGCGTAGTTCTGGCTGCAGCTTACCTTGGCATCCTGACAGTCTCTTACGCCCAACATGTGAAAAGACAGTAATGCTATTAAGGCAGCCTAATTTGTTGGCAGCTTTTGTATTTGATATGGGAGCAGCCAGCAAGGAAGAGCATGTTGCTGTAATCTCTCTCATACAGAGTGGGGAGGCTTACCTTCGAAACCAGGATTTTCATCGCCAGGCCTAGTCAAGGAGGCAAATTACAGTTCTAACCCAAATTTGGGAGCTAGTGCCTCCCTTGAGTCATATCTTCCATTTCAGGGCTGTCAAACAAAGCCTGAAGTGTTTAGACTCTTAAGAAGCTGTCCATGTGAATACTTGTCCTTCCTACTGCTGAGCTTCAGGCTTCTGTCTTGGAATCCATTTTGTGCTTTTTAGGAAAAAATTAAAAAGTTGCCCTTGCATGAGCAGAACAATTTTAAGCATGTCTGTGCAATTGATTGGCCGTAACCACTGCCGGTTGAGAGTGTGGGCTTTCAGAGCAGTTAGTCAGGAAGGCGGCTCTTGGTGGTTTGGACACAGTCCTAGACTCTTCCTTTTTCCCTCTGGGTAGACCCCCCTCTGTCCTCTGTCTGGATAGAAGAGTTAGTAGACTCTTCAGGAGCAATATTTTTTCCCCTCTTTGCCCAAACAGCCAGAGCTGTGAGCTTCGTGGGGGAGCCGCAGAACCGACTACTGCATCTTAAGGTCCTGTAGAAGACAGCTCTGTCGCTCAACCGGGTGTTACAGAGCAGATTGCAGCTTCCCTGTTCCTGTAGCTGTGTAGGATCTGTTAACAGCCACAGAAGCACTAATGACAGGTGCTGCTCTGAGAGCCTTGAGGAGCTACTACGCATATAGACCCCAGTCTGCCCTCTTGCAGGACTGCTGCTCTGATGGCATCTGTCCTTCTGGAAAAACCTGTGCTTTGTCTAGAGGTGACGCTGCTGCCTCTGCATCCTGCGTTTCCTCCCTGCGTGTAACTGTCTGGAGTTTGGCTTTCGTTCATTCATCTCCATGTCTCATGATGTTCTTGTGTTTGTCTTTCTCCTCTTTCCAACTCCTCACTTCTTGTGCTCTCACACTGTCTTGTTGCTGAAACGTGGTGTGTTCCAGCTGCCTTTGCCTTCAAACTGAAAACATATATAATGGGCGGTAAGTTGCATCCTTGGCATGTGCACCTCACTCTGCCTTTGTGTGTGTTGTGTGAGATCCTTCATCCCGACTAACTTCCCTCAACCGCAAGCCAAAGCCCCCTCTGCAAGCCTGTGCTGTCTAGCGGGGTTTCTGTCGGAGCTCCTGAGGACCAGGGAAGGGTTTACGGCCTTGGCTGGGAAGGCTGGAGCCACAGAGCACTTGTGACGGATGCTGTGGGGTGCTGGTCTGTCCCAGCCCCAGTCCTGTGGCAGTAACACCATGTTTCTTGTCTCCTTTTCACTCGTCCTCGCCTCCCAAAGGCCCAGGTAACAATGCTTCGGGGCAGTCCCGCGCCATGATTGCAGCCGCGGCCCGTCGCAGGGACTCCAGTCACAACGAGCTCTACTACGAAGAGGCTGACCACGAGCGCCGGGTGAAAAAACGCCGTGCGAGGTAAAGCTGTCCCTTCCCGGGTGCCGCTCTGTCGCGGGGGTCTTGCCGAGCCTGACGAGCGGGAGGACCCGTGACTGAGGGCTGGGGGCTGGCTGTAAATCCGTCACAGTCAAGAAGCGTATGAAACCCAGATGCACAAGGGACAGTGACAGCGTGCAACTGGAATTATCTGAAGAACATGCATGAAGCAGAGCTCACATATTATTCCACATCAGCTAAGGCAGTGTCACAGATTAGGGAACAGTCAGTTCTCAACAAATGTGTAGTTACTTGCTGTAGGAAATCGCTTTGTTTCCCCCATGCCCAGGCTTGTCGTACCAGCTCAAGTAACCTAGGGACAGGATCGGTGAAGCACTTGGTGTTGCCTGTTCGTGGGCAAGGGGAATATTTATGTTTGCAGTCAACTGAAAGCAGCAGTTTGACTGCCCTTTTCAATGAGTCGGGGAGGAAAGACGCGGTTGCATTTTGTTTGGAACACAGCGATGTTTTCTGCCAGTCACGCTTAGGCTGCAGAGTTGATGCTTTGTTGAAGTGACCCAAGGTAGTGCCTTTGTTTGCTCCGGAGCCTAATTACAGTTTGTAGCTAACATACCTAACAGTGTGAGGCAAGTTGCTTATGGCCAGGCACCCCTGAGCTGAGCTGTGTTTGGAAGGAATGTGCCGTAACTGGAAGGAGCTGGCTTGTTTTGTGTTTTCTTTTGGCAGTTTATATTTCATTGGGAAAGTGCTGGCACAGTGTCCCCCCATAGCCTGCTTCGGTCTGACCTGTGCTCCATAGCCGCTGTCTTTTGGGCTCTTTTCCAGCCTCGGAGCAATAGGAACTTAAACTTCCCTTTCCGTGCAGTGTAGGATCCTAACTTGGCCACATCTCGCTTGCTGAGTTGGTTGGAACAGCTGCTTAGTCAGAGGAAAACCATCAGTCACTAGAAGACCAGGCCAGATGTTTCAAAGGAGAAAGGTCAGAGCTCTAACAAAAAGACACGAGGAGATTAGAAACTGATTTCCTCCCCCCACCTCCCCCAAGTCAAATTAAAAAAAATGGGCAGGGGTCAGGGCTTCTCGTGCTGTTCCTCATGTGTAGCCTGAATGCCGTACGCTATGGCTCTGCTTGTTGTGAGGCAGCTTCCCCTGGCTTTAAGGTGCTTCGGGTGTGAGGGCAGTGTGGACGGTAGTTGGTGACTCGAGTGGAAATCTGGTGTGAAAAGTCCTCGCTGGAGGGGCAGAAGAGTTCTGCTGGGTGACTCTTCCATTATCGTTGCTTTTTGCTCACTCACTGCAGCGTAGCCCCTCACTTGTTAGCACTGGGCTAACTTGCAAGTGTCGTTTGGCATCTGTTTGCCTTTTTGTGGTGCGGTCTCGGTGTTTGCTCACCTGTGCCCACACAGGAATGGTTCGCAGAGGGTGTCTCTGGCTGCAGCGCTGGGAGCGAAGGCGGGAGCCCCGGCGCTGGTCAGTGGAGGGGCGCAGAGCAGTCGTCCAGCAGCACGAGGTCCGTGCCCGGTTGGTGTAAATCGGAGCAGGCTGCAGCCTGTGAGCACAGAGTCACGGAGCAGTCGGTGTCCCGGGTCGTGCTGGTTTATAGCCAGCCGCTTCCTGACCCCTTCCCCGTCCTCGTGCTTCACGCTGCGGTACTGTGTGCTGGAACTGTTGTTTTCAGAGACGTGTGTTAAACGCAAGGGCAGCTGTGTCTTGTTTGGGTCGTGTCGCTGGTGTTTATGCTGTGTTGGCAGAACTAAGCATGATGCTCAGGCTTATAAAGTCTTAATCCTGGTTTACGACCCTCAGCTGCTGAATGGCTTGGGCAAGGAAAGAAAAGCTGCTGTGTGCCCCTCACGCTGTCAGTGGAGAAGATTTTAGGTAAATTGTCTGATGGCAGGCAGTGAGTCAGTGGCAGAGATGGGAATAGGAGCTTGTAAATCCTGACTCCCAGGCTCTGCCTTAACTACAGACCCTTGCTACCTCTCCTGTTGTGACTCTTGCTGTTCTGATTTCTCTTCTGCAGGCTTGTGGTTGCAGTAGAGGAGGCTTTCACTCACATCAAACGCCTCCAGGTAGAGGAACAGCAGAAAGCTCCAGGAGAGATGATGGACCCCCGAGAAGCAGCCCAGGCAATCTTCCCTTCCATGGCAAGAGCTCTGCAGAAGTACCTTCGCACCACCCGCCAGCAGCAGTACCACAGCATGGAGAGCATCTTGCAACATTTGGCCTTCTGCATCACCAATAACATGACACCAAAGGTAATGCTTTCTCTGACGTTGGTGCAGGAAGGAAGGAGAAAGGGATGGCACGTCTGCGTGTGCACGCATTGTCGGGGCAGCTGAGCAGAGGTTTCCATAGTTGCTGTCTGTGATACAATCAGTGCGTTGTAGGCTGCATCAGGTCGTGAAGTAACGTTTCCTCTACAGCATCTTCTGTCTCTCTTTATCTAAAAGTTCCTGTGAGATGATTGTGCTCCCATCTTGTTCAGCAAAGGGAGTCCCAGAGAAGTGTCCAAGACGGTGGCCTTGAGTCACAGGGAATTCCTCCAGCTGGCTCACAGTAGCAGCACGATGCAGGTGGCAGCCTGCAAAGGACCATTATTGGGTTTTTTTTTTTTTGTCCTTTCTGCAGTGCTGCATTTTGGACTGCTTCTAATTATCACCTAAATCCCTGTCTGTCTGAGAGTGTTTCTAATTTGTGAGCCGCTTGGTCAAAAGTCAGTTTGCTGCTTCGCGCCCTGGCTGTGACTGTTGATTTGCAGACATGGGGAGGGACTGAATGGTGGGGGAAACGGGTCACACGGTCCCCTTCCCACTCTCCCCCTACCCTTCTAAAAATACCCCACAATACCAGAGGAGGGTTAGAAATGGAAAACTTACTCCTGGGCATTTACCCAGGACTTACTACGCTAAGAGCAGAAATGCTGTCAAAAGATGGGACCTAGCACCCTCTCACTGGGGTCCACCTGGTACCTCGCCCAGGTGTGCAAGGGGGGTTCTGCTGCTGCTGAGGTTGCAAAGGAGGCTTTAAACACAAGCGACATCAAACAGCGTTCCCAGTTCTGCTTTCAGTTTTGCAGCCTCAGTCAGCCTGCAGACGTGGAAACCTCTGCTTTCCACCTTAACTTGGCCTGAAGAAGGCAGGGCCAGCTGCCTCATCTGCCTGTCTGGGACTGCCATTTTGGGGTGGGTTATGGGGATGGTAGAGGACAAATGACCTCTGCTCTACTGAGCAGTGGCTGGACGGCAGTGCCGACTGCAGGAGTCGGGGCTATAACTTTGAAACCTTGCTGGGATGGACTGGAAGAGGATCTCCTGGTGGTTGTGTCTGCTCCTGGCCTGTGAAGAGCTGGGAGGGACTGGGGAGAGGATGTCTCCTGAAGCATGGCAGCTGAAACAGTTCGCAGCGTGGCAAGCCTGTGCTCGCGGAGCTGTGTCTGGGGATGGGAAGAGAGCGTCGACGTGGGGCTGGCGCTGACACGTGTCCATCTCTCGGCAGGCATTCCTGGAGCGTTACCTCAACTCAGGCCCGACCCTCCAGTACGACAGGGATCGCTGGTTCTCCAAGCAGTGGACGCTTGTCAGCGAGGAGGCGGTTACAAGCGGGTTACAAGACGGCGTTGTTTTTGTCCTCAAGTGCTTGGACTTCAGCCTTGTTGTTAATGTGAAGAAAATCCCCTTCATCAAACTCTCCGAAGAGTTCATAGACCCTAAATCTCATAAATTTGTCCTCCGCTTACAGTCTGAGACTTCAGTCTAAGGGATTTCGAGGGTGGGTTGTTTGGGGATTTTTTTTTTTTTTTTAATATTGTGCTTTCGGGTTTAATTTCCCCAATGCTGACTGAAACTGGCAGATGATGGACCAGTAATATTTGACCATCTGCACTTTATTTGGAAAGGGGAGGGGGGGAGATGGGATATCTTATCTAGAAAGAAATATCTTAAGAGGCGACAGGGTGACTTGGCTCGGTTAGCTCAGCCTTGGAGACAGAACAGATTTTTTTTTTCTCTCGTTCCCCCACCCCCATTTCCAGGCATACTGTAAATCTCACGCGCGCTCTTTTCTCCGCACGGTTGCAACGTCGGTATTTCTGTTGGAGCGCTGCCTTACGCTGTGCGCGCGCCTGCGCTTTTGCCTCTCCGCTTTTGCCACCTGTAGCTGTTTGTGAGAGCGCGCTGCTCGCCTCCCCGCTACAGAAACCCGCTTGCGCGGGGCCGGGGGGTTGCAGTCCCCCCTCACTCGGCGAGGAGAGGGTATCGAAGGACGGGTGTGAGAGGGCTGCTTCTGTGAGCCGCCTAACCTGGAGACTGAGGACTTACTCTTCTCCTCCCGTTCTTCTGCCCTCTCCTGTCAGTACTGGACCTGTGCGAGCGTAGTTCTATGGTTTTGCTCTCCGTGCCTCTGAAGTTGCCTGTCTTCAGCTGGATCAGCCCATCTTGCAGCTCTCCAGTTGTTGGTTTTGTTTTGTTTCTTTTCTTTTGAACAGTGCTTGTTCATGAAACTGTTCTGCGTGACACAGCTCCCTGTTACCTCTCACCTGCTGCCCTCTCTGCTGCTTGCCTGCATCAGCCGGGCACTCCCGGGGCTCCCCGTCTCTGTCCCATTCTGTCCGGCTTGCTGAATGTGTTTCGTCCGGCCGCGGTCCCCTCGGGGTCTGCCTTACTGCCGCTGCCTTTGGCACCTGCAGGGGCTGCGTATTCGTGCTGGGACGGGGTAGGTAAGCAGCTGGCTCCTCCTCAGATAAATCACAGAGCCTCCCTGTGTCTGACAGCCTCTTTGGTGGGGAGGGGGGTGCAGGCAGAAATGCACCCCTCCCTCTCCAGCCGGCCTCAGGAGCGTCTGGAGGAAAGGTGGGCAAAAGCACTTCCCTCCTTGAGGAGAGGAGCCAGGGAAGGGCTGACCGCTGCCGTGTGCACTTGCTTTGGAGAGCTGCTGCGCTCTGGAAACACTGCAGTGTGTCCTTCCCCACCGTACGCCTTCAGCTATAGCTAAGAAATGCCAAACTATGTCTGAATGTGGAAAATCTGCCTGCCTTTCTTGGCCTTCCTGTACTGTGGGAGTTTCTGCTCAGTGCCAGGGTGTGCTCCCGCGAGAGATGCGTGGCCCTTAAATTGCTGTTTGGTTTGTAAGGCCGCCTTTGTCCATCAGTGCAGCTTTCGTGTGTGACTTCTGTTGTCTGAGATCTGCAGAGTTTGAAAGGTTTGCTGTTAACGGTGAGCCGGGACTGGTGTCTGAAGCCTGGTTGCCGGCACAGGGCATCGCGTGGCTCTGGAGCCATCTCCGAGGCTGGCAGTGACCTGCCTTCAGTCAGGTCCCTCCTGGACACCCCGGCTCTGTGGCGGTGGGTTTGCGTGTGTGAATGCAAACACTCGATTCGTTCTGCCACACAAGTATCTCTGTCGGGCAGGATCTGACCTGCCTTCCATATGGATGTCTTAACGCAGAGGCCCCAGTTCAGTGAGGTGTGTAAGCCAGTGCCTTTTGCTGGCAGGGTGCGTCGTCTTCCAAGCGGGGCTGTGACAGCCCCTCCTGCTCCCTTTGGACTTCCCCAGGCCTTCCCTGGGCTCCTCCAGCAGCTTGTGGGGTTGCCTCCATGCTCCCACCAGCATAAGGTGGCCGAGCTAAGAGTGGGGCTCTGGTAGTCCTGCACGGCACGGCTGGTGTGGGCTGGCTGGTGCCCACCACACGCTGGTGGGGGGGGGTAGTCACCTTCAGCAGGGAGGCTGGGGACAGCGTGGGGGGGTCCAGCCTCTTCCAGCTTCAGCAGCAGTGGAGCCGCATGTCCAGCAGCACCTGCAGATAGTCCTCTTGGGATCGAGGGAGCACCCCGGTGAGCGAGGATCCGAAGCGGTGATTCCCCATCCAAGTGACCCCTGCAGTCTCCTGTACCGTTCTCACAAGTGCGTGGTAGTCACCTGCATCCTGTCTTCTCCATGTGATGTGCCAGATATGGTTGTGAAGAAACTAGGTGGCACGGCACACGATGGGATCGTGCCCATGTCCCTTAAAGGATGGGAAGTAGGTAGAGTTTTCCCTTCTCTAAACTTAGTGTTTGGGTGTCTTTCTAGGTCAGGCTTGCTGGTAGTCTGTATGGGGACTCCTTTATTTACTGTGGCCTTCACAGTGTTTTGTTTTGAAGAAGATAGGTTGTTTTATTCCTTTTTTAAAAACAAGAAAAAGAAGGGAGGGGGGCATATAGTATCCTCACGTTTGGCTCTCCTGAAGATGCCTGTATCTGGCTTTTGTGATGTGCATAACCAGCAAGGTGGGAGAGACCAGGAGTAGCTTGGGAGACTGTGGAGCACTTGGGCCTGTGTGGAGGCTGCTGCCTGTGGCTGATCTGGCTCATTTCTGTGAAGCCAGAACAAGAACCACCTTGCCGGAGGCTTGGGTGTGCCGTGTGCATGAGAGCACCTTCTCACAGGCACCTCTGCAAAACTTTCTTACTTTCCCAGGATTTTCTTCCCCTTTCCTTTTCCATCCCCGTCAAGGGGTGTTGTCGGACAGTATCTGCTCAGGAAACTCATGTCTTAATTGTGTTAAATCCTTGAACACGTGGAGAACCAGCCGGAAGCGGCGCGTGCTCGCTCTGGGTCTGCCAACGGGAGCCAACTCCTGCATTAAACGCTCTTCCCTCATTCAGCAGCGTGAATGCTTTGCCTGATGAAGTCTGATGGAGCGGACTTGGCCTCGCAGATGGTCTCTTCAGAGATGCAACCTGCTTAGGGGTGAGGGCAGACTGCAAGAGGAATCGGGACCCCTGAGTATTCCCTGGGTTTTTGGGGTGTGTGGGGGGGTGTATGACATTTTGTTTTTCAGGATCTCTCTTGTTTCCCCTCTCCATGCAAAATCGGGACCACTGTCATACCTACCTCAGTGGGGTGTTGTGAGGCTGAACTCAACTTGTCATCAAGTGCTTTGAGATCCACAGATGAATCTGTGGCATCTATAGGAATTCATATTCTGTATAAAAATACTGAGTGGTGAGAGCAGACTGGTTTGTTTAACTCTGTTTATAGCCAGCTAATGAGTAAGAATCTAGTTACAGGGAATGAAGCTCTGATCCAAATCCTCCAGTCCTTTCTGCTGCAGAGTTTGCCAAGAG
>Ga0065711_1034652_pt1 | contig 23431 bp, 16 predicted proteins | sample Hoacrofraction12_FD_59098 | JGI IMG/M metagenome (GOLD analysis project Ga0065711, IMG submission 59098) | Hoatzin crop microbial communities from Cojedes, Venezuela - Epithelial fraction 12 v2 (version 2) | ecosystem: Host-associated > Birds > Digestive system > Esophagus > Crop | place...
CCCCCCCGAACAAACTTTTTATTAATGAAGGACACTTTGATTGTTTGATAAGGTATCTGCATTGACCAGGGGTCTCTATCTCTGTAATACTCTTCTGAATCTCTTGTTTCAAAAATGTTGATTTTTTCTGGAATAATTACTTCCAGGTCTGTGCTTGAATAAACAGCTGATATCTGTCCCTCATTGTGGTAAACAGTTAGAAAGAAGTTTAGAAGTCCTGAGATGGGATTCATTGCAGATGAAAGGTGACAGGTATAAGAATGACTAATAGTTTTCTTTGTTAAATATGTCTTTCTTGAAGAAGGTGAGTTTTACCTGGAGACTGCAAATGTCATCTTTGCTGTTAGGTTCCATAAAGGCACACAATTCACTCCTTCAAGTCTCCTGTAATGCATTTCAAAAGAGTTAATGTCTGTGTTCCAATTATGAGAGCAGTGTTTTTGAAATGTTTTTTCCCTTTTTTATCTCTCCTTTTTTTAACTAAAGAAAATACATCAGTTGCAGAAATCTCTCTGAAAAGACTACAAGACTTGGCTCATTTCAAGGTGGTAAATTTTTGCTACCAAACTCAACAGAAAGAGACAACACTGTCTAAATGTAATTTAAAACGTGCAGAATATAAATTGGCTAATTTCTTTAGAAAGATGACAGCTTTCCCATGGAGCAACACATGTTGGTGTGTTTACTGCAAATTAACTGTTGGGGGTTTTTTTTGGAGTTAGTGAACACTGTGTATGTTGCCAAGACTTCTCTCCTTTGTTTCCCCTTATTATCAATGCAGTCTCATGGTAAGTGCAAGGACCAGTTGGAGGACTGGTGATAGATTTCACCCTCTTGTGCTGTGACTGACACTATCTTCTCATATTCCATTTATGAGGAAAGGTATGGGACGCTTTTCTTTTGCAGGTACTTGTTCTTGCTGTACAGTGTATTAAAAATAGGTAAGATAAGACAGCAATATCTTCTTCGTTGTATTTTTTAAGATCCCGTAGTCTACTAGCAAGTATTTTCTCAGCTGAGGTACCATATGTGATTAGTCAAGAAAATATCCTTCAGTTTTTGTGACAGAGATTACATCCATTCCCTTTCTATTGTAAACTGACATGCTAATTAGAGAACATTTGCCATATAGGGAAAGCTATATTGCTGAAAGACAACAGTGGCATCTTTAAATACCTAGATTTACAGCTGTCCATGGCCAAAAATGTGAAGATATTACCAGAAATCTGAAAGACTGCAAACAGAAATGGACAGGAAAAACTTGTCAAGTGCTCTAAATATCTGTCCACAGTGGTGTAAGGAGCACAAGCTCTCTGAAGAGACCCGCATGTCTCACCAGCAACCAGCTCACATGCACATAGTTTCATGTGTATGAGAGTCTCAAGAAGGAGTTTTTAACAACAGCTCAGTAGTTGCTTATGCTTTAATTCATGGGAAGATGACTGTATGTGTAAATATTGTAGGGTTCTCAGGAACTAAAAAAAAAAAAAAGATGTCTGAACATTAAGGGTACAACAGACTTTGCACATGTACTTACTTCACCTATGTTAGCATTATCTTTTGGTTTTGGTTCTCAGTGTTCCTGAGCGTTGTTAAAAAACTCCTTCTACAGTCCTAGACACATTAAAAAACAATTTTAGAGTATTTTTTCTCTAGGACTGTGGTTTAGACTAGAAAAAAAAGTAAAATGAAAGCATTTTAGAAACTTCTCTTTCCATAAAATCAAACAACTTCTGAAATAAAAAAATGTCCCATATATTCATTTGACACCACCATTTTCAAGCTGTCAATAAAATTCAACCAAAAATCACATGATTTATGTTGATGTAAAAAATGAAAACTTCATTCAGCTTTGTCCACAGTGTTTTCCTTCTGCATTTCGCTCATGGGAAAGTCAGTCAGATTAGAATTTTGCTCTGTAATTCAAGGCAAGCTAGGCAGCTGCTGCCCACAGTTATTTCTGTGAAACAACGTGATGAGATCCAGCCTACCTTACTCTGACAGTAAACAACTTCCCTCAACCCAAATTGCATATTTTCCTTCCAATCACTATAGCAGCTCTAATCCCTAGGTAACCAAGACTGACATGAAACAGGGCAGTGTTACTGAAGTCCTCACACTGAATAAGGAGACAAGCTAGGATGTGGGGGGTAGTAAAGAAGTTTTACAGGTGAAGAAGTGGAATGGACGGTAACAGAAGTCATAAAAATCATAAAGGTCAGTCTACATCTGGATCAGTTCTGTGTATGCACATTATTATTTGAAATCAAGTGTGCCTTGCTCTTGCTTAATTTAACACATTTAGTTATATGAGTGCAATGTGTGATATTGTTGTATTTCTTGATCAGAAGTGACCAATCATGGAGCAGCCAAGTAACACAGGTATGTGTAAAATAAGCCCATCTGCACATTAAATGGCAAGCTGTTCTTGAATTAATGATGGGCTCTTTCTGCTGGCACTTGAATAGCACTTTCTAGCAGAAGTAAGGCTGGGAGTATTGGTGTTGTCTATACCATGGCATTGTATACTGATGGCAAGCTGTGAACCCTGAACAACCTGTGATATATTCAGTGCTAGACAAAGTATTTTTGTGCTAAGGGACAACTAATTATTCATTTAAAATATCACAGAATCACAGAATCACAGAGTCGCAGAATGGTAGGGGTTGGAAGGGACCTCTGTGAGTCATCTAATCCAACCCCCCTAGCCAAAGCAGGGTCACCTAGAGCAGGCTGCACAGGACCTTGTCCAGGACAGCCTTGAATATCTCCAGAGAAGGAGAATCCACAGCCTCCCTGGGCAGCCTCCCTCAGAGGGAAGAAATTCTTCCTCATGTTCAGATGGAACTTCCTGTGCTTCGGTTTGTACCCCTTGCCCCTTGTCCTGTCACTGGGCACCACTGAAAAGAGTTTGGCCCCATCCTCCTGACACCCACCCTGCAGATATTTATAGGCATTTATTAGGTCCCTTCTCAGCCTTCTCTTCTTCAGGCTGAACAAGCCCAGCTCCCTCAGCCTCTCCTTGTAGGAGACATGCTCTAGTCCCCTCATCATCCTCGTAGCCCTCCGCTGGACTCTCTCCAGTAGCTCCTCATCTTTCTTGAAGTGGGGAGCCCAGAACTAGACACAGTACTCCAGACGGGGCCTCACTAGGGCAGAGTAGAGGGCGAGGAGAGTCTCCCTCGACCTCCTGGCCACACTCCTCCTAATGCATCCCAGAATGCCATTGGCCTTCTTGGCAGCAAGGGCACACTGCTGGCTCATGGTCAACCTGCCGTCCACCAGCACACCCAGGTCCCTCTCCACAGAGCTGCTCTCCAGCAGCTTCGCCCCAAGCCTGTACTGATGCATGGTGTTGTTCCTCCCCAGGTGCGGGACCCTGCACTTGCCCTTATTGAATTTCATCAGGTTACTCTCTGCCCAAGTCTCCAACCTGTCCAGGTCTCGCTGAATGGCAGCACAGCCTGCTAGTGTATCCACCACTCCTCTCAGTTTTGTGTCGTCAGCAAACTTTCTGAGGGTACATTCTAACTCTTCATCCAGGTCACTGATGAATAAACTGAACAAGACTGGGCCAAATCCTGACCCCTGGGGGACACCACTAGTTACTGGCCTCCAACTAGACTCAGCGCTGCTGATGACAACCCTCTGAGTTCTGCCATTCAGCTAGTTCTCAATCCACCTCACCGACCCCTCATCCAGCCCACACTTCCTGAGCTTCCCGAGCAGGATGTTATGGGCTCTCCCGGGGCCAGCCTGAGCCCAGCCCAGCCCATAGACAGTATCAAAAGCCTGAAGTCAAGGTAGACAACATCCACGTCTCTCCCCTCATCTACCCAGCCAGTCGTGCCATCGTAGAAAGTTATCAGATTGGTCAAGCATGATTTCCCCTTGGTGAATCTATGTTGACTACTCCTGATAACCTTCTTTTCCTCCACTCGCTTGATGATGACTTCTAGAATGAGCTGCTCCATCATCTTTGTGGGATTGAGGTGAGCATGGCCAGTCTGTAGTTCTCTGGGTCCTCCTTCTTGCTCTTTTTGAAGATTGGGGTGACACTGGTTTTCTCCAGTCCTCGGGCACCTCTCGTGTCCACCAGAACCTTTCAATGATGGTGGAGAGTGGCTCAGCAATGATATTGGCCAGCTCCCTCAGCACTCATGGATGCATTCCATTGGGGCTCATGAATTTGTGGGCGTCCAGATTGCTTAAGCGATCCCTCACACAGTCCTCCTCGACCAAGGGAAAGTCATCCTCTCTGTAGGCTTCCTGTCTTGCCTCCAGGGCCTGGGATTCCTGAGGGCCTGCCTTGGCACTGAAGACTGAAGCGAAGAAGGCATTCAGTAACTCTGCCTTCTCTGTATCCTCCGTCACCAGGAAATATAGGGACACAGTCTTCATTAGGGCACATTCTGCACATTCCACTTAACACTCTAAAACTGAATAGCATATAGCACAATTACAATTACATCTGTGGAGCGCTTGTATATTAAGAGCACTGAAAAATTTACTTGTTTCAAACAGAAGAAGTTGGAACTTGGATAATAAATGCTTAATATTATTCAAAGTACCTACAACAATATACTTAAGGTGAGATGGGGAGGAAGCCGAAGAACCAAATGCTGCATACAGTACAACAGGAAAGCATTTCAAGTTCTGTGAGAATGTATCCTGAGTATATCTGATACTCTAGATGACAGAATAAAGGTTTGTATGCCTGTAAATGTATGGAGCAGATATTAAAAACTATTAGATACCTTTGGGTGCCTTTGTTCCCAGACATTCCTTCTGAGAAACATCAAGAATATTTAACTTTTTTAATTATTATATTTCTAGTGTTTTTATGTGTGCTGATATTATCTGAAAGTCAGTCCAGGCTCTTGTAGGAAGGTGACGGCTGTCTTTTTCCTTATGGAAAGATTTTCAAAGTTGTCAGCCCTATGTGACCTCTTAAAGAAGGGATACCTGCCTCACTGAGTACCCTATTCCTCTTAAGGAATTTCTGGGAATCTGCAAGAGAGATGTCTATGATCTGTAGCAAAATTCTTTACTTTTCTTTCCTTTACACAGAGTGAAATTTCTTTTGAAAGTGTGTAGGGAGCAACAGGAAAAGCTAATAAGAGCACAACTTAGCAGTAGAGTAAGCTAAATTAATGATGCCTTGGCCACCTAGGCACAACCGACGTAAAAAATTAATTCACTGGTAAATCACTATGTTTGCAGTTAATTGTCTCCTCTGGTTTTAGATTGATTATTCCTGGGATACTTCTTGTTATCGTTTTGAGTCTGGTTCACACATTTCTCAGTGTCCCAATCCAATATCGGGGAGGTTTCGATGTGATCCCAGGAGACGAGATTAAGACGCAAACGCAGTCATATGCTGTGCAACCTTGTAAAGTTTATTTTCGGTGAACCGGGAATCGGAGGTCTGGCGGAGACGGCAGCGGAGGGGGGAGAAGACTAGACAGAAAAAAAGAGTAAAGTCGGAAAAACCCCAGCGGGCAAGGAAAAGAAGTGCATGGGGGGGAGAAGATTAGTTACCATCACCACGGATTCGACGATGTCCAGCGATGTCCGGTCAGCTCAGTCGCTGTGCAGGCGTGGAGGCCCCGGCGAGGGCAGAGCCCAGCAGCGAGGCCGCGAGGAGGAGAGCAAGAGGGCGGCGAGGATCATGTGCTGCCCTTTTATAGGGGCATTTGTGCATGCGCAGAGCATGCCCACGTACCTGCAGTTCCTGCCATGTGTGCTGCCCGCTTAGACAAGTCCGTTCTTGCCTGTCCACGGGCTACTCTGTGCGCAAGCGCTTTCCTCCAGGTTGTTGTGGCGGTTTCTTTTCAGAGGCCAGCAAGAGATGACAATGGCAATGTCGAGACAAAACCAGTTTGTAGCGGTCTTCTACACTCAGCCTATGTGTTCCTGTGAAATTTGCATTATATTCAAAGCGTAAATGAAAAAAAATTTACTTGTATTTTACTTTCCAGAAACATTCAGAAGCTAATTAAACATCACTAAAAAAATGTTCATGACACAGAGGGGCAACAGGCAAAGAGAGATTAACTGAGCATTTTGATGTTTGTGAACTGAAAATTTACTTGAGCAAATACTGATTTCTGAGTCCTAAAAAAATTAAATCTATGGAAATAAATTTGTTAAAAGAGTCCACACATCACCACTTTTTATTTTCTTTCGTGGTACTAGAAGGGGTTAAAGAGTTTGTCAAGTGACAAAACTGACAATTTCACCAGAGTGAGTTCTTTTAACTTTAAGGTATAGAGTGGATTTGTAGCAGGTTACATTTGTGAATGCAAAGGTACAAAATCAAAGGGAAGAGACTTTAGATCTCCATCCACATTGCTGAGAGGTTAGTGAACATTAAGGGAATTACATAGAGGAGAAATGCAGTTTGGAATGTTAGTGCTGTGGTGAAATATTTTCTTGCTTTTGATACAAAAGCGAGATACCAATAAATAAACGAAATGAACCTTAATCTTTCTGAATCTTTGTTTAACCATTAACTCTTTCCTGAAGACAGTCACTTCTTAAGTTATGAACCAGATCCCCAGCCGGTTTAAATTGTTGCAGCTCCTCTGAATACAGCACAATGTTTAAATAGACCTGTCATCATTTCTACCAGCTGAGTGTCTGTTGCTATAGAGGAGCAAAAGTATTCAAGATTTTTTCCAAAATTATTCTGCTCTCAGTTAAAACATTATCTATGTTAGCAGATAGAAAAAAGTCACCAGAGTATCAGCGATCTAATGTTCTTGCCCTCAACAAAAGGTCTTTTGCAGACACTAATGAAAAGGAGTGTGATTTCTGTATAGGAAGAGGCGTACGAATGTAGCTCTTGAGATTTAAAGTGTTGTAATGAAATTTTCAGGATAACATATGATGGGAGAGAGGTCATGACTCTCATTTGTCACAACAGCAGTTTTTACTGTAAGTCTTCATGCATGGTGGTATAAATATATTCCCATAGCATGCTGTGTGGCATAAAGCTGGCATCTTCCTCTGAAATTCAGCAGGAAAGCTGGCTTATGGGGAGATAGGTCTCTGAAACCTCATTGGTCCCAGTCAAAGGTTTTGGCTAGACTATCAAGGGATCATCTTCCACTAATGAGCAGTGTCTTACGTTTTTGGGAGGAGGGTTTCCTGAGTCAGCTCACTTTCACAGAATCACAGAATGAATTGGATCTTTCTTTGGATCACAATGAAAACTTGCCTGAGAGCCAGGGATTGTGCTTTGGGGTTGTGCGAGTCACAGCTCTCTCTCCCAGGGCCTCCCTCTCCCTCCACACTGGAGTGCCCACCTTCACCTTTCCTGCTTTTTAAATGAAATGAGAAAACTGCTGAGGTGTTCAGTGATCCCTTCCTTCCCTGAGACTGGTGGACTGGGCACACTACACACTTCCCAGTGTTCTTCTGGGCAGCCTGCAAACCTAGATATACAGCTTCTTCCTAAAGAATCTCAATTTTTCATGTCTGATCTCTTTATAAATTTGCGTTAGGCTGATTTCCAGCTTCAGCAGAAACCTGATGTAGTATTTCCGTCACCCTGCAGGTATTCATTTAGCGCCTTAGAAGTGCTATAATACTAATGCTTACCAAAGCTGGTAGAGCTATCTTTGAATGCTCCATGAACACACTGCATCTGCTATGACTCAGAATAACCATTTTACCAAAGGGGAAATGGCTCCTGGAAAAGGTCCAAGCACAATAATGAAGCACTGGCAGTACTAATGTATTTGAGCCGCTTTCCGAATTCTCACTACACAAGGGAAAATGCTTGATACCTACAGTTCTTCAGCAATGGCCAGCTCTGTTTCTCTAGTACAGTTATGTTTAAAATGCGTTTGCTTCATAAGGATAAGGTGGCTTCTCTCCACCAGAAAGTACTATAAATACACTATAAATTCCAGTGTTAAGAGTCCTCATCCAGTAGAAGCTGTGATTTAGTAACTGTGTCTGGAGTCAGGACAGTTTATATGCTGAGAACAAACCTGGCCAGAGTAGCATTTGAAAACAGTTAGACTGATCCATGGTTCCTAATTGTCCATATAGTGGTGGGCAGAGTTAACATTAGAAATCACAGGAGTTAATACACGAATTTTGATGTATTCCCTGAAATTCATTGATAATGGCTCTTCTGTTTTTTATCATGTGTGTCAAGTTATCTGCTGTGTTGATTATTTTTCCTAATCCTTGGACTTTTCTGAATCGTGCAAATAAAAATACTGTTTCTTTAAAGAAATATATTGATGAAATGCTACAAGAACTATGATTTAAAAGGCAATGTGATGTAAAGGACCATCTCTGAAATATGTTATTTTTAAAGTCTATTTAAAACGTTTCAAATTATGTTGCACATAAGGCTGTATAGGAATACTGTTGGAAGAGACTGATTTTTTGTCTTCGTTCTTAAAATGGGGAATATTAAAACAAATATTAAAACCACTCTCTGTGTGGAAAGAGTTGGAACGTTAATATCTACTGTATTTATACTTATCTTTTGCTTACAGTCACTCTTAGCACTCGGCTAGACTGAGATCAGTTTGGAGATAGTTAACAGAATTGGTTAGCTGACTGGTTGATTAAGCCCTTGGTTTCAGCTGGGATTTTTCGTTGCTGACTTACAGTTTCCTACTGGTGCTTCAGTGCAGCAGAATCCCATAATGCTCTAAGTGTTAATCCTTTTACATGTTTCTCTGACTGCAGAATTTCCAAGAACACCAGGAGAATGCACAAAGGCAGAGACACTAAATGTAAGGGAAAGACATCAATATTATTTTCTTATCAAAGCACAGAGAAAGAAAAAATAAGTGGAAAAAAATTGGTTGTTACCACAAGTACTTTCAGACACTCTAAGTTGTTTCCAGGGACTGTGATTTAAGTGTCATCAGTTTTAGACAAGAGCTAGAAGGGCAGAAGAAAGCTAAAAGACACTGACAACAACAAATGTAGTATTTATTAGAATGAATTTCAACTCCAGAGAACTGTTGGGCAGAGTCATGCTAATAAACAGTCCTAGCCCTAAGTGCTCTGTGAACAATGATGTCTTTGCACAACATTTATCCTATTCATTGAAATAACTGAAAAGAGAACAATCACTTGCAATTGTTCAAAAAAAAAAACAGATTTAGAAGGATAATTTATTTTTTTCCTAGTTTCTTATTCAAGAAAAAGATTTTTGTCAGATTTATGATAGAGTAAGAGGGACAGAACAGTCCCAGATGATTGCAAAATAAAACTGCAACTAGAAAAGGAAGGTTAAAGAAAGTGTACCCCCCATGATGAACCAGAATGATGACCTGATATCAACAGACGAGAAGCCTGAGGTACTCGACAAATTTTTGCCTCAGTCTTGACTGGCAACCTCTCTCCTCACCCCTCCCAAGTTGATGGATCGCAACATGGGGACCAGAGGTATAAAGTCTCTCACACTGTAAGGGAAGATCGGGTTCATGACCACCTGAGGAACCTGAACATACAGAAGTCTATGTGACCTAATGAGATGCAGCACAGGGTCCTGAGGGAATTGGCTGGTGTAGTTGCCAAGGATCTCTCCATGATATTTGAAAAATCATGGCAGTCGGGTGAAGTTCCCAGAGATTGGAAAAAGGGAAACATTGTGCCCTTTCTTGAAAAGGGTAGAAAGGAGGACCCTGAGAACTACTGACCTGTCAGCCTCACCTCTGTGCCTGGGAAGACCGTATAACAGATCTTCCTGGAAGCTATGCTAAGGCACTTGGAGGACAGGTAGGTGATTCAAGACAACCAGCATGGCCTCACCAAGGGCAAGTCCTGCCTGGCCAACCTAGTGGCTTACTATGATGGAGTGACTGCATCAGTGGACAAGGGAAAAGCAGTGGATGTCATCTATCTGGACTTCTGTAAAGCCTTTGACACGGTCCCCCACATCATCCTTTGTTCTAAATTGGGGAGACATGGATTTGATGGGTGGACTGTTCAGCGGATAATGAATTGTTTGAATGGTCACAGCCAGAGGGTAGTAGTCAATGGCTCTAGGTCCAAATGGACACCAGTGACAAGTGGTGTCCCTCGGGGATCTGTACTGGGACAGGTTCAGTTCAACATTTTCATCAATAACACAATGAGATCAAGTACATACTCAGCAAGTTTGCAGATGATACCAATCTAAGGGGTGCAGCTGACACGCCAGAAAGGTGGGATGCCATCTAGAGGGAACTGAACAAGCTGGAGACATGGGCTTCTGTGAACTTCATGAGGTTCAATAAGGCAAAGTGCAAGGTCCTGCACCTGGATTGGTGCAACCCCCGATATCAATAAGGGCTGGAGAAAGAAGTGATTGAGAGAAGCCTTGCCAAGAAGGACTTGGGTTTACTGGTGGATGAAGATCTGGACATGAGCCCGTAAAGCACACTTGCAGCCCAGAAGGCCAGCCATATACTGGGCTGCATCAAAAGAAGCGTGGCCAGCAGGTCAAGGGAAGGGGTTCTGTCCTCTACTCTGCTCTGATGTGACCCCACCAGGAGACCCAAGTCCAGCGCTGGAGCCCTCAGAACAGGAAAGACATGGAGCTGTTGGAGCAGGTCCAGAGGAGGGTGACAAAGATGATCAGACAGATGGAACACCTCTCCTACAAGAAAAGGCTGAGACAGTAGTGGTTGCTCAGCCTGGAGTAAAGAAGGCTCTGGGGAGACCTTATTGTGGCTTTTCAGTACATAAAGAGGGCCTATAGGATAGAGGGGCACAATCTATTTAGCAAGGCCTGTTATGACAGGACAAGGAGTAATGGTTTTAAACTAAGGGAGGGTTGGTATTTACTGGATATAAAGCATAAGTTTTTCACAGTGGGGTTGGTGAGGCACTGTAACAGGTTGCCCAGAGAGGTAGTGGAGGCCCCATCCCTAGAAACATTCAAAGTTAGGTTGGATGGGGCCCTGAACAACCTGGTCTAGTTGAAGATGTCCCTTCTTACTGCAGATGGGTTGGGCTAAATGACCTCTAAATGTCCCTTCCAACCCAAAGCATTCTGTGGTTCTATGATTCTATGAAATTTGGGAGAGGGTTGAGGTCAGGTGTTTTCCCTGCCAAATCTCCTTCTGGCCTGGGAGATCCTGGGCAGCAGCTCGTGGCAGTGCCTTCGTGGGACAGGAGAAAAGATGTGTCCCATTGCCCAGTTCCTCCACCAGCAGTTGTTAGTGGGCATATAGACAGTATAAGTGAGGAGCAAGGCTTGAGCCCTTGTAAAGAGGTGGCAGAGCAAGTTCATTCTTTTTAAATTACAGTTGTCCTGGGTCCTGCTATTTGACCTGGGTATACATCTGTCCACTTGTCCTACTCACCTAGTGGATCAGGATGTGTATATCAGTTTATATTATTTCATATTTTGTCGTTTTTTTTTTTGAATGCTTTTTTCTTAAATAGAGAAAGAGGTATTCGTATTACAGGTCTGTCTGCTGACAGCTACCCAGGCAGCTGAAGTGTGTTCTGAAGACCTGGGGAGGAAGAATATGAAGCTAGGAGTGGGAACTTCCTAAACAAATCTGTTGATTAAAGAATAATGAGCAACTAATGCCTCTAACATAACAAGAGAATATATACTCTTGTCTAAGATTTTATGAGTAATTTGGTTTAGTAGCTGAATTTTAATGCTCATCACAGAAATAGAAAATCAAAATACATGACACTATTTGACATGGTGTATTTCATTTTCTGTTGAAATAAAATCTTAATATTTAGGGACATATAAAAGAAAATCAAAGGAAATGAAGGTTAGGATCACAAAGGATATTAGACAATAAAGCAGTCATAGAATCATACAATCATAAGCTGGAAAAGACCTCTAAGGTCATCAAGTCCAACCATCCATCCAATACCACCATGCCTACTGAACCATATCCTGAAGTGCCATATCTACAGGTTTTTTAAACACCTCTAGGGGTGGGGACTCAACCACCTCCCTGGGCAGACTATACCAATGCCTGACAACTCTTTCAGTAAAGAAATTCTTCCTAATATCTAACCTAAACCTCCCCTGATGCAACTTGCGACCATTGCCTTTTATCTCTAGTTATCTGGGAGAAGAGACCAACACCTACCTCACTACAATCTCCTTTCAGGTAGTCGTAGAGAGCAATAAGTTCCCCTCTCAGCCTCCTCTTCTCCAGACTAAACAGCCCCAGTTGTGTTTTAGAAGTCACTCTAAACATGATGCTGTAGGCATCAAATTTTACTTTTCACCACAGTATCACTACAATCTTGCTTTCTCTCTTAAATAAGCTTCATCTTCCGTTTACCTATAATGTTTCATTTCAGGTAGCATTTATACATCAAATTTCAATCATCAGCACAAATTCAGCAACATTGAAAGTGCAGCACTGATTTTTGTTACTGTTTTCCACCTCTGAAGAAGTCACCTTTGTTTTCCTTGGCAAAATGATAGGCGTGCACAACCAAACAAAATTGTGAGATATGTAACTGTATCTTGCAGCATTCTTCTTAATCTTCTAGAACAAAGCAAGTTTATATAGCTCTTCAAGGGAAACACCGGGGTATTAAACAGATGCCCTGCTTTTTCACAGTTTGTTTCTATTACCTCTCTCCCAGATCCTTGCATACATACCACCTCTCTAGACACACTCCTGAGGTGAGTTCCCATTCAGGCACTGATGGTAGATGTCCGTGTGCATAGAGAAAATGGTAGAAAAAAGTGTAGTTGGAAGTAGCCAATACATCCAATGAACGGGATCTGTCAGAGGTGCTAAGTGTGAAATGCACCCAGGGATTTGTATTTTACACTACCACCCGGTGACTGGACAGTAGGAAACAATAGGAGAACAGGAAATTGATGTTACATAAAAAATAGAGAAATGTTTGTCTCTGCTATCTGAACAAACACGGTTCTAGAGGAATTAGAGGAAACAAGATTTTAACAGAACTGTGCTGATGCTAAACATTTTAATGTTCACATGCAATGACAGTGCTACTACTGAATGTGTGGTTCTCAGCTCCATTTTGTAGATTCTTTTTTGTACAGGGGCGGTGCTAAACCTTGCTTTAATTAATTCCTGTATTTTCTTTACTGAATTCTTTGTGACAAAAGTATATGTTATGAGGACTGAAAAACTCGTGTCCCAATGTACCCATTCTTGTGACTTTTGAAACACACCAAAAATACATGCCAGCACAACTTAAAAAACTTTCATGTTCACAGGAGACAATGATGAATTCATATGGTCTTGGTACATGCTACATGAAGTTTACTTGGTTTACTGATACAGTCTCAAAACAGAGAGCACCAAACAGCATACAAAAAGTTTATAATGTCAGTTCAACAGTAGTCCTTGTTTTCTAGACAACAGTATTTCAGCTTGTTAGTTCAAGAGTGAGGCAGAGTTTAAACTCTTCCCTCTCTTGCACAAACTTTTATGTAGTTAGTAAGACATACCTTTCTCTCTTTCCTTCTTTCCCTCTGTACACACACACACATGCATGAACTCTAGCAAAATATCTTTACGTGAATTAAATTTGCATGAAATATGAGAAAATAAAGTGTAATACTATGTCTTTCATAGAGGTACCCTGGATAGTTTGCTTTAACACTGAGGATTTCTGAAGTTTAAAACAAAGCTTTCCTGAAAAAACAATAAGTCACTCTTCTGTTAGATCTTCAGTTGATTAATGTGACATGTTTTCACAGTGGCTGGGATGGAAAAGTAGAGTTTGGTGGCTCCTACTGCGTTTCTACCAGGGCATTTTAGCATAGTCTGGGAGCTGCTGGCCTAAGCAACATTCCACTGTGGGAAAAGAACAGTTCCTTACTTAAATAATCAAAGAAGGAGCAGGAAATGTGCATGATGCAGATACCAGAGGCTGATCTTAATGAGTTATCAAAAACACTGGAAAGAGGAAGCCGGATAAGAACACACGTCTGCCTGGGTGATGTGCATGGCTTTGCAGCATGCTCATTTCTCAGCTGGTTCACCTATGGAAGGAATATGATGGCAGGGGAGCTGAAGGGCTTAGTATTTAAACAGGCTCATGCTGAGATGGCCTTAAGATCTCTACACAGCACTGTGTGGTGCAGTGCATACTGTGGGCATGTTAGGGCTGAAATCAAACTTCTTCAGCCCCAGAAGGTTTAACGAGAAAGTGACGTTAACATACTGTTTTCTTTCCATAAGTATCTATTGGAAGAAGATTTTAGCTGCGTATATGCAGAAGTAGTCCTAAAATGAAAGACTATGTTTCACGACTGATTTCTTTCTCAGGTTAAAAGTTTTGTTCAGTTTCGTTAAGCTGCCAAGAAATATTTTTTAAAGCCCTATAGTACCAAGGAATTATTTGGAATAAATTCAGAAATCTCCTGAATGAATAATTCAATGCACAAAGCAAAGGAGAAATATTCTGTTATTCTTTGTACCGCCTTTGTGTACTTGGCATTCCTATGACAAAGAAACAACTATCACACTGAAGACAGAAGAGAATACATACATGCTGTGTATGCTTTGAGTATGTATGTGCTTACATGGATAGCATGCTGTCAGTACTACACTCTTAGTTCCTTTGTTGTTTTAGAATAAATGTATCTAAAGGAGGAAAGCACAAGATCTCCTTGCCAAAATAATATTGGCAGAATAGCTGTACTCCAGATTGCCAGGAAATTCTTGCAATTGTCAAAGCTTTGTGAGATGACCATTTGAACTGGTGTGATGGGTTGGCCCCTGGCTAGCCACTAGGCACCGCCAAGCTGCTCTCTCACTCCACCTCCCCAGTATGACAGGAGAAGGAAATATGACAAAAAGCTCATGAGTTGAGATAAGGAGAGGGAGATCACTCAGCAATTACTGTCACAGGAAAAACAGGCTTGAATTGGGAAACTAATTTAACTTATAGCAAATTTAAAACAGAGTAGAATAAGGAGAAGTAAGAACAAATCTAAAAACATTTGCTTTTTCATAACATCCTCTCCATGGAGCTGCATCTTCCTTCAGAACACATACATTGGCTCTGGCATGAGGTCCTCCACGGGCTGTAGGTGGAGGACTACTCCACCGTTAGCCTTCATGGGCTGTAGGGGAACAACCTACATCACCATGGTCTTCACCACGGGCTGCAAGAGAATCTCCTCTCTGGCACCTGGAGTACTTTCTTCACCTCTTTCTTCTCTGATATTGTTGTCTACACCAATATTTGCTCATATTTTCTCAATCCTCTCTCACAGTTTCTGTGTGGGGTTTTTTTTCCCTTTTTTAAATATTTTATAATGGAGATGCTACCAAGGTTACTGATCGGCTCAGCTTTGGCCGGGGGCATGTCTGTCTTGGGGCTGGCTGGAAGAAGCTCTGATGGACAGGAGGGCAGATTCTAGTGTCTTCTTACAGAAGCCATGCATGCAGTCCCCCTCACTACCAAAAACTTGCCATGGAAGCCCAATACAAATGGAGACAAAAATAATGGGAAAATACTCTCTTCAGCATGACAACACAATGTGTAAAGAGAACAGTAGAATAACGCAGTAGGTTTGATTCATAAACAAGTCTAGTCCAACTTACACAAGTCAAGAAGCAACAGCAAATTTTTTCAGCAAGGAAGGTAACATTATAATAAATACTAACAAAATCAGAATTTAGTTCTTTGAAAACTTACATATTCCTCTTAAAAGGGTATATTTGTTAATAAAGGATGATTCATACAGAAGAAAAGTGGAACAGTGTGGTAACATTAATCAGCAGTAGAGCCTGTGGCATTTCATAAAGTGAATGGATTAAAAAATCAGAAGAAAAAAGGACAAAAAAAAGACATACCCCTTAAGTATATGATGAAATAATCATTTCATGATGTAAAGATTTGTAATCTTTAATGTAAAAATAATGTAAAATCCTACTGTTTTCTGAGTAATGCTGTATGACAAGTGAACCCGATTATTTTTCTACCAGAATTTTCCAATTAAAAGCTTCAGGTTTTAATTAAATAAGTATTTTAATAAAGATTAAAAAATGGAAAAATTAGACGAAGACTGAAATATAAAAATTAAAGGTCTTTGGATTTCACGCATTCAGCAAAGCTCTGGAAAATTTTATGGGGAAACAGTAATCATAATAAATATAACACACTAGTTCAACATCTGCGTTTCATGGAAAATCTCTAGTGAGCTCTCCACTGACAGTCTCAAAGAAGTCATGTACTGTCTCCCTTTAGGTGCTTTGTTGCTCTCTCTTCTCCTCCAACAAAATGCAATGCTCTTATGTACCTACTTTATTCTGAACTCCCCTATCTTTTCAGTGAATCACCAAAACCATTTCTTGATTGACAGAAAAATGCTGTTGACATCCTATGAGTCAGACTCTCTCCAAACAGAAGAGACCTCTCTCATAAAAGGGTAAAATGGAAGGAGTAGTCCTGGATCAGCATTTCTAGATGATACCTCAGGTAACAGGAGGAAAATACAAATTGAAGTACTGCCATTGCCTCTTTAATTGGTCCCTTTGGAACTGGAAGAAGGAGTTGTTGTAGGAGTGTTACGTAAGGAAAAACCCTGTCATTTTCCATGTAAACTGTTTCTGGATTTGTGGAGGGAAAAAATGTTTTGATGGAGAAGGTTTCATTGGTGATTTTTCATGGGTTTCTTTACTATCATTTTTTTCTTTCAGAAAATTCTACAGACTACGTCAGGCTTTTCATGTGAACTCATCTATCAAGGCAATGTAATTGCATACAACACTATAAAACTGTAGGTAGGATGTAATTGCATGTTATCTTATGAAGTAATGCTCTCATGCAGAGTGTATTTGGACTAGAGTACGAGTGGTTTTTCATGGTATTGTCTCCAAGAAAACATCGTATTTCTTCTGGGAAAGTGACTCTTTCTCTGAAGGAAGATTACTATTGATAGTTGAATAAGAAAATTTGTGTCATATGATACTATGTTTAGTTATGTGAAACTCTCAAAACATTTCATTAGGTGTATTTCTGTGTGTCTATTTTTTCAGTCAGCAGAAAAATTTACGTCTCTTCCTTCTGCCCCTCAGAAAGAGACTTTTTGCCAAAACATCAGGTACAGTATCGACTTGCCTGCACAGGTGTTATTCCCCTTGTTCTTATCCATCACACTAGTGAGAAAATCATGTAGCTAAACTGACATCGCACTATAGACCAAGTAATACTCCATGTTTAAAGTTTTTCGAGCTATGTGGCTTCCAGATCAGAAATTAGATGATTTAAATTCTACATACCTCAGACAACTCAAATTCATAGAATCATGGAATGCTTTGGGTTGGAAGGGACCTTTAGAGGCCATCTAACCCAACTCCCCTACAGTGAGAAGGGACTTCTTCAACTAGATCAGGTTGCTTGGAGCCCCATCCAACCTCACTCTGAATGTTTCCAGGGATGGGGCATCTACCACCGCTCCAGGCAACCTGTTCCAGTGTAGCACCATCCTCATTGTAAAAAATTTCTTCCTTATATGTAGTTTAAATCTACCCTCTTTTAGTTCAAAACTGTTGTCCTTTGTCCTAGCGAAACATACCCTGCAAAAAAGCTTGTGCAATTTCGTGTGCATTGTGTTGAAGGCTTAGACTGGCTAAGATTAACTAAAAATCGCAACACTGGCTGAATTCTGTTGTTTTGCAAGAATTCTATTTTGTTTTCTATAATCTTTGCTGCAAGGAAAAATCTTTCTTAATTTTCTGTAGAAAATCGGTTCGCCTTCCAAGGCAAGCAGTTTTACATGTTTACTGAGTCATTGCTAACAACTGTAAAGCACAAAATGTGTTCAGTATTTGCTCAAATGTTCAATTGTTTATAATGTCATCAATGTTTAAGATGTGCCAGCCACTTGTTTTCTGTGTGAAATTGTACACAGAAAGTATTTTAGCCAGTGCTACAGGCACCTCCTTGAACAATTCTCTGAAACTATGCATGTTTATCATAACCCTAAGATGTTTACTTTTGTGGTAGTCTAGATGAACAATACAAGTAATTTTAATCTTGTCAGTCTGAAGGATCAGAGACAAAAGTAGATTGTTTTAGCCTCCATTGAAAGATTAATTTCTATTCTACAAATCCAGGGAGCCTCATACTAGTAGCAGTTCTTCCGAAAGTTAGGATTATAAGCATTCCTTAATTTGTCTGCAGATTTTATATCAACCTTATTAATATCAAATTATTTGTTTGTATTACATGGCTGTCTAGTAAACTTGGATCCTCACTTTGCACACAAGACAGCCCCTTGCTGGTAAAAAAACATTTCCACTTCAGGGAAATGTCTGTTCTAGTAAGAATGAACAATTTTACCTAAATACCGGCAGATGATCTGATATAAATCTGAAAATGAAACCCAGCATTCTTACCTCCCAAAACAAGGCAAAAGCCACCAGCCAGTGATTTTTCTAATTTCTAATTACAGGCTTTGTGACAGTTCCATGTTCAGAATTTGACGCTCGAAACTTGCACACCTTTCTTGAAATGAGACTGGTGGAACAGTGATGCCTAATTTTCTGTGGAAGCTTTTTCTTTCCTTTTCAGCAACTCTTCCGTAAGGGGTTTTGCAGATAGGTCCCAGCACCTCTGAGCATACTCACTGTGCATATGCCTGAGTAAGGCACTGTGAAAGCACAATCCTAATTCCTCATTGACATGAACCACTGAAGTGGATGTGGATGTGCTATCCTCTCACACAGCATCAGAACTGCCCAGTGTGGTGGTATCTATGGACAACAGTGGTAAAGCCACATGTAGCCTGTGGCCGCGGTGCAAAAGTTTTATGGAGATTGTGGCGTGGTGGTTGCTGTCATCAACGACTTTGTTTTCTAGTCTCAGAATTTTTGTCCATTTAAGTTTATACTCTTTTGCTTAAGTCTGCTTTCTGCTTTCTTAGATCCGTGTCTTTCCATTCTCTACCTTGTGTGAGTCTATTCTATGCACATTCTCACTGGTCCTCCTCACAATGTAGCTATTTCCTTGGAAGTCTGAGCTATGCTTATGTCTTTGGGATGTATCAAACCTAGGCTTCAGGTTGCAACTAGGTGCACTCCAAGGAAGATGGGAGAGGAAGTTAGAAAACAGCACATTAAAAAAAAAAGGAACAGTACATTTGAGTTTATAAACTTGCCCCTTTAGAAAAGTGGAAGCTGCTGATTATGATCTGCTTATTAAATACATTCTTCAGATCTGGAAATCAAAATGAGACCAGAGCAAGATGGAAAATTGCAACTAGAAATTATAGGAAGATGGGTGATCCCTGATAGCGTTGTCTATATTGAAAACTCACCCTTCCTTGCTAAGATAGTTACAGAATTTCCCAGGGTGCTATGCTGAAATCACTGTTACACATCAGTGAAATCTGATAGATGAAACTCTGCTCCAGAAAAAGGAAGGACTAAATTAGAGAGTTTATTAAGAGCAAAACTTTCTTGTAAGGTAACTTTTAGAACTATTTTTTTCATATCCAAGACAAAAATATATCACATCCCATGTGAAACATGACTTTTGGTTGCTCTCATTGTTTCCAGTACCAATGGGACTAAGAATGAATATTTTTGAAATTAGAACACTAACAAGAGCTCCTAAAGTAACCTTTCTTTGCTTTATTAGCAAAACCACAAGCATAGAGGAATAGATTAGAACCCGATATGTTCCTCCTAAGCAGTGGCTATCGCAGTAGAAAATTGTAATTTGGCTGCTCTTCTGAAAGAATGCAAAATCATTACACAGAAGCATAGGAAGGAAAAAGCACACTTGTACAGATTTCAGTCTTGCAATAACATGCCTGGATGATTCCTTTCTGTTTCAGGATTATTGCTGGTATAGGTTTGCAGTGTCAGCTGGCTTACAGATAATAGAAAAAGGAAGAAATTGGACTCCTGCACTACTGCCTGCCCCGCTCTGCCTGTTGCTAGGAAAAAAGAAGAGATAAACCCTTCAACTGTTACAGAAGTTTTCTGCTGTGCAGCACCCAATAAGAACTTTAAGCCCTAAGAGTTTAGAGCTTCAGGAGCAGCTGTAAGCCTTAGTAAAATGAGAGGGAAAGCAGACCCAGAAATGGCTGTGTAACCCTGAGAGCTGAGCTGTTACACGAGAGAATCTGCTCCAGGCACTTTAGGGGCTTCAGTCTTGGATTTCTATCCATCATATGAGGACCAAAATTTACTGTTACTGTCAGACTAATTAGTGATTTTTAGCTGCAATAGCTGTACTAATACTTCCAATGTGTCAATGCTGCATAAGTTGAATGAAAAGGTGATTTCTTTTCTTCCAATAAAATCCTTTTTCAGAAGAAAACAGAAGTCAGAAAGATCCACCTATTTTCAAAATTCTAGTGGAATGAGCTTTTCTTTTTCTAGCTTGTTGTGAAAAAATAGTAAAACATAGGAAGATACACAAGTAAGTGTTTTTCCTATGAAATGTTCTGTTCCTTTCAAGATGTCACTTTATTGTATTAAGGAAGTTTAAAGTTCAATATCTTGGTAACCTGTCATTTTTGTGAAAATATTTTTGACTGATGTGAAATAGAGTTCACTTTATGTTAAAATCTTACGTTCAAATGTAATTATTTATTTTTGCCCTGCATGTCTGAATTTGTAAAAAATAATGACAAATGCGTCCAGTTCTAAACCAACCATGAATTTTTGAAGAAAACATTTTTAACATACTCATTCTTAGGTCTTTTCTTTCCTTCTCATGATCTCATTTTGCCTACAAATATAACTGTTAAATAGTTTCTTCTCCCATTTTTTCACAGCACAGAATCTCTCAGGGGTGGAAAAAGCAATAATGAAACCACATTAGCAAAAAAGTGCTGTGCATTTTTCAGAAGACTACAACAAATTTTCATAAAACTAGTTGCTAGATGAGTTGATGGTAGATCTATGTTTACTGAGCTGTAATGTTTTTCCTTTTCATTGATTTCCCGCATGACATTGACCAGATACTCTCTGTATGATTGGTGGTTTATCTCCGGCATGGACACTGAGGATGATACCTGTAATAATATCCCCAACTTGAAATAAAAGTTTTGAAACTGGGAGGAAAGGTTACCCAAGGAAAAAAAACGTTATGTTCTTTCTAGTGCCCTTGATGGCAATGTAATTGCAGAGGACTAAAATTAAAACGCAAGTAATTATGTATGCATTAAATAGATATTTGCATTGATCTCACCAACCACCGTAACTTTCTCAAGCAGAGGTGAAGAAATCTTTTTAAACTCGTCTCCTGTAGTTATTTCCAAATAGAGTTTGATATAGATAACAACATGACTGTCATGAAAATGTGTTTCTGCCAGCACGTGAAGTTCCTCTTCTTAACCAACTAGTAGCATATCATGTTGAGACCTAACAGGAAAACTCTTATCAGCATTTAACACATAGTATATTTGTTGGTGTGGAGGCACCTGATCTTTTTAAAGAAAAGCTTGTTATGTAAGGATCTATTGCAATCACAATATGGAGTAACTCTCTTCAAACCCAAAGTATTTCTGCAGTTTTGAAAATGAAGAAAGATCTCTGACGCTATTGCTCTCTACAGATTTCTTCTCCCTTCTTTTTTTTCTCCCCCTTGTTCCCCTCTCCCAGTTACCACTACGTGGCTCAGCAGTTCAGCAGCATCGTGTTCACCTTGCTGTTTCATGAAAACCAGGTAGCCCCGATGGGTAATTCATGTGATTGATAACATTACAAACTTTCGAGGTCGATGCTTTATGGGCTGCAAAGAGTCAAACAGTTGTTCTCTCTGTCTCCCATCCCATTTCCACATTTCATTCTGCTTTCAAGACTTGATCTGTGTGACTCCTTTGTATGAATACTAAAAATTTAGTGGTTGTTTATATGTGATAGTATTCATGTTTTGGGATAACAAACCCAAATCTGGAGCAATAGGGAATCTATTCCTGTACTTAGAAACTGTAATCTAACTTCATTATCTTTTGCTGTTCTCTAAACATCCTCTTTGTTGATATTGCTTTGTTATTTTCTTCAAGTTGTAGGGATGCGACGAGGAAGGCCAGGGCCCACCTGGAATTGAAGCTGGCAAGGGAAGGCAAAAACAACAAGAAGGGCTTCTTCTACTGTATTAGTAGCAAAAGGAAGACTAGGGACAATGTGGGGCCGCTGCTGAACGAGGCGGTGTCCTGGTGACGGACGATGCAGAGGAGGCACAGCTACTGAATGCCTTCTTTGCTTCAGTCTTCAGTGCCTGTGGATAGTTAGGGCCTGGCGGTCGGAAGATGTTGCGCTGTACGGAAAGGTAGGCCCCCCCCCCTCCTCTTCTGATAACCAGTAGCGTTTAGCCCATGGTGTAAGCAGACGGAAGCGATGCTGTAAACCTAAGCTATATAATACTGTGCTACTCGTCAATAAACGCCATTTGCTGTCCACCACGTTGGTGTCTGCGAGCTGATGGCCCGAGCGGCCAGGGGGTAGGTCGACGTGCCATTCCTGAACCAGGTCGCCACGCCAACAAAGGCAACAGTGCCAAGGCAGGCCCTCAGGAATCCCAGGCCCCGGAGGTAAGAGAAGAAGCCTACAAAGAGGATGACTTTCCCTTGGTCGAGGAGGACTGCGCGAGGGATGACGTAAGCAATCTGAACACCCACACATCCATGGGCCCCGATGGAATGCACTCATGAGTGCTGAGGAAGCTGGCAGATGTCATAGCTGAGCTACTTTCCATCATCTTTGAGAGGTCCTGGAGGACAGGAGAGGTGCCCGAGGACTGGAGAAAGGCCTATGTCACTCCAATCTTCAAAAAGGGCAAGAAGGAGGACCCAGGGAAATACAGGCTGGTCAGCCTCACCTCCATCCCGGGAAAGGAGATGGAGCAGCTTATCCTGGAGGTCATCATCAAGCAAGTGGAGGAAAAGAAGGTTATCAGGAGTAGTCAGCATGGATTCACCAAGGGGAAATCATGCCTGACCAATCTAATAGCTTTCTACGAAGACATGACTGTCTGTGTAGATGAGGGGAGAGCCGTGGATGTTGTCTACCTTGACTTCAGCAAGGCTTTTGACACTGTCTCCCATAACATCCTCCTAGGGAAGTTCAGGAAGTGTGGGCTGGATGAGGGGTCAGTGAGGTGGATTGAGAACTGGGTGAATGGCAGAACTCAGAGGGTTGTCATCAGCAGCGCTGAGTCTAGTTGGAGGCCTGTAACTAGTGATGTCCCTCAGGGGTCAGGACTCGGCCCAGTCTGTTTAACTTCTTCATCTATGACCTGGATGAAGAGTTAGAATGTACTGTCAGCAAATTTGCTGACGACACCAAACTGCAAGGAGTGTTAGATACACCAGAAGGCTGTGCTGCCATTCAGCGTGACCTGGACAGGCTGGAGACTTGGACAGAGAGGAACCTGATGAGGTTCAACAAGGGCAAGTGCAGGGTCCTGCACCTGAGGAGGAACAACCCCATGCATCAGTACAGGCTTGGGGTGGACCTGCTGGAGAGCAGCTCTG
>Ga0065711_1009112_pt1 | contig 23430 bp, 21 predicted proteins | sample Hoacrofraction12_FD_59098 | JGI IMG/M metagenome (GOLD analysis project Ga0065711, IMG submission 59098) | Hoatzin crop microbial communities from Cojedes, Venezuela - Epithelial fraction 12 v2 (version 2) | ecosystem: Host-associated > Birds > Digestive system > Esophagus > Crop | place...
AATTAAAAAGGTTCAGTTTATACTGAACCTTTGTCTTGTTTATTAATCTTAATTAACTTATTTATTCTTTTTACGTATGAAGTATACTAACCAAACTAGAGCACAAGCGCCAGCCATCATGGCTACACCTTTCCAAGGATTTTTAGTGCTTGTTTCGCTTGTTTCTGTACTAGTAGTTTCTTCTACTTCAGCTGTAGTTTCGGCAGTTGTTGAAGTTGTTTCTTCTACTTCAGCTTCGCTAGTAGCTTCAACTTCTTCTTCGCTAGTACTACTTACATTTAGCTCTGCTGGAGCTTCTACCGAAAAGTCTGAGAAAGAAGGTTCACTTAAGGCATTAGTGAAATCAACTTCTTCACTTACTTCATATGTACCAGTAACAGTAATTGTATATTGACTATCACCTTCAACATAAACTGTGCCATCACTACCTACAATTGATACCGTTCCATCTTCTGCTTTAATAGAATCTGCATTTTCTAGATAGATATTGCTTACTGTACTATCGCCAGTAACTGTCCATGATGATTCACTATTCATATAAAGGTTGCAATAACCACTGCCACCATTACCTGCATAAGTTTCATCATCTACAATGGCTCCAGTAAAGTTAACTTCATCAAAGTATAAATCTAGTTCTGAAATTGAATCCCAAATAATATCACCTTCTAGAGTTTGTTGAACTGCTGTGAAATTAGTTTGTGAACCATTACTACCGGTAGAACCCCAACCTCTTTGATTGGCATTACCACTTACTCTTAATAAGTATTCGCTATCTTCACTAGCTGAGATTGTTACATTCTTTAAATAGAAGTTACTTTCAGTATTAGTTGTATAGAAAACACCACCATTTTTAGAAGTAATAGATCCTCCTACCATATAGAAGTTACCCTCACCTACTTCAGAGTCTCCACTCATTGATTGATAAAGAATAATAGTCCAAGAATGATCATTTTGGGAATCATCAGGCATATTTGACTCAATACTAGAGTTAAATAAATAAACTGAGTTTAAACCTTCTAGACATAAGCCTTCGGAACCTGTTGCGATAAGTTCAGCATTATTAATCGCAATATCAGCTGTAACATAAACCGCTGGAGAACCACTACCGTTAGAGGTATAAGTTCCTCCATCTACTACCATAGTGCCACCACCTCTATCTGATCTAATAGCGGCTGAGGAAGCGCCAGAGGTTTCAACATCTAAGTTATAAGCGTATAAAGTTCCTCCTCCTGCAACATGGATACCACCAGAGGTATCTTGGCTAGTAGTTATAACAGTGTTGGCGACATAAGTAACACCATCACTATAAGAGAAGACACCGGCACCACCTGCAGAATCAGTTTCAATATTAGAGTCAGAAATATATAGGGTTCCACCTGTATTTAAAACAGCTGCACCAACTCCATAAAAGGAAGAGTTATCACCACCTGTAGAATCACTAGAATTACGATAGATACTGGCATCAGCTAAATTAACAGTACCTCCACTTACTAATATCGCATTTTCATCGCTTCCAGTAGATTCATAAGTATTGCCACTTTCACTAGTATCACTACTAAATTCATAAACAGCACTCCATTCACTAACGGCTGAAGAACCTCCACCTGGTCCTCCACCACCATTTCCTCCTCCTGGAGGCTCACCATGGCTTTCTGCCAAAACAAGATTAGGTACTAGCAAACTTAAGGATAAACCTAATACCAATAATTTTTTAAAAGTCTTTTTCATCTTCCAGCTCCTTTCTTAAGTAAGTATACAGTAAAACTTAAACCTTAAATTAACTTTAAAAATTTAAGGAATTTTTATTTTTTTAGCCATTAATATGACAAAACAAAGAAAGGAGATTTATGAGAATAATTCTAAAGATTTTTTTAACACTGTCTTTACTGGTTTCAATTCTAAATCCAGTAGATATCATTGGTGAAGAAAAGGGGGATTTACTGGAAGCTGTTTCGAATGTTGAAGGGGAAAATAGGATCTTAGTAAGTAGTAAAGAAAATATTGAAGACTTGATTGAATATGAAGATTTGGTTTTAGTTAATGAAAATACTTATTTACTTTCTTTTGAGCAGGAAGAAGAATTATTAGAGGCTATTGACTCTTTAAGTGAAATAGAAGCTGAAATAAGTGAGGAAGAAGAATTTGAAATAAATGGTTTTGATAATATATCAACTATTATTAATTCAAAAATAAGTACCGATAAAAAGGTAGTTGCCCTTATTGATACTGGTAGTAATACGGCTGATGAAACTTTAAGCTTGTTTGAAGATGATGGTAATGATATTCATGGCCATGGTACTAGTATGACTAATATTATTAAAAATAATAGTGAAGTCTATGTTTTATCGATTAAGGCAGTAAATGATAATGGGAAAGGTAAATTATCTAATATTTATACTGCTATTCAGTATGCGATAAATGAAGAAGTAGATTATATTCTTTTATCACTTTCAGCTAAAGATAGCGATAATATGACTGCTTTAAAAAGTTTAATTACTGAAGCAATTGAAAAAGGTATCACAGTAATAGCTAGCGCCGGAAACAATGGTGAAGAAGCTAGTAAATATGTACCTGCAAATATTAATAAGGTAATTAGTATTGCTTATTTAGATAATGATGGTTATTTAGGTACTTATTCTAACTATGGTGAATGTGTTAATTATTATTTAAAAGCCAATTCTACTTCAGTAGCAGCTGCTTTATATTTAAATAAACTATTAAACAATAATAACGAAGAAATTTATACTAACTATTTAAGTAAAGAAGATATTAAGGAAAATGAAGAAGAAAAAAATGAAATAGAAATAATTGGTGGAGTCATAATAGACGAGGATTTCATCGTTAATATAGAGCGTGGTGTTAATTATGATACTTGGTGGAAGTATTCAGTTAATTATGATCATGATGTCGGAATGTATTCTACTCATCTTTATATTGATGGCGCTACTGGTTTTTGTGCTGATGCACCATTAGTAGCTGCTGGTGATTATCAACTAATTGATACTGTTTACGATAAAAACGTAGCTTTAGCTTTGCAACATGCTAAAAAAGGAGGCTCTGCTTATTTAGAAGCTCAATATTGGTTTTGGACTAAATATATGGGAACTAGCTTTAAATGGGAAGGAGATGCAAGCCATGAATTTAATAAAAATTGGTATCCTTCTGAAGATGAATTCCCCTCTTCAACCACTACCCTTTCTCTTTTCTTGGATAAAGAAGGAGTAATAAATGTAATACCAGGAGAAAGTATAGTAATTAAAGATAGCAGTAATAATTTAAGTAAATATAAAAGTAATAGTGAATATGTAAAAATTGTTGATAATACAATTTATATTAGTTTCCCTACCTCTTTAAGTGCAGAAGAAATTAATAATACAAGTATTACTTTATATAGTGATGAGTCTAGTAATAAAGGGGCTTCTTACGCTAACTACTGGTATTCAAGTGGCGAAGGCAATCAAAGAATAGTAACTGGCTATTATGAACCGGGAGAAATCATTAATTACGAAAGTAAAACTTTAAACTTTAAAGTCGAAACTGGTGATTTAGAGATTACTAAATCATATAAAAAAGAATGTGATTGTTTAATTAAAAATAATAGCGCATACAATTTAGAAGCTACTTATAATCTATATACTAAACAAGAGCTTAATGATAAGCACTTATATGCTTCTTTAAAAACAGATCCTCAAAGTGGAGAAGCAAGTTTAAAAGATATTCCTGCTGGTACTTATTATCTATATGAAGTGAAGGCTAGTAAGGGTGGCAAGGTAAATAATTATTTTTCTACTATTGAGATAAAAGCTAATACTTTAAATGTTTATGATAAAAGTAACGTAGCTGTTTTAGAGAATCAATGTATTTTAAAAGAAATAAATTTAATTTTAAGAAAGAAAGATTCAGCAATCGATAAAAGAGGAGATGCTTCTTTAGAAAACGCTAAATTTAAATTTACTTTCTTTAATGAAAAAGTAAATAGTAATAATTATCAAAATAAAAAAGAAGTTTTCTCCTTTATAGCCAAAACAAATTATCTAAATAACGAATATGTCATTAGCTTAAATAAAGCTCATTCAACAATAAGTAACTTCATAAGCACTAATGACACAAAATTAGAAAATTATTACGATAGTAAGGGTAATTTCCTTTTGCCAAGTGGAACTTTAATGATTGAAGAAATTGAAGCTCCTAAGGGTTATTTAAAAAAGGGTGAACGCTACTTTATTGATTTAAGTATTAAAAATGAAGAGATCTTAATTAATAATTCAAATGATTTCTTGCAGATAGTTGAAGAAGAAATTATAAAAGCTGGTATTAAAGTAGAAAAAAGAGATAGCGAAAATATCTTAAATCAAGGCGATGCGAGTTTAAATGGTACTAAATTAGCTATTTATAATCTTTCGCAAAATACAGTTATCAATAATGAAAATAAAAAAATAATTGCTACTAGTATTGATAATTTAAATTCTGAGAATATAGTTAGTACTATCATCATTCAATACGATGAAAGTTTAAATAAATATATTGGTAAAACAAAAGATAACGAATTAGATTATGGAACTTATTTAATTAAAGAGTTAGAGGCTTCAGAAGGTTATTTATTAAATAATGATTATTATCAAATTATTGAAGTTAGAGAAAATAATAAAGTTATTGAATTAGATCCAATTGATAATCAGATTATTAGAGGTGATGTCTTAATTAATAAGCATGATAAAGAATTAAAGGTTTCTGAAGGTATCGCTAAAAATAGCTTAGAAAATATTGAATTTACAATTATTAATTTATCCCAAAATCCTATCTACTATCGTTATTTAGAAGGTGATATTTATAAATATAAATTAGTAGGAGTTGGAGAAGAAGTATGTAAGATCTATTCTTACTATGATGAAGAGTTAAATGCCTATATCGCAAAAACTGAAAACCAGGCTTTAGCTTATGGAACTTATAAGATCTATGAAAGTAATAGTAATGAAGCTTACTTATTAAGCGAAGAAGAATATATTTTTGAAATAAAGGAAGATAGTGAAGTAGTAGTTAAAGATATAAATAGCGAAGAAATTATCTTTAATAATCAAATAATTAGAGCTGATATTAAATTCAATAAAAAATTAGATGATAACCAAGCTAGACTAGCTAGCATTTGGACTTTAACTAATGTTAAAAGCGGTGAGAGACATGTAGTAGTTACTGATAAAAACGGTGAATTTTACTCTAAAGAAAAAGAAGGTGGATATTCTCATTCTTATAACACCAATATCAACGATTCTTTACTAGAAAGAATCGATAATGATGAAATCATTAATTATGAAGAAGCAGAATTTAAAATGGGTTTATGGTTTTCACAAGGGGAAAGTATTTCTGCTGAAGTAGACGATAATTTAGGGGCTTTACCTTATGGTGAATACATAATTAAAGAAGTAAGAACAGACACTAATAAAAATTATGGCTTAAGAGAATTTAATTTCTTTGTGTATAGAGATAATGTAACTATTGATTTAGGTACGATCACTGATGTAATTGAAAAAGAAGATCCTTATCTATCTCTGGCAACGACAGCCTTGTTAGATTCAAATACCAATTCCATTAAAGATACAATCTTTATTACTAGTAGTAATTATTTAAAGGAAAATGAAGTTTATAGTATTAAGGGTATAGTTTATAACTTAAAAGATAAAACTGTAGTAAGTGAAAATAGTAAAGATTTCCTTTATTTAGGTGCCAGCACTAGTATCGAAACAATTGATTTTAAAATTGATACTAGTTCCTTACAAGGAGAAAGCTTAGGAGTTTACGAAGCTTTATATTATAACAATGAATTGTTAGCTGAACATAATGTCAATTTAAAAGAAAGCTCACAAACTGTAATCGTTCCAAAAGAAGTAGTAATTGAAAAGGAAGAGGAAGAAATTGTTTATGTGCCAAATGTGCTTGAAAAGATAATTACTAAAAAAGAAATTATCGAAAAGGAAATAATTAAAGAAACTGAAGTAAGGAAGCAAGTTCCTAATACTGGAGTAAAAAAATAATGGTGCTATGCACCATTATTTATTTTTAGAAACTAAATAGAATTGGTAATATACTTCCCACAAAGAAGACAAACAGTAGCATCCCAAACATTAACGCAACCCTACCATACAAATTCATCTTCTTTAGTTTTTCAAAAGCTGGAACCATGAATACTCCCCAAGCTAATGCCACTAACATATAAGCAAGCACTGGAGCAACAAAGCTTAATAGAATACCCATAAGCATTAAACAAGTAAACGGTACACTTCTTCCGGCCGTTTCTTTAACTGCAGACTTGAAATCAGATTCTTCTTTATTTACTTTCTTAGCTACTAAGTAACATACTACTACTGCAAGTAAAGCTAATACAGCAGCTAACACGAAATAAACAAAGAATTTGAAACCGGAACCATGGCCATAAAAGCCATAGTACATAATTGAGTAATAAATATCACTTAACCAAGAAAAACCGCGATAAGCCATTATCGCAATAGCTAAAGCAGCTAACACTAATAAGAATACGGTTTGTGAAGTTTCTAATTGATCACAATCTTTCTCTGGTTCTTTTAATAAATTTAAAGCTTTATCATAAGTTGTTTTTAAGAAAGAACCACTCTTATTCAAAGCAACACTAGCATTTCTTTTTAATTCATCAGTATCGATTTTTGAAGTTTTTGTGTTTGTCTCGATTTCTTTAGTAGCTGTTTTTACTGGTTCAATCTTTTCTTCTTCCTCTTGTAGACTTAAAGCGATAGCTGTTTTCTCTTCTACAATATCTTCTTTAACTTCTTCTATCTTTTCGCTAGCAGCTTCTTTTACTTCTTCAACATCCTCTTTTACTTCATTAACTTTTTCTACAACTTCTTCTTTAACTTCTTCTACTTTTTCTTCTACTGCTTCTTTAACTTCATCAACATCGGTTTTAACAGCTTTACGTCTACCTCTTCTATTAGAGGTCTTTTTAACTTCGGTTTCTACAGTTTCTTTTGCCTCTTCTTTTACTTCTTCTACTACCTGTGCACTTCCGCACTCACTACAAAAGGTAGCATTCTCTGGTAGTTCCTTACCACAATTTTGACAAATCATCTTCTAACCTCCTATGCGTTAATAGCCCAATAAATTACTAGAGCTAAGATAATAAGCAAGATCACAACTAAAGCAATCTTTTGTGAAGATGGCCACTGCCATTCTTCTTGAATAGTGTTGAGATTTTTCATCTCAAACTCTTTAACTTCACTCTCACTTACGCCAGCTCTTAAACCTTCAGCATACTTAACTCTTTCAACAACAATCTCTTCGCCATCATCAACTAGTTCTTCTAATTCGATCTTGACGGGTTTCTTTTCTTCTTTTTTCTCTGACATATCTTACTCCTTTACTCACTTAAGCCTCTTATCGCAACATTGACTTTCGTCATTGAATAATCAACTCCTGCTTTTTCAGCTAATTCCTCATTATATGAACAAGCATAAGTAACGGTATCGCCATTACTTAATTTACCGTTTTCTCCACCCATAAATTCGCAAACCACTGAGTTAGCTAAGGCATCTATCGCCTCTGCATTATCAGGATTTTCTTCTTTTAAGGCTTGCATTAAGGGGGTAAGAGGATCACCTACTGCTTCAATCTCACCTTCACCATTTTTACCAGCTACTGGGAATGTATATTGACTTAATAACTTTGTGGTATTAGGTTCAGCTTTCAAATAGTTATTATAGAAATAATAGGCACCATATAATAAACCAGCTAAAACTAATAGATTTAATAAAAACCATAGCCAGTGATGTCTTTTCTTTTCTTTGACAATTCCATTTTTCTCAGCTTCAACAATAACCTTTACATTATGGCCATCCTTATAACGGATAACCATTTCTTTATTAACAGTTTTGCCTTTAAATTCTTCTACCTTTTCTTCTTGTTTAACCACTTCTTTTTTAACCTCTTTCTCTTCTTCCTCTTCTTCTTCATCATCAATAAAGATTTCTTCAGTTGAAGGAATCGGATTAGTATTAGTGTTATTAGGGGTTGCTAGGATATCATCAGTAACCTTTTTAACTTCTTTAATAATCTGGGCATTAGAAATGTCTTGACCACATTGAATGCAATACTTTGCGCTATCTTCATTACTTCTACCACAATACTCACAATATTTCATAACTTTTCTCCTCAAACAATTATAACAAGTTCTCCCTTTATAAAAAAAGAAACCCTAAGGTTTCTGATTGTTAGTAAGTAGAAATAATAACTTATTTCTTTAAAACACGAACTAACCAGATTAGTAAGCAAGCACCAACGATAGCTACCAAGATGCCACCGATTAAACCGCTACCACTAACTCCGATTAGACCTAAAACAACACTACCTACTACACCACCAACTAAACCTAGAATAATATCCATAACTAAGCCGTTAGCAGAATTCATGATACGTCCAGCAACATAACCAGCTACTGCGCCGCAGAGTAAAGTAATTAAAATGTTTACCATGAGTGTATCCCCCTTTTATTACCTTAAGAAGTTTAAATATGAAATGTGAAATCTATCTGAACTAATCAATATTAACTAATTCATAGAAGGTAGTACCTAAACCAATGTTTACTGCATGTTCAATAATATGAGCTCCATGTCTGGTTTCTACTCTTTCTAAAAAGTGGTCTCTACCTTCATCGTTTGCCTTATAAATCATATCTAAAGAAGCTCTATCTAAGGCAACCGGATCACTACTTGCCAGAATACCAATATCCTTCATACAAGGATCTTCAGGATGAGAATCGCAATCACAATCGATTGATAAATTATTTAAAACATTAATATAAACAATATTATCGTTACCATAATAGGACATAATAGCCGAACAAGCCTCTGCCATTGATTCTAAGAAATCATCTTGTGGAGGTAAATTAGACCAAACATGATCCTGATCTAAATTATCACTACCAGCTGAATGAATATAAAGCTTACCCTTAGTAGAAGCCATGCCAATCGACATATTCTTTAAGGCTCCACCAAAGCCTCCCATCATATGACCTTTAAAATGTGACAACATTAAAATTGAATCATAGTCTTTACTGTGAGAGCCAATAATATCATGTTTAAGATGAATACAATTGGCACTAGTAGGAATCGCGAATTCACCTTCACTATCTAAGATATCAACCTCAGCAATATCAGTAAAACCATGATCTTTAACACACTGCAAATGATCTTCTAAATTCTGTCTTTTACCTCCATATGCAGTACAGTTTTCGATGATGGTTCCCTTCAATTCATTAACTAAGTCTTTAATTAAGTTTGGTTTTAGATAATTATTACCACCAGGTTCACCAGTAGAAATCTTAACACCAACCTTACCATTTAAAGAAAAGTTAGCAGCCTTATAAATCTTCACCAAAGATGAGGGGCTAATTTCACTTGTGTAAAATACTTGAACTTGTTTTTTCATAAGTAAATTATACATAAAGTTAAGTTAAATTTTTATGAACGAGATTAGATTTCTTGTTAAATAACGATAATTTTGATGTTTTTATAAGTGAAAAATAAGTTGCTTGCAAAAATCCCCGTTCATGTAAAGTCAAAATATGCAATAATCCCCGTTCATTAAACCCAAAAATATGCAAGAATCCCCATTCATTGCCTAAAAAAGCTCCTTTTTTCAGGAGCTAAATTTAGATATTTATTAATTTATTTCAATATCACCAGAAACAGAGCTTACTTCTATTTCCCCATATTCACCAATTAACTCATATAAGCCAAAGCCTTTTTTCTTATTATCTTTAGAAATATCAACATCTCCTGAGCTTGTTTTGATTTGTCCTTTGCAGTTATTGGGTAAAGCAAGTTCAATGTCTCCTGAGACTGTTTTAACTTTTAATAGCTCATTACTTTCGTTTTCTAATGTAATATCACCAGAAACAGTAGTTAATTTTAATTTAGTGATATCACAAGCACAATCAATATCTCCCGAAACAGTAGTAACACTTACCAAATCTCCCACTACCTCCTCAAAACAAATATCACCTGAAGTAGTTTCGAAATACCCATCTTCCATTGAGCTATCTTCAATATTAATATCACCGCTTGTTGTTTTTAAATATACTTTATTAAACTTAATATTTTCTAGATTTAAATCCCCATTTTTACTTTGTAAGCGTAATGAATTGCCTTTACAGTTTTCTATATCAATATCACCATTTTCACTAACTAAAGTTAATTTATACTCTTTATTTAAGGCTATGGTCAATAATCCCTCATCTGCTTTTAAAATTAGTGAATTATCTTCTACAAGTATATCCATTTGTGATAGTTCCCCATTATTATCTACACAAGGTACATAAGTAAAACTATCTTCGCCTTGTTTAAGCTCAATATCTAAACTTTTAGCTACTACTTTAATTTCCTTTATTTCGTCAGAAATCTCGTCGCTATAAGCATCCTCATAACTTAATTGATCTAGAGAAACCGAAACAAACTGTAAAGAATCGCTTAATGCTGAATAAGATTTTCTTAAAGCTTCAGCAGCTAATTTTTGTGAATTAGAAACTAAATCCTTTATTGATTGAGAAAAGTTATCACCATCTACTTTAACTGTAACTTCATCTTCATCGCCAAACAATTCTTCAATACTACCTAACTCACGAATAATTTCTTCATCACTCTTGCCTTCTAAGGAAGCTGATTGAAAATGTTGTAAGAAACTACTTAAAAGCTCTTCTCTTTCTTCGCTTTGGTAATGTCTTAAACTTTTTTCTAACTTTCTTAAATATTCTTCTTTATTCATAATAATTTCTTTACCCTTTCTACAAACGCAAACCATTCTGAAGATTGACGCTTTAAGAAATTATTTCCTTTCTCTGTAATGTGGTAATACTTTCTAGCTGGTCCCCCAGAACTTTCAACCAAATAAGTATCCACATAATTTTCTTCTTTTAAGCGTTTTAGAATTAAGTAGAGTGTGCCTGCTCCAACTTCTAATTCTTTACTTAAGGTTTCAGTTAACTCATAACCATAACGATCATCTTCCTTTAACTGAGCTAAGACACATAAATCTAGCACTCCCTTTTTGAATTGTGTATTCATAAGTAGAATATATCACAATCTATTATGTAATACAATATAGTAAGTAAAATAAAAAAGACCATAAGGTCTATATGGTGCGGATAGCAGGATTTGAACCTGTACGGGTTTTACCCCACTAGCGCCTGAAGCTAGCGCGTCTGCCAATTCCGCCATATCCGCAAGTGTTTTTAGTTTAAGCTAAGCTAAAACCAAAATCAAGAATCTTGTTTAAGCAATTGGAAACAGTATCCCAAATAAGCTTTTAAGGAAAATACCTTAACTGTATTTTGTAGTAATACCTTTTCAAACGGTTCATGTTGAGAACTTTCTTCTTGTTTGATTCCTAAAAAGACACTTTCAATTGCCCTTCTAGTTTCTTCAACAAAGTAAGTATAAGCTCTTTTAGTTTCATAATTTTGTTTTTGGATTTGAATTAAGGAATTAATATCATCAAGAGATAAAACCGATTTAGCTAAAGAGATAAAAAATAAATGAGCAATCTGATCACGATTATATTGTTTCTTAACAGGACTTTCAATTAAACCCATTTTGACATAATTACTAATCATTGAACCAGTTAGTTCAACATTAAATAAAGGCCCAGTAAAAGAATTAATATATTTACTAACTTGTTCTAAAAATAAACCCACATCAGGTATCTCTTCATAATCTGGTAATCTAATTTCCATATCTTTCATTGACAAATCCCTCTTTAATTCTATAATTAAGTTATAAGTTATTCAATAACCGATTATAAGTTTTTAAAAACTAAGGGAGGTTTTTATGATCAGAGTGGTTGCTGATAGTGGATGTGATCTCTATAAACTTGATGGTTTTGACTTTAAGTCTGCACCCTTAAAAATTATTGGTGCTAATAAGGAGTTTGTAGATGAAGAAGGTTTGAATATCCGCGAAATGATCGATTTAATAAAGGAACACGAAGATAAATCTTCGACTTCTTGTCCTAATATTCAAGAATGGTTAGATGCTTTTGGGGATAGCGAGGAAATAATTGCCTTTAGTATTACTTCAGCTTTATCCGGTTCTTATTCTGCGGCTTGTCAGGCTCGTGATATTTACTTGCAAGAACATCCTAACGCTAAGGTAACAGTATTTGATTCACAATTAACTGGACCAGGACTAACTGTTATTATCGACCATTTAAAAGAATTATTAAGCAAGAATGTTTCTTATCAAGAGTGTGTAGATGATTTAAAGACCTATATTACTCATTGTGGTTTAGTGTTCTGTTTATGTTCCTTAAATAATATGGCTAGAAACGGTAGAGTTCCTTCGATTGTTGCTAAGGGTATTGGTTTGTTAAATATTCGTATTGTTTGTGCAGCCGTAGAGGGAAAGGTCCATCCTATTGGTCAATGTCGTGGTGAGAAAAAAGCGAAATTACAGATATTAAAAGCTTTAATCAGCAGAGGTTATAACGGTGGTAAAGTAAGAATTCACCATGTCTTTAACGAAGCAATGGCTAATGATTTAGCTTTAAGCATTAAAGAAAAATTCCCACAGGCTGAACCAATTGTTCAAGAGTGTCATGGAATGAATAGTTATTATGCTGAAGAAGGAGCAATCCTTATCGGTTTTGAACATTAAGGAGGAAAGATGAAAGTAATTATTACAATGGCTAATGGCGATATTATGAAAGGAGAATTATATCCTGATATCGCACCAAAAACAGTAGCTAATTTTAAAAAATTAGCTGATGAAAATTTCTATGATGGTTTAATCTTCCATCGTGTCATTCCTGGTTTTATGATTCAGGGCGGTGATCCTTTAGGCAATGGTACCGGAGGACCAGGATATACAATAGAAGGAGAATTTTTAGCTAATGGTTTTGTGAATAATTTAAAACACGAAGCAGGAGTCTTATCAATGGCTAGAGCCATGGATCCTAATTCAGCTGGTAGTCAATTCTTCATTATGCATAAAACCTCACCTCATTTAGATGGTCAATATGCTGCCTTTGGTAAGATAACTGAGGGGCTAGAAGTCATAGATAAAATAGCTAATCAAGATCGTGATTATTACGATAAACCATTAGCTGATCAAGTAATTAAAAGTATTGTAGTAGAAGAAGAGTAATCTTCTTCTTTTTTTAACCTATTAGCCAATCATACATTTCTTGGTACTTCATTGCTGAATTTTGCCAAGAGAAATCACACTTCATTGCGCGAGTTACTAATTTGTTCCAACTTCTTTTTTTATCGTAATAAATATGCTCAGCATATCTAACGCTAGCCATCATTTCATGGGCATTATAATTGCTGAAAGAAAAGCCATTGCCACTATCTTCATATTCATTATAGGCAACAATGCTATCCTTTAAACCACCAGTCTCTCTAACTATCGGCAAAGAACCATAACGCAAAGCCATCATTTGTGATAAACCGCATGGTTCAAATAGCGAAGGCATTAGGAAAGCATCACTAGCTGCATAAATGTTATGAGATAAGTCTTCAGAATAATAGATATTAGCACTAATTTTCTCAGGATATTTCCAAGAGAAATAACGGAACATATTTTCATATCTATCTTCACCTGTTCCAATTACCACAAACTGTACTTCATCTTGTGAAAGCATCTCTTCCATAACCGTAGCTACTAAATCAAAACCCTTTTGATCAGTCATTCTAGAAACAATACCAATCATCATTATTTTCTTATCAACAGGTAAGCCTAAATACTTTTGTAAAGCCATTTTTTCTTTAGGTTTATTAGTTTTAAAGTTATCTACACTAAAGTTATAGGCTAAGTATTCATCTCTCTCACAATCAAAGAACTCGTAATCAATACCGTTTAATATGCCTCTTAAATCATTACTTCTGGCTCTTAGTAAACCATCTAAACCTTCTCCATAAAAAGGAGTTTGAATTTCTTGGGCATAGGTAGGCGAAACAGTAGTTATCGCATCAGCGTATACTAAACCACCCTTAAGCATATTAGCATCCTTATAGCTTTCTAATTTATCACTAGTAAAGAAATAAGGATTTAAACCAGTAATATCTTCAACATCCTTAACGTTCCATCTCCCCTGAAACTTCAAGTTATGAATCGTCATAATCGTTTTAATACCAACATAAAATTCATCGCCTTGGAATCTTTCGTTTAAATAAACTGGAATTAAACCAGTCTGCCAATCATGACAGTGTATTAATTGCGGACGATAATCTAAAACTCTTAAAGCTGATAAAACAGCCTTACAGAAAAACGCAAAGCGTTTAATTTCAAACAAACCATCACTAGTATAAGGAGAATCTGTTGAAAATAACTCTTCATTATCTATGAAATAATAAGTTACATTATCAATCTCACATTTAAATAAACCTACATAATATGATGACCAATTATAGTCCATATAAAAGTTAGTAATATACTCCAACTTATCCGCATGTTTCATACAAGAGTACTTAGGCAAAATAACCCTAACATCATAATATTGTTTATCTATCGCTTTAGGTAAGGAACCCAAAACATCAGCTAAACCACCAGTTTTCACAAAGGGCATTGCTTCGGAAGCTACAAAGAGAATTGAACGCATAGTACCTCCTAATTAAGACTTTCTTTTTTTTAAAGTTTACGCTAACATAGTTATGCGCCGACATAGTATAGTGGCAATACGCAACAATGGTAATGTTGAATCCTGAGTCCGATTCTCGGTGTCGGCACCACTTGAATTAATCCGCTTATAGCGGTTTTTTATTTACATCTTTATCTTATCAAGTTTCTTTAACTTTAAACAAAAAAAGAAAAGAAGCTATGCTTCTTTTACATCTCTTTACCGTTGCTTTCGATCACTTTCTTATACCAATAGAAAGAATCTTTGCAATAACGATCTCCACTTCCATCGCCCTCATCATCATAATCAACATAGACAAATCCATAACGTTTATGCATCTCACCGGTAGAAGCAGAAATTAAATCAACACAACCCCAATAGGTATAACCCATAATATCAATACCGTCTTCTTCGATTGCTTTTTCTAGTGCTCTTAGATGCTCTCTAGTATATTCAATACGATAATCATCATGAACTGTTTTATCATCGTTTAATGTGTCTTCAGCACCTAAACCATTTTCAACTAAAAATAAAGGTTTTTGATATTTATCCCATAATTCATTTAAAGCACATCTTAAACCTAAAGGATCAATCGACCAACCCCATTGAGTTACTGGTAAATAAGGATTTTTAACTCCATGGAAACTCATATTGCCTTTAGCATCCTGCACAATATTAGGATCAGCCGAAACATTATTTGATTGATAATAAGAGAAACTTAAGAAATCAACAGTACCGTTTTTTAAGATTTCTTTTTCTTCTTCGCTTAAAGAAAAATCAATATTTTCTCTTTCATATTCCTTTAATTTATAAGCAGGATAATAACCTCTGGCTTGTACATGGAAGAAGAAATCAGATTCACGATTGGCAAGTTTTACTTTCCAAGCATCTTCTGGGTTTGGAGTATTGGCATAATTATAACCATAAGCAACCATATTACCTACTTTATTATCAGGATCAATTTCATGTAATAAACTAACAGCTTTGGCAGAAGCTATAAGTTGATTTTTTGCAACCTTACAAACACTTTTTGGTGTCAAAACAGTAACACCACCTTCCATAAAAGGAACCATCTGCAAGATATTTATTTCGTTGAAGGTTAACCAATGTTGAACCTTGCCCTTATATCTTTCACCAACTGTCTTGACATATTTTAAGAAACAGTCAATATTTCTTTCATCTACCCAACTATTCCATTTATTAGTTAAAGCAATCGGTGTTTCATAATGTGATAAGGTAACTAAAGGTTTAATATTATATTTCAATAATTCATCAAAAACAGCATCATAAAATTTTAAACCCTGCTCATTTGGCTTTTCATCATCACCATTGGGATAAATTCTGCTCCAGTTAATTGACATACGATAAACTTTAAAACCCATCTCTGCCATCAAAGCAATATCTTCCTTATAACGATGATAAAAATCACTCGCAATTTTTGAAGGATAATCATAACCTTCAAAATTTCCAATCTCACTGCCTTCAGGAATATCAACGCGATAATACATGCATTCTTTAATATTACCTTCAGCATCCTTATAAGTAATATTTCTTAATTTTTCTCTTGAACCTCTAGTTGAACAATCAGAAGTTGATAAACCTTTACCACCTTCTAAATAAGCTCCTTCATATTGATTAGCAGAGGTAGCTCCACCCCATAAAAAATCTTTTGGAAACGCCATATTTACTTCCTTTCTTTAAAGATAATTACTTCTCTTTCTTTAATTAAATTAAGTAGAACTTGTTCATCATTATTAATATGTCCTACATAATTTCTAGCGCCATCATTTATTAATGGCCTTAAAGCAATCTGCACTTCAGCTGCATAATGCTTATAATTATCATTAACGATCAATACATCCCCTACTTCAAAATACTGCCTATCATCTTTTCGCGCCTTAATACAATCGTTTTTATAAATATATCTAGGCATTCTTGAACGCCAAATCCATTCTGAACTATCACCAACATCACTATGAGGATAGAACTCAAATAATATTTTTCTTTCAATTTCACTTATTTCAGCTAAGTCAATTTTTAAAATATTGTTTTCAAATTCTGGCAATTCATCACGATTACCTAATTTTTTCATCATTAAAATAGCAGGATTGTTTTCGTCTACCTTGTATTCACTACATACTTCCTTTAAGCCAGCAAGCTCTTTCTCGCTAGCATAAGCATTGCCGATAATAACTACATCACTTCCTCCTTTAATCAGTAAACGAGCTTGTAGATCCAAAGGATAATCGCGCATCATTTCAACGGTTGGTAAACCATCTCTAGCATCCCATACTCCATGTGTATTTTCATTTTGGGAAGAAGCAAAAGCATAAATCGGAACATTGAATTGTTTATTTGTTTCTAAAAACTTTTCCCACTTCATTCCGGTATAGCGTTGGGGATAAAAGTTATGGCAAACACTAACATTATTATTTATCTTCGCTAATCTATCGATATATTCACCTTCCATAAATGAAGCATTAAATTGAATTTCAATTACTTCGTTTTGACATAGCTTGTTATCGTTTTCATTACCATAAGGAACATCCATCCTTAAAATCTCACAACCTATTTCTTTAAATAAACTTAAATCATCAGCTTCAACTTCTAACTTAGTTAAAAACTGATGATTAACATCTAACGCCAGTTTCATATTCTTGCTTTGAATATATTTTCCCAAATCCTTAAAGTAAGCAATGATTTCTTCTTTACTTCCTTCTACCGACCACATACTAGAAAAAACATATTTGCACCCATATGAACTAGCTAAATCAATATAATATTTTATCTCACTTAATTCTTTTAAATCAGGATAAACTGAGATCCCGTATTCTGTCATTTTATTTTTCCAATCTTTGATACAAACTTATAATTTCTTCAGCAAACATTTTATAGGTTTCTGTTGCCATCATTTGATCTTCAGCATGGACCATCAAAATATCCATAACTAATTCTTCGCCGTTAGCCATCTTAGTTAATAATTCTCCATGAGCCTTATGACCTTCAACATAACACTCATCGCCTTCTTTTATTTTTTTCTCAGCTTCTGCAAATTTTCCTTCTCTAGCTAGATTAACAGCCTCAACATATAATCCACGAGCTGTGCCAGCGGCACTAATCATTTGAAAAGCTACTAATTCATTGCCTTCCATTTTAAATACCCATCATTCTTTTAGCTTGAGCTAAAACATTTTTGCCATTCATCATGCCATAATCTTGCATTGGAATTACTTCAACCGGAATATCAGGAAGCAAAGCCTTAACTTTTTCAGCTTGGTAAGAAACTTGAGGGCCAATTAAAATTGCATCAGCATCGCTTGCTTCTTTTTCAGCCTCAGCGACCGGAAAAGCAGCAACGCTACATTCAAATCCCTCATCTTCGGCACTAGAAATCATTCTTTTTACTAAAGCACTAGTAGAAAGACCCATATTGCATAACAAGATAATTTTTTTCATTTTGTTTCTCCTTTTTATTAGAGGGCTACTAGAGTAGCCCTCTTAAATAATTATTAAATTAATTTTTAATTACTCAGTAACAGTTGCGTTTTCTTGAACAAGTGCTTTATTATCTAAACGTTTAACGAATGGAATCCAAATTAGAACATTGATAATAATTAATACTATTGACCATACTGCACCAGTCCAACTTGAATTAATTAGTGCTAAAGCAATTGGCGTTGGCAAGACACTAGATACAGCAACTCCTGTAGGAGCAGCAACTACACCTATCTTGATCATTAGTAAAGTTAATAACAAATTGAATGGTTGTAATAATACAAATGGAATACAAATTAAGACATTCATGATAATTGGAATACCAAATACTAATGGTTCTGAAATGTTAAAGATAGATGTTGGTAAAGCAATTTTTGATAAAGCTTTATATTGATCACTCTTACAAACAATTAACATTGCAATAGCTAAAGGCAATACTGAAAAATCCATTAATGAAGTTGTAAGTGCCCATTCTGGATAAGGAGCGGCAGTACCGGCAGCAAAAGCTGAGGCATTTGCGGCATTAGCAACCGACATAACAGCAGCTAAAGCACTATAAGCAACCATACCACCATGAACACCGAAGCACCATAAGAACTTAGCAACCGTAACATAAGCTAAAGCTCCAAATAAACCTCCACCAACACTCATTAGTGGTAATTGTAATAAGGTATAAATTAAAGTCTGAGCACTACCAAATGGAGTAAGTGAACATAACCATCTAACTACTAAGAAAGCTAAGAAAGTTAAGCCACCAGGAATCATCATTTCAAACATACCGGAAACATTGTCTGGCACGGTATCTGGTAATTTAATCTTGATATCTTTTTCAATGAAGAATAAATAAAGTCTAGAAGCTAATAAACCGGTAATAATAGCTAAGAAGATACCTCTTGCACCCAAAGCACCGGTAATACCTGTTCCTAAAACATTATCAACAGTTTCAACAATATAGCTACCATCTTCAGCTACTGAATAAGAACTGGCAGAGAAAGGTGTCAAAACAAAGAAAGCACCTAAGGCAACAATAGCCGCTGCAAATGGTTTCTTATAACCAAATTCTTTGGCTAAGTTATAGCCCATTGATAGTACAACATACAAGGCGATTACATCTGAACAAACAGCTACTGGGATTGCTAGAATGTCACCTAAACCACTACTGGTTAAAAAGTTTTGATAGGCTGTTATTGGTAAAGACTTTAACAGCGAAAAGATGGAACCACAAATTGAAACGGCTGCAACACTCATGAAACCGTTTGTTAGGATGCGCATATATTTACTATTTGTAAATTTTGCGATTTTTTCAGCAAATTTATCCATTAAATTCTCCTCCCTTTTAATGATTTGCATCTTCATCCTAACCATTTCTGTCTTTTCTTACCTTAGCAAGATTTTCTTCTTTTTTAGAAAACGATGCTAAGAAATAAAAAATCTAGATAAAATACCGATGAGTATGAGAAGAGTTATCAAAAACGTACCTTCAATAACCGAAGCATAGATACTATATTCTTTTATTTCCCTCTTTTTTGAGGATATTCTTTGGTATATTTCTAAAATAATAAATTCTAAACTGGAGATTAATATCGCAAGATATAAATATCTAATATGTAAGTATTTAACATTACTATCAATAATCCTTAATAAAACAATGTAACCAAACAAGACAACAAAACTCATCGATAGTTTTCTTCTATTTTCAATCTCGCCATAGAAATATGCCAACACAAAAATAAAAATTACATTAAATAAAGCCATAAATTGCTTAGCTACATCTAATAATATCTCTATCTTTATTAATTTTCCCAAAACATACATTAATAAGATTAAACACAATATTGGCAAAAGATAAAAAATGGTTTTTATATACATATTTAAATAATTTTTAAGGGTATTTTCGACTTCTACTATTTCTTCTTTATTAATTCGATTTGCTTCTATCTTTTGATAAATATCTTCTACATTCCTTAAAACAAACTCCTCTTCCTCTAATTCAATTACTTTAATATTCTTTTCTTCACTAACTTTTTTAACTTCATCAGCCATTGCTTTAGCTTGTGGTGCCAATAAAAAGATATCGGTAGTATCGATAAGATCCTTAAAGTAATTCATTTTGCATGCTAAAAAGGAATCGTTTTTATTATTTTGCTTAGCATAATTTTGTAAGTCATTAGCCAAGATATTGCTGGTAATACCAGAGACACAGAGTAAGACGATTTTCATTAGTTAAAAACCACCCCATTTACAGTTTCAACACTATAATCATTTATCAATTTCTTAACTTTATTTTTATCGGTAATAAAAGTAATTAGTTTATTAGAAATTTCTTCTTGTTGCCTATCAATTTCTTTAGGATAGGCTTGCATAATGATTAACTCTACATCATTAAATTTCCATTTTATTGGTTTTTCTAATAAAGCAAAAACAATAATTAACTTATCCCCTTCATAGTTATATGGGTGAGGCATTGCAATACTATTGCCTACTTCGGTTGAACTTAATTCTTCTCTTTGCTGAAGCTGCTGTAAGAAATCTTTTTGAACACCATCATATTTATTAACTTTATCGGCTAAGTAGGTTAAAACTTCTTCTTTATTTTTACAATCCAATCTAACAACACATTCTTCCCTAATTAAATCTTTCTCTTTAATATCTTCTTTACCATAAAGTAAATCATTAATTTGACTAATTTCATAATCGCCCAAATTCATATCTATTAAGATTGTTGGGATTTCATAGTTTTTATCTAATGGTATCATTGTCAAAATACAGGCAACATCGCTTAAATCAATACTATCTAAAGCTAAAGAACTAGTAAGGATAATATTGTCAGGATTAATATGTGATTTGTTAACTAAACGGTATTGTAATAGTTTTGCTGTACCTCTGCCAGAGGCACATACAAGCACTATTTTTCTTTTGTTTTTCTCATTTTCCTTTAAACGATCTAAAGCCACTTGAAAATGTAAAGCGAGATATCCTAATTCATCCTCTGATATATTATCGCCACTTTCTTCTTTAAGGATTTTGCCAGCCATCGTCGCAAGCTCATAACCTTCATTTAATTCACTTTTAATGCCAGTAATTAAAGGGTTGTCTTGTTTTAAGCCATATTTCATTCTAATTAATAAGGGTTGTATATGTAAAAGTAGTAATGTTCTTAATTCACTATCATCTTTTAAGTTATATTTTGTTTTGTCTTCTATTTCTTTCAATATTCGATCACATACATCGATGGTCTTATCATCAATCATATTGGTTGTTTTAATTATTTGCTTGCCTAAAAGATGAATCGCAATATATTTGCGTTCTGCTAAGGGTATTTCTATATCAAAACTTTCTTGAAAATTATCAGCTATCGCATTTGTACATTTAAGCACATCTTCTTCTATGGAATCTAAATTTTCTTCTTCAACTATTACATTGCCTTTATGTATTCTTTTAATTGCAATAGTACAATGTTGAATCAAGTTATAAGTATTATTTTCATCTAATATTAAGTCGTTTTCTTTCAATTGTTTGTTGATGATTGATTGTACTCTTTGAAATAATTCACCATCGCTATCTAAAGTCTCATCTAATTTTAAGTGGGCATAAATAATTCTTTTATTAGTTTCACTACCCTCTAATTTAATTCCGTATTTTGGCTTAACATTTAATGATAAGGAATAATGTTCGAGCTTCTCTTTTAGCTCTGGCATTAAACGATCGATAGTGGCACGAGAAACATAAAGTTCATCCGCTAAATCTTCTATCTTTAAATAATCTTCGTTCTCTAACAAACGTTTAATTAAATAGTTAATGCGATAATCGCTCTCGCTTAATTTGCTACTTTGAGTTTTTAAATACTTAGATAAGAGCTCTTGATCCAATACTTTTAATTTATAGTCATTATTATCTTTTTCTAAAATGAATCCATATTTATCACATTCATTAATATTGTCCTCAATTACCTTCTTAATTGTTTTAACATTCACATCAAAATTAAGAGCTAACTGATTTGAGTCAGCCTGTTTATTACGATAAAGATAATCAACAATTCTGCTAAAGCGAATATCCATAAATTAATTATAGCTTAATCAAAGTTAGCGACCACTTTAAAAGATTTATCTAATAATATTTTAATCTCCAGGAAAAATAATTCCTGCTTGTTTTCTGGCTTCTTCTTGTATCTTAGCTACTTGTAAAGACAAATCTGCCATTTCGTTAAATCTAACTTTGCCCTTATTTTTTTAGTTTTAATAATATCTACCAATTCAGGATACATATAAAATCCTTCATTATAATTTAGTCTTTCATAATTATCATCACTTAACCTACTAGTTTCTTTTACTGAGACTCTATAATATGATTCAACCAAACTAGTGGTAGATGGTATTACAATAGTTCCCTCGTCTGCTTGAATAGAAGAGTATAAGGGAGCAATAGAATCTTTGGCAGCTATACACAAACACTTGAAGCCATCATATTCCATCACCAAAATACCTGAAGTGTCTATCTCATTTTCAATGTTGGCATAATAATGAATTCCTTTAGGTTCACCAAACATCATTAAGGCAAAATTAATATTATAAACATTTAAATCCATTAAAGCCCCACCGGCACAATTCTTATCGAAGGTTGGTAAAATATTTCCCTTTTTAAAGTCATCATAACGAGAAGAATATTGCGAATAGGTAAAGGTAGCTAATTTAATATTACCTATTTTCTTTATTTCTTCTTTTATTTTAAAGGTGTTATTAAAATAACGATTCATCACAGCTTCAATAATGAATAAATTTTTACTTTTAGCTAAGTCTATTAATTCTTTTACCTGTTTATAATTAGAGGCAAACGGTTTTTCAACTATTACATGTTTATTAGCATTTAAAGCTTTTTTAGCTAATTCATAATGTAGATGAGTAGGTATGCCTAAATAAATTACTTCTACTTCTTCATCGTTAAATAAACTTTCATTATCTGTATATAATTTACTGATATTAAATTTCTCACATATCTTTTTGCCTTTTTCTTTGCTTCTTAATGTTGATGCCAAGGCAACAAGTTGATAATCATCAATATCTTGGATAGTATTGATAAACATTCCTGCTATATTCCCGGTTCCAATTACTCCTACTTTCATAATATTCTCCGTTTCTTAGACTATTCTTCATCCAACAAATTCTTAATCATTCAAACTCTATAATCACTACCATATTTTGATTATAAAGTGTTTCAAATATGGTACATATTGTATGTATCCCATGTATTTTATGGTGGCTGTAAAGTTTTTCGTGCGTTTTGGTTCCCATTTGGTACCCATTT
>Ga0065711_1034653_pt1 | contig 23430 bp, 13 predicted proteins | sample Hoacrofraction12_FD_59098 | JGI IMG/M metagenome (GOLD analysis project Ga0065711, IMG submission 59098) | Hoatzin crop microbial communities from Cojedes, Venezuela - Epithelial fraction 12 v2 (version 2) | ecosystem: Host-associated > Birds > Digestive system > Esophagus > Crop | place...
GAGCGGCTGAGGGAGCTGGGGCTGTTTAGTCTGGAGAAGAGGAGGCTGAGGGGGGACCTTATTGCTCTCTACAGCTACCTGAAAGGAGGTTGTAGTGAGGCAGGTGTTGGTCTCGTCTCCCAGGTAACTAGTGATAGGACGAGAGGCAATGGCCTCAAGTTGCGGCAGGGGAGGTTTAGAATGGGTATTAGGAAAAACTTCTTTACTGAGAGAACAGTCAGGCATTGGAACAGGCTGCCCAGGGAAGTGGTAGAGTCACCATCCCTGGAGGTGTTTAAAAAACGTGTAGACGTGGCACTTCGGGACATGGTTTAGCAGGCATGGTGGTGTTGGGCGGATGGTTGGACTTGATGATCTTAGAGGTCTTTTCCAACCTATGATTCTCTCCCTGTTAGTAAATTGATACTGTCCATTTCAAACGCTACATTCAATAATGATGCTTCATTTATTTTTACCCTCCTTTCAAAGTCAACTTTTATACACAATATATGTAGCACTCACCAAATATCACACGGGCCACCATCGAATGAGGTGTTTCACATGGTCCCAGACCATCCTTACCCCAAAGTGCTTACAAGATAAATGAGAAGGTCACGGAAAGGATGAAAGAGCAGATTCTGATGCAGAAGCAGAGAAAACAGCTTCACAAATACAACTTACACTTTCATTTGAATGCTTCAGCTCAGTTTCATTGGGAGAGGATTAGTGAAATGGAAGGAAAAGGGGACAGAGAGAAGACATACAAGAAGGTTTCAAGGACACATTCTAGCTATAAAAATATATACCCTGTATAATCTTTCCAGTTTTTAATACTGTATTTTGATGAGCTGGTTGTGGAAACTACAGGCCACGCTGGCAACATGCCCTCTTTATTTCATTTAATTTTTAAAAGTTTAAGTACACAAAGTTTGCCTGGGTTATCAATTGCTGTATAAACTTTAAGTTCAAGAAAAGGCCAAATGACTTCCTGCATGTGTTTATTTCCTGTGCCACAGATTAGGAAGCCTGAAAAGAGCAGTTTCCGCTCCCCAGTTCTCAATATCTCGACAGATTCGCCTCCCGCCCCCACCCCTAAGCGAAGGATGCCTGCGGTGTGATTTCTAAAGATTTAACTTACGACTAGCTGAACACAAAGCGTAGGAATGAACACTAAAACCCACACTAAACTCTCATTAGTCACTGTGTGTGACAAGTGGTTACTTTGTTCTTATAAAAGGCTTCAGGGGAAAAAAAAAAAAATCTGCCCCTACAGTTAAAGGGGCTTATTTGAAATAAATCTTTTTGTATGAATTTAAATCATGACAAATCAAAGGAAAGAGACTATAAGCTAGCAAAAAACTGAAGGGTTTTAATGTGTTTTTTCTCTTTTTTTTTCTCTTTTTTTTCTTTTTTTTTTTTTCTTCCCCCTTCCCCTTTTACCCTCTTTCCCCAAGGAGCAGAAACTGCATTTTTTTTCCTTTGACATATTACTTATCTCTCAGATCACTCCTCAAAGACAAATCTCCTTTTCCGGGCCCTGATAGACTTGCTTCTACATGAGACATGAAGGCTAGGTTTTGTTTCGGACAGATCAAGTAGGTTTTTAGCCATAACGTACTTCTCCATGTACATTTCTCCCCTTTATAAACATCAGGTATTCAGGTGTGGCTGCTTATTAACTTCTCTTGAGGAGTTCATCCCTGGTTGTATATTCTGTGAATATCGAGCTGCTATATCCTAACAATAGCTTTGCTATCTCCTATTATTTCTGGTGGGTCTGCATTGTATGGACCAGTGGAAAATATCTGTGGCTGATGGGATGTGAAGATACATTGTTGGATGTGATAATTGTTAACTGATTATTTTCACTCTGGCAGCGAACCCCGTGGCAGCAAGGAGAGACGTGCTATTAGCACTACGCAGACGTGCACAATACCTGTTCCTGTATTAGAGAAAGGGAGCAAAAATAAGCCTGTTTTTTAAACAGCCTGCCTCAGATGCTGAACAACCTTCTGCCTGTTGACTGCGTTTTGTTTCGCACTTGCTTGCTACACAAAACGCCTTCCCGTACCTGCTGCTGTGCTGGAGGCATGGTGCAGCCCCAGCTCCGAATGCAAGCACATGGATGAGCCCCTCTGTCTCCCTTCTGCTGCTCCACCCAGCTCCCACCTCGCGGGGGACGCATGAGAAACGCTGAGCCATTCAGACCATCAAGGATGAGCCGGGTGTCCTACTGCACGTCCACTCGGGACGCAGAGGCGGGAAGCGAAGCCCCACGTACCCCGCTGCCCCTGGGGGTGGCTGTGGGAGGGAGGGCCTGCGAGGAGAGCCCTCTGCTCCGGACGGCTTTGCAGCAGGGGCTACTATTTCTGCCCTGATGAAAGCTTCTCTCTTTTTCCTGGCTTACCTCCAGAAAACAAAACAAAACAAAACAGAAGTCAATACATGAAGACACTCCCAGGATAATTGACTTTGAAATCTTGAAGTTGTCCAGGCTGTCACCCAGAGAAGAGAGACATCTGCATCGCCAGCCACCAAGTCCCGGGACAGCCTGGTCACCTCGTGGCTCCAACCTAGGCTGGTGGGGGAGCTAAGATGTGAGATCAGGGGCCCCAGAAGTCGACGTGTGGAATTCAAGGTGTCCCCTGAACAACAAAATGCTGCCCATCTGCAGCTTTCCCAGCTCGGTGCAGAGGCACCTGCGGGAAAGGTGCTGGGCCAACTGGGAGCACTGGGAGGGAGGAATGGTGCACAGGGTGCAGGTGCCCAGACACAGCCGATTCCATGTGTTCAAGAAAAGGGCAAAATGCTGCCTGGGAGTGAGGAAAAAAGGAAGAGACATCCCTGCGAGTATCCCAGGGAGAGCAGGAGAAGCATGAGGAGGCTCCCCTGCAGCCCTCGGAGAGTCCATCTGGAGCAGGCACCCCAGGTCAGCATCCATGGAGGATCCCGTGCTAAAGGATGTGTCCTGAAGGAACCACAGCCCACGCTGGAGCATGGGAAAAGCGTGAGGAGCAGGAGAGAGGAGTTGTTATTCCCCATCCCTCTGTGCTGCTAGGGGTGGGGAGCGGGCACAGGGTCAGGAATGGAGAAGCAAAGCTGAGCCTGGGAAAAGGGTCAGGGGGAGGTACTGTCTTAATTTGTCCTTGCTTCTCACTATCCAAACTCATTTTAACTGGCAATAAATTAGTTTTCCCCAAGTTGAGTCTGGTTTTGCCTGTGGGGATAACTGCTAAGTGATCTCCCTGTCTTTATCTCGACCCACAAGCTTTTCCATCTTATTTTCTGTCCCCGTTTTCTTGAGGAGGGGGAGTGAAAGGGCAGCTGGGTGGGTGTCTGGCAGTCAGCAAAGGTAAATCCACCACAAACTGGCCAGGTCTTGTGGCACACAGGCTTTTATTCAAGATCTGAAAGTGCATTTATTTCCCCCTAAGTACCTTGATTACTCCAATGAAAGGTATCACCTCTCCCCATAACCCTGTCTTATTTATATCTGTGAGGTTGTCCATGGTAGACCCCCGCTGCCACTCCTGGGACAACCTGCTCAGAAAACTTCTGCAGAAAATTATCAGATTACAACAAAAAAGAAGTGTTGCCCTCCTTGCTATGTTTTGCCAGAAACAACAAATATTACAAAGCCAGGGGAGAATTTTCTTCTCCTTGAATAAATCACTCTAGTAAGTTTATACCCTAAAGGTCTGATGCAATCTAAAATTGAGATCACTAAAATTTAAATGTCTAAGCATATTTTAAAATATGATGCTTTTCTCCTATGCCTTCATTTCTCTGACTTGTAAGTATGGACAACGTTACTCTAAAAATTCTAGGCTAAACTTTTCCTCCAGTTTGTAAAACTTTGGAACATTTTGGGACATAAGCATGAGTGAAGTGCAAAGTATTATTAGCATTACGACTATTTCTTGAGCTTAACTGCTTTCAGTTCTTAGTTCTTTTAATAGCTGATGTGTGAAGTCTAACAGTGGAAAAACCAGAACATAGTATTTATGGAGCACTTTTTATCTTCAAAGCACTGTGCAAATGTGAAATGGTGGCAAAATTTTTGACTGCTGCAACATGTCCAACTTTTAAAGCTGTTTATAGAAGACATAAGAACTAGCAGCCACTCCTTCCTATTTGTATGTGAATAAAGCACACAATTTGACTAGGACATTGAGCAACATAAATAGTCATATCATAGACTGTCTTCATGTTATCACACCCATGCTCTCCATGCTTTTGCAATACAACATCACCATGCAGGAAACCAACAGGAAAACTATGTGCTAATTCTGAAATTCTACATCACACTGAATGCAAAACTGACTACATCTATCAGATACCCTTCTGCCAACTATTCCAAAATGCTGTGATTATTACTGCCTTTGGCACTTCAACAGAAGAGAGAGGCTCAAATACTCTGCTCTATGTTACCTCTCTGCTTGCATTGACTTTAAAAAAAAAAAAAGACAAGCAGGATTAAAGAGGTGTAAATAACATCTGAATTTAGCCTCCCACTACCTCATCTTTTAAAAGTAACTTCCTAGAGCTATGATGTCATTTTCTTGACCCACACAATTTGAGCTGTCTCGAGTCCCTTGGATTTTGATTACAGAATGGTATTGTCTTCAGCTGTATCTTCTGTTCTGGTGTTTGTTTTTTTTTTTTGAAAGGAATTATGTTTGAAAAGTCCACTCTCTTGCCCCTATCCCTTCAAGGGATCTGACATCCCTTACTTTGGATGTCAAAAAGATTACAGCAGTTGGGAAAGGCCAAGTAGAGAAACTGCCATTCTGGAGCTACTGCTTGCAGGAACTCTATAAGCCTGTATTTGGATCAGGCCATAATGCAAAGCACAGTCCTGTGCTCTTAAAAGTTTGCATGCTGTACAAAATCTACTGTTCCCATAGAAATTAAAGTTTTCCTATAACCTGGAAAAGTCGGAAATGAAAATAGCTGCCCTGAAACATTACTGCATGAGCTAAAATGATGCATTTGTTTTCTTGCTTAGAGAAAATCTGAAACTGGCAAACAAAATCTGAAGTTAGTTCATCACAAAATCCATCTGGGAGAACTTGAAGATTGTGGTAACTGTGAAATTGAAGAGTGGGGGTGTTGTTTTCTTTTGGGATTGTTATGAAAACTAAACCTGGAAGATATTGCAGATTATTTTTCTTAATATCAGGAAAGAGGAATTTTGTGCTGCTACTTTCCCCAACATAATCTTTCACTATAGCTTGCAAATCTTTTACAGTCTAGAACCAGATTCCATCTGTTCCAGTAAGAACTGAGCTCTTAATATTTGGCTGCTGCAGATTTTGAGTTTATCAAGTTTGTCTCATAACCTTTATGAAAAAACTTCAGAGACACAACTAAATTTTAAGAGAAACATTGTTTTTCCAGTCATGGGATTGAAACTCAATATGCTGTACCTGGAAAACCAGGATAAACTAAGAGAAATGGCATTCCACTGAAACCGCAGAGAAATGATGAGTCTATATTTCATATCTCGGCATACATGTAAGACTATAGCTCATCCAGTGGATCCACAAGCACGGAGCACTAACCCGCATCAGGCCAAAACTCAGAGTGTGCAGCCCATCTGCCCCTCCCGATAGGTAAGAGAGGAATCTTCTCCGTGGGCTAGCTGGGCTCGGCAGGCTCCCCCCAAACTGGACGAAGGTGACCCATGCCTGCAGGACACAACCAGCACAGCTGAGTCACTTAGAGCTGGGGCCCAAGAGGAATGCTAAACTGAGAGACTTTTTAGGGTAGGTCCCAAATTATCTAAATAACTCTTGAGGAATGTATTGTAGAAAAAGAGTCTGCCACTCATTGTTATTTTTCCCCAGAATTACACCTTGAAAACAAAGTATATATGGTTTTCACACTTCTCTGGTTAGAATTGCTGTCATTTCCAGTGACTCAACACTGTAATTCATGTTGTACTTTTAACTGTTACTTGAATCCTAAGAGCATATTTTTCCTGGGCAAAGTATGAAACATTGCTCTTGTAGTTACAGAGAGTGAGCAGGGGAGCTGAAAAATGAAGGCCTTCACGCTTTGAGGAAGAGGCCATGAAGAGCCTGGTTTTCTGCCATCTTCTCATTCACATCAGCACCAAGGGGCAAAGAATTAGCAACAAGAGATAGGCCAGTGACAATTCAGATTAAAGCCTTAAAGTCTCTTGGTGACCTGTGTGCAAGACCTGGGTGTAATCAAAAGTTGCTGTTACCCGATGGTTCTTCAGGCAAGAGACCATTGGGTTTCAGTCAACTTCTGCATGCTTACACCTCCCAAAAAGCACTACCACCACTAGTATCTCACCAGGCAAGCTCAGTGCAAACATCAAGTAAAAGTCACAAGAAATGCTCCTGTGTTTCAAACTGGTTTCTCTGCAATAAGGAAAGAAATTTTGCATGCATAAGAGAAACTTGCATTGATGTTATTACCTACGTTGTACCCAGCCATAGGGAATGGGGATACTCATGCTCCTGAACTGCTCATCTGTATGTCTTCCTTCCACAGAAGGAAAAGTGGAGACTTTCCAGAGGGTTTTTTTTGTTGTTTGTTTCTTTATCTTTGTTAGGTTATTTGTAAAAAGTAAACTGGGATTAAAAGGTATGTTGTTAGATGGGATTCTTACTGGTCTAGTTTAAACCTTTAATTTAGTTTTGAACTCGGTGAATATCTTGACTCTAACTCCACTCCTCCTCCCTCCTGCTTTCCTTTGAAAGGAGTAAGGGCATGGAAAATGCCCATTTCCTCTGTTCAGAATATTATTTAGTGAATCTATTGTGAGAAATTTAAGTCATAACAACCTCAAAAGGACATTCAATATGACCCTGTAATGGTAGGTCATTAAGTAATTATCTTCTGAAAATAAAACACGCTGGCATCTGTTAAATTTACTCCAGCCTTTTTTACAACACCAAGGTGACAATTTATAGTGAAGCATTATATTAACCTGAGATGAGCATGATCTGAGTGTTTCCAGTAAATTCTGGCAAGATAGCACTGGTTAAGACCCCAACGCAGATGACCTGCATGTGCTGCCTAGTTCTGGTTTCTAAAGAAGTCACCCATATGAAATTATCACTCAGTCCAATACTCCTCTGAACGCACGTCCAGCTCATCTGTACAGAGCAACTCGACAAGAGGATGTTCTTTCACCAGGGGCTGGAGAGTATGCAAGTCACAGAGCCAAAGAACTTGAAGGGGAGGGTTTGTGCCAGGTAAGAAAGTCCAATGGTGAACATTAATCTTACGGAAAGTTGGTGATTATATACAAAACCTACCTTATTAAGGTCTAAGAATTCCTCTCTCACGTATGACAGTTGCCACTCCTGAAGTCTTTTCTGCAAACTACACAGCAGTATTTGGGACTTGCAGCATTCCCTTGGTAGAATACAGGGCACAAAGGGATGTTACAAAAATTGAACAAAATTTTAACATGTGTTAAGTGCATTTCCTAGGATCACATACCTAGGTACAGAGGGCTCTTGTACTAGTTTGGCTGCAAGTCAACAAAACACTTCTACCTACATCTTATTTTCTTATGTGGACCTATGTACTGCTGCCTGAAACACAATTTCAGGAGCTTTACTGATTAATTACTGATTTTAGCATTTACCTGTCTGCTAAATTGGGACTTTTTACAGACAGCTAACATCTTTTGTGAAACTCATTATTTTTCGATAGTTCGGGGAGAAAAATAATTATTTCATTAACACTTGAATTTCTTCCCTTTTTGCAGTACCCAAAGGTATGTTTCACTATGTTCTGCAGTATCTTAATGTTTTTTCTGATGTATCTGTTTACTACACGTATATTGAATTACTCCCTGAACAATAAATCAACCACTGTCTTGAATACAAAACGATTTTCCTCACACTAGATCTGCAATGTACAAGTTCCTTTTAGACAATCCCAAGAGTAACAGCTGGCTGACAATTTAAGCAAGTCTGTGATATTAACCAGTGAGTGCAGTCCAGACACACATGCCAGGGAAGAAGGATGCTTATGACCAACCGAAAAACGTCTGTGCCACAACATCATTTCTACAATTCTACTAAATGAGAAAAAGTCACATTTTTTTCCTCAGCTGCGGTAGGCAAAGCGTTGATTCCAGCATCGCATGCACATTACAAGTCTTTGCATCCACAAAATGCTTACTTTACCGGATGCAATGGGAAGAACTGTGTAAACGCTGCAAAGCTTCCCAACGTACCACTCTGCAGCTAACTCCTGTGGATGGACCTGCACGCTTTTGTAAACCTCACTGTGGGATTAGGACATTTACCAAAGCTCTGATTTCTTTCCTGCAATGTTGTATCTATTGTATACCAAGAGTTCTGCAGGTGCATGATTTATCCAGCCTGTCATTAGCTACAATACCCTGCAAACAGTTTTTATTTTGTGCTGGAGAAACAAACACACCTCCCATAAATTGTTTTACTGCTGATTGGGGAAAAGGCTCCTGCTCCCTTAGCAATAGAATAGCTTGCTTTCTCTGATCACGGAGTTCTAATTTCCAGCATAACAATCTGAAGCTCAACACCATTTCTTATGGAATTAAGTAATATAGGGAAAATTATAGCTTACTTTTTTCCAATATCACGCCTGAACTCTCATTATCTGTCAAGTGCCAACATGTCTGATCGCTTGAGGGACATTACAGAAAAACACAGCCCGTAAAGATCCAGCTGAGGGAACACAGGAGGAGGAAGTAAATGTCAATTAAATCCAATGGACAAAATTCTCTTTTAAAATCAAAACAAAAACTCCATATGAATTTTGTTACTAGGATCCGGATTTGCCAAAGATTGCAGTTTGGCTGAAAATGTTCAATGAACATTTTAAAAAGCAAGGAAGCAAACTGGATATCCAGCAAATCCAGAAATGAAAAGCAATTTCTTACTCAGTGAAATCATACTCAGAGAGGCCTTTCACTCAAATTAAATATTCATAGAACCACATATATTGTATATGACACATCTGAATGTGAAAAGGCTAATATCCTCTGGCTTTTCCAGTACTCCACTAATCCATTAGAAAAGTAATAGTCAGTCTAACCATTCTGTGACTTCAGTAGGAGGTATGAAAAATACAAGAGAAAGCAGAATGAACTACAAAGAAAAGAAGAAAATAAGAAGTAAGACATATCCAAGACCAGCTCTCAAGGTACTAAAAATCAATTTCAGCTGCCCCAGATATCTGTTGAGCATCAAATACAGAACAGAAGAACATGAACACAGGGCTACAGAATTGCACAGAAAAGCTGCTTTTTCTTCCCTTAAGCTTTGGGCACTCATGCCACAGAAGAGAGAGAGAGAGATCATTAATTTATTGAAAGGGATGAGTAAATTATGACTGGAAAGTTGACTACAAGCTATCTGAATACAGTGTAGGAAAGACTGGTTTTCCAGGATACATCAATACATGGCTACAGGTTTCCTTAAAAAAAAAGGTAAATCTCAATGAAAAATGACATTAAAATTCCCAATGTAAAAGACAACAGAAATACCTAAGAGATAATGTGTTGAGGCACAATAGCTCATGGGATTTTGCTTTGTTTTGTTTTTAATCCCCTGAGAAAAAAAAAAAAAAGGCAATGAAAAGCTATTAAAATCCAAATAATTCTGCCGATTATTGACAATCCTGTAGTCTAAACTAGTGGGAAGGAGACACGGGCATCAACAAACCAAAATACTATTAAGTCAATGAAAAACTTAGTGAATATCTTAAATGAAGGAATAAAGCAGCACGAGGTAACACATGCTGAAGGTTTGATCATGCAAAGCTTCTCTGACCTTGGTCAGCACAGCATTTAAAATAATGGGACTACTCATGACCTTAAAGTAAACAGCGAGTATAAGCAAAGAGATCCCTGACCCAGCTTTGTAGAATCTACTCCTAAAGTTAAACACAGTTCTCTCATGCATATTTGTCTACTGCACATAAAGCGCTATCATGTGGCCAGATCATAAAAGAAAACTTCTCTCTAGATAATGTCAATCAAATGTTTCTAAATATATAAAAACACATTTACTTTCAAGTGTCGATGTGAATGCAAATAAGCCACCTTCCCCTCATAGTACCTTTCCTTCAAAACATAAACCATTCCTTTTGTTCTTATCAGCTAACGATCAAGAGTTTTATGGGCTGACTTGCATTTTGGCTGTGCCGCCAGTGTTTCAGATTGACATTTTATACTCTGTGCATTGGTCAATAAACCAAAATAAAAACAACAACAACAAAACTCCAATAACTTACATTTAAGTAAGGCTACTGCAGCAAGGAAAACTCACACAGGCCTGAAAACAGCTTCAGTTTTTGCGAAACTACACTGCTGAGAAAAAATAATCCCAACACATTACACATTGAGGGGCTTGAAGTGGAAAGCAGAGATCTTCTGAATCCTGTTGGAGGGTGCTCAAACAAGAGAAGTCATCGACCCTCGAAGCAGGAAATCCAGCTGAGGCTCCTCAGCGTCTGGCATGGGGACCTGCACTTCTCTGCTTAGGAAATACTGACAGCTAGGGGAATAACTCCGTGCAGCTCAGCCTAAGGGATTTTTCTGCCCCGGTGCCCAATGGTATGAGGAAGATTCAGATTCTTCCCACTGAACTTCAACATCATAAACCTGACAGGCAAAAGGAGGGGGAAAAAGATGAAGGAAAGCTCTGCTTCTGTGTTTCTCCCTGCTGTAATCAGACCCCCCTTTCCTATCCCCAAATGTTTGTTAACATGTTAAAATCGAGATTTTAAAATGTAAGTACAGCAGTCATGTCCAGGCTACAAGAACCAGATGAGAGATGAGGAACAGAGACTGAGGACAAGAGAGAAGATGACCAGAAACCACAGCAGGAGGCTCCGAGGATAAACAGATGCCACCCAGTCTCATCTGTGTTTTCTGGTTTGTGGTTTTGAGCCTTCTTCTCAAAAGCCTAGACATGGAATGAATGCAGATGGAGACTTCTGTCACATTGTTCCCAGCTGGTTTAAAACCTCCACTTCTCAAGTCAAATCCTTTCTGGAGTTGATGACTGCATTTCCAAAGCCTGAGAACGGATAGAATTTCTTACAACTCTATAAGGACACTGGGCTAAAAATGCTAGAGGATTAACAGCAAATGAAACTAATACAGTTACCATAGAAATTCCTTTAAAAGGAATTCCATATTTCATATTTCTCTGTCAGTATATAGATTCTGCAGCTATGTGCTTAGAATACACATTTCAGGAAAACTTCCCATATAGCATATTCAGATGTACATTGTATTTCCTGACACGTGTGGGTGTCACAACCTTACAGCAGAAACAGGAAAAACCAGTAATATTAACAAGATGTGTACAGAAGCTTACAACATTAGTTAGCCTATCATCTACCAAAACAGTTCAGAATGACTGGTGGGAATACCTCTGAAGACTGCTAAAAGATATTTTTAGAGATACGTTGTTTGTTCAGTTAAAATGTATTTTTAAAACTCCAAGAATCACCTACACATAGCTTTGTTATTATTTAAGTGCAACTTTTAGTACCTAGTGAGCTGTTATGTAGATAGTAAGACAGCAAGTTAATGGGTATAGATGTAGAAGAAAAGAATCTCGCCTACTATGCTTGGAAAAAAGGGATAGTCTTTCACCTAAAGCGGAAAACTATGATTTGGAAGATCAAAAATCACCATTAGCTCTGAAATAGGCTTCTTATGCAACTCAAACTTTCCAAAACTCTTTCCCGGTCTCTCTAACAGGGATTTTACTACTTCCTCTTCTGCACCCTTTGGGAGAGGGTATGACATCTTTTGTCCGTTCATACAGAACAGCAACATTCTAAATCACCAAATCAATCACCAATCACCTAATCAGCAAATCAAGTTTTTTTGCCAATTTCCAGTTACATAATGAGTATAAAAGCTACTATAATTAGGAATAAATACAACACGGAGAGTCTTCCAGTTATTCACATATATATACATAAGCACAATTAAGTGAAATAAAGAAGAACACAGGCAGAATACAGAGGACATTTCCAATGATGTCTGAATCTATTGGCATAGTAATTTCTTAAGGAAGCTAATAGCAGAACCACGATGGTGGATTTAAGAAAGCCAAAGCACATACAAAAGCAAAGATGGGGGAAAGTAGATTTGAGGAGCTGAATCATAATAATCGAGCTTTGCTCCATCCCATTTATCTATGTATATTTACATGGAGGAAAAAAATGGGGAGATATTCTTTAAATCATAAAGATAACAAACAGAAGTTGTTACAACTTTTTGAATATTCTTTTTAAATTTTGTATTTTAAAAGAAATATCAGAAACATTGACTTCAGGGAAAAAGGTGGTGTGTTTTTTTTTAACTGACTGCTCCTAAGATTTTATGTAACGAGGATGAAGAAAGGCACAAGAAAAAAGATGCTGTTCTACAACTTAAACATGAAAGAAAAATTTTATCTTTTATTCTAAAACCAAAATATAACTAGGCCCCTAATTCCTCTGATTTTAGAAATATCTGTTGTAGACTGTCATACCCAAATGTTTGCAGATGCTGCTGCACAATTGAATAGTCAAACTGCTGAAATATTTGATACCATTGTCAACCTGTTAACAAAATAAAAATTATTAAATGGACACCAAGATCTGAGGTTACCAATTGTTTTTACAGTGCTCTCTTTTCATTTTACAGCTCTCTCTTTTATAAAGAAAAATACATATTTTCTAACTAGATTTACCTAATAAGAATTGTTAACTTAGATCAAATTGATAGAACGTGCATATTTTTTTTGCCACTGCCTTAAAAATCTGATTTGAAACAGAAACATTTTAATTCTTACCAAATTCTCTAGAGAAATTATTAGTTAATGCAAACCAATATAATTAATTTACACAAAACTTTTTATTTATAAAACTTAAATTTTAAGAAGCAGAATATTTTACTCTCAAAAATAAACATCTGATTGCAACCCCAAATTTAAGAAGAAATTCACAGGTATACAGTTGCCATAAATACAGTAGAACACAGTTGTGGTAAGACAAATTTTCAGTAATTGTTTGATTTCATGGATCAGAGGATAGCCAACTTGGTAGATGAAGCAGCAGATATACTATTTATTTGTTTCTTTAACATCAGAATCATACAGTTTGACAAGACTCTGCTAAACATTCATCTGCAAACATTTGGTGACTTTCGGATATGCCATTCAGGTGCTGGACATCAATTTTGTTCCAGATGCTAAGGTCCCAATGCATCAAGATCCTTACGCATATGCATAACTGTAAGCATAGGAGGAAGTCTGCTGAAGCCCAGAGGATTCATTACGGTACCAGAATCATACACAGATTTTCATCTGAAAAGCTTAAATATCTAACAGAATTGATCCTGCGCTGAAGACAAAAATTTTCTTTCTTTGCAGGAACAAAAAGATGGAGATTTAGATATAAGGGGGGGGATTTTGTTTGTTTTAAAAAGATATAAATCGTCATGATGCAGGCTATAAAACAAGGCTAGGAAGATTAATACTCTCTGGGCAGCATACTCCACTCTTATTATCTACAGGATATCTTGCACCTTGTTCTGAAGCACTTAGCAATGGCTCATGGAACAAGAGATGTTTAATGGTCTGATATGGCCTTGCTGCATCGATCACTGTGATACAGCAATCAAAACCAGAGGGTGCGTATGGCCCTATTTGATCTTTACAAGAGAATTCCACTATGCTAATCTCTAAAACATATCATCAGATTATTTATTTCTCTCCCTTGTGTATTTCCTTCCTTAAAAATGAATAAATCAATCAATACAGCCATCATGCAAAATTTCTGAACTTAAGGGAAGTCAATAGTGTTTTGTAAGTGCTCAGCAGAACACTGCCTCTGTGCCTATCGGGGCTGCAAATTGTGAGGGGCCCTATATGACCTTCTTCTTTTAATAAACTCATTTTTGGAAAAAGCACACACATTCATTATGTCTCCTACGTCCTGGAGGAAATATTGGTGCAGCTGAGGTCTTGAGACAGAAGACTCAACAACAGGAACGAGCAATTGAAGTATAGCACCGTCTTGATTTTTCCTTCAATATGCTTCTACACAAGCATTCGTCTTACTTACTTTCTATTAGGGCTAAATTGTTCAAAAGATGACTCAATCACTGTACCTTTAAAAAAATACCTATTTTTGCATGAAAAAGGATGACCAAACAGAAAGAAACGGTTGTGTAATTTGTACTTCAACACTTACATTTGCCTTTGAAAATTCAAGAATTTGCAGACAAAGTAGGTCTAAGTAGGCAAGGTGGATTTAGATTTGAAATTATGACCAGCTTCAGGCTATTCCTTAAAATCTTGGGTATCTAATTCAGTGTACTCATGCCTCTTCCACTTCTCTCTTCGCTTATTGAACACACTTCTGAAGTTTTTTTCACTTCTCTTTAGATATTGTGAACAGTTTAAAGTTAGGTCAATATATGAAGAATCGCCACTTGAAAATTGCACTGTTATAATTTGACTCTCAGGAAACAAACAACAATTTACAGTACCAGATTAAATGGGTAATAAAAGAGTTTGACATTTATAATGGCCAACAAAGCTTCAGTACCCAAATGCCTGACATGAAGGAATCTACTTTTATTAATTGCCTCCAATAAAGAGCACAGACGTCTCCACTGAGATTTTTCTTTTTTTTTCCTTTTTTTATTTTTTTTACTTTTCTGGATTGACTGAGTTATGCTGAGATAGATAACCATAAATTTGTAACATACTTGAGAGAAGAGATTGTGGACTGTTTTTTGTTTACCACTAAAACTTCAATATATTTTCAAGTTTGCAGAGTAGTTTCCCTAAGGTCCACTTTGCATTTAAATAATAATACTAATCATCATCATCATCAAAGTGAACCTTAGGGAAAATAACAATAACTATAACAACAACAACAACTACTACTATTACCATTATTATTATAAACCAAAACAGTCACAAGCTTGTCCCAGTTAGAAGGATGGGGGAAGTTAACCGGGGAACAAGAATTCATGCTAAAGTCCCAAACTGAGCAGCAGCAGCACTGTGAAAAGGGTTTCAAAGAGAAAGCCACCTGCAATACACCGTTACATGCTTCATTGTCACCACAAAACCCAGATGTGCTGCTACTTACTCACAAACATGTTCTAGTCAGCACGCTCTATTAGCATCTCGAAAGAGTTTAGTATTTCCTTACAAAGACTTAATTCTGCAATTTGGCAAATAGAAACACCCAAGGGTAGCCCTCCTTCTACTTAATAATTGACAACTTGCCCAAGGAATCCACAATCTAGGGTTTTCCTTCTTCCCAGTACAATTTAAAGTCTACAAACAGCAACATGTGTTTGTCACCAATTTTTCATGTATCAGTGAAGAAAGAGGTGATAATCTGAAAAATATCCACAGATGACTAAACCTGGGTGAAACTTTGAAAATGACAGGAAAACAGCTGGCAACACTTCCAGACAGACTTTGCTATGCAAAGATTACAAAGAGAGAAACCCTATTCTTGCTTAATGATATCTACCAGTAACATGAAGAAATACTGAGAGCTATACAATCATGGGACACTCCACCTAACATTAACTATTCAATAGATAAAAACCACTATAGGCCACTGTGAAAACCAGCAAGTTTCTTCTATCGAATATTCCCTAATGGTCGTAAAATGTCCCAGTCACTCTGAGTGTGTTATCAACAATGCACAGGTTTCTTCCTTTTAATGTTACCCCAAACTAGGGAGAAACGGGAGGAGTCAAGTAGAAGATCTACTTTTTGACTTTTTCTTCCAAGGGGGTGCAATGAAGCATCAGTCTGACGTGAGCAGATGCTAAATCAATTCTTTTCGCCTGTTGTGTCTGAGAGAGAAGGTTGTAGCTAGAGAACACAGTTCAATTGCTAAATTAATATTCACACTGTAGTTCCACATTTCTACCCCAGAATGAAAAAGGTCAGATCATGTGGAGACAGATCTGGGGGAGGAAGCCAGCCACTGAAAGGAGAGCTAAGAGAGCTATAGCCATGTTGTGTAGTGCAGAGAGTGGAAAGATCACACAACGAAGCACTTTGACTTCTTGCCAGGTATACCCTGTGAAATGAATTTCAAAATAAAGTTTAAATTACAGACGGCTTTTCCAAGCCTTTGCTGGCATGAGCACTACTGCGCAAAAGCTGTGATACCAGCAATTAGGGATAGCAGAATCTGAGACATTAAGAGAAACTTGTTGAGCAGAACTTAAAATATCTAAATATTTCTCCTAAATATTCACCGAAAGAAGAAACAGAAATTGCTTTGGCTCTGCTTGCCTTTAAGTTTGCACCTTCTGGATTTTTTTGGAAAATATTCACAGACATTAGTTCAGAACTTCTATAAACATAATACTAATTCATGTCTAAAAGCATCAGGAACAGGGAGGCTAAAGATAGCAATTTTTTAAAATACAGCATGTGGTGTGCCAGCAACACAGTCCTACAAATTTTATGTTTGTCCTATCTGTCCAAGCAAAACACGTTGTGAGCATCTAAACAAAGCTCCTTGAATCCCTCGCTTAATGTTTGCAAGGAATGCCAACGTAGAAGCATTTGCTGAAAGAATTAACTTGACGAAAAGAAAGCATACACATTTAACAAGTGACAAATCAGGCAAAGTACTTCAGTCCTGTCTTAAATGACCCTTATCCCATATTAGCATTGACCATTCATGGTAACAAATCCAAACTAATAATTAACATTTTAAAACGACATGTACTATCCACACAAATGCTAGCAGATAGACTATGCATAGCAGAAGTGACCACTGCAATGAAAAATGGCATAGAATTTTTCCAGAAAACCTTGAAAACTGTTAAAGAAAAGATGTATTGAATAAATGAGTTCCTGGTACTTATTAGAAAATTATGCTTGTCCTAAATACCTATCATTCACCAGCTAATGAACCTGTTTTAAAGTAGGGCAGAAACAGTTCTACAGTCTCCAGCACTGGACTCCAGTGACAAAAATTATTTGGTACCCTTTAACTCCCAACAGAAGATGCAGAAGGTATGAAATGTAAATACAAACAAGTGGGCTGGCTCCTGCTTCCATGGGGTCAATGAAAAAGTGCCATTGGTACAGCTTCAGGAATGATTTATTTTTAAAAAGTATCACCCGAATGCTCTCTAATGGCTCCACCAAGGTGCTTGCCACTGTCCCCACCTCCTTCGTCAGGTCTTCTAGCATACAGAAGTAGAAGAAAGTAGAAGTAGTAACGAAGTAGATGTCCAAGCCATGCTCTGACTAGTATGAGGTTAAATTTCCATAGTTCCAGTTTGCTGCAGGAACTATTTCAGCTCTTTGTAAATCTCACAGCACACAGACTTTGCCTTTTACTTCTCCTGCTGGGTCTAGCTGAGGATTGAGGCCCACAGCTGAATTCTGAGTATCCTTAAAGTTTGTGGATCACAAATTGCAACAGATGTCCCTGCTGTGCATGGAGTTTTGTTTAAAGGTCCATCTGCCTGCAGACTGAGATCTGGGATTCTTTGTTCGCATCGTGCAAAATCAGATCTTTCAGAGCAGTCACCATAAAAATGCAGGGATTTTTCTGAGGGGTAAGGAAGATCAGTATGTTGCATAAGTTCCTCCCTCTAAAAAGAGAAGTAGCTGAGACCGTCTCAAGGTTTGGCAGGACACAATTCTTCATGTTAACATCGCTTCCACAGAATCGGTTGCCTGCTGCAGGAAGGAAATGGGTATGTGCACCTATGGCTTTTTTCTTTAAACCCCATACATCACACTGCAGTGCTCTCCACTTCTGGGGGCGTGGGGAGCCACCTCGGCACAGCTAGATGCGGTACGTGGGCCCAGCAGTGGAACACAGGGTCCGGACTATGGTCATTTAGAGCAGAAAGGCACAGAGACTAGAGCACCAGTATATTTAGCAAAATTATTAGGTATGTTCCCAAAATCAGAGCAAAATAAGATAGGACAATGAAATGACAGATGAAATCAGAATGGAAAAGAAGTGAGAGACTATGAAGGAATGAAAATCTGGAGATAGGAAGAAAGAATAACAGAAAGGGTACATATGAAAAGAGAAGGAAAAAGTATTTACTATGCAATTCAATTTCATGCGGGGAAGCACTCAATTCCTTCCTCTGTACAGCTTACAATACCACTTTTCAGAAGAAATTCTCCACACTCCCCTCGGCATACGAAGGGGGAGGGTGGGTGGGGGAAGGGCTTCTTCATCCCCCCCATCAGGCTCCACTGCGCTGTTCCAGGTTCTTCCATTAGATCACTACTTTTTGGGTTTCAGATGAGCAACTTGCAGGAGTGAGTGGGATACTTGTACTTGAGCAGAGCAGACCCCAGCCCTAAGGACTTTCTGTGCAGGCACTCACGACACCCTTGGGAGAAGAGGCTCCAGTTTCCTTCTTTGGTTTCCTCAGCTCACTTTCAGCCCAGCAGCTCTATGGTTCCTTGCAGAAGTAGCACCTCATTGTCTCCACATTCTGCAATCGCCAGTTTCCAGTGGGCCAGCTTCCCTGCTGCTCAACCTCTAACAGCATAAGGATATCTCCTCCTCAAAGTCTGAGTTACACTATTCGCAGTTCATCTCCTTGGTGACTGGCAGGCAGACCCACAAGCTTGAGAAGGGACTGTACCGACAGCCAAGAAATTTTTTTTGTTTTCTAAACAGTCTGAAGCGTTGTCTACGCTTAGGTCAGACCTCCCTAAAAAAGTCCTTATTGCCCTTCCTTTGACTTCTCTACCAAATCACGCAGAACCTCTGCTTTGTAGCCAGTTTCCTTCCTCCTGGATCAGGTCCTGCATAAGCAATCGTGTCCAACACAAGCATGCCTCTCTGATTCTCTCCCCTGTCCAAGCTGACGAATGACATACCTCTACATAAGAGGCTGTAAATGATGCAGCAATTCCACAAAATTAACCAGAATTCACAGGTTATGACAATGTCCCCTGATTTGAAACTGGTTGCAAGCGTCCTTGTGTCTTCAGCTCTTTACTGTTTTAGAACGATGCATTTTAACTCCACTTAAAAGCCAAAGGAAGTCAACAAGTGTATCTTCCACCTATTTCAGAAAACATTCAGCAACAGGAAATATATTTTTTCAGACACTTACAGTAAATGTTTGCCATTGTTTTATGAACTGGTGTCCTGTTCACCAGTTCCGAAGTAATCTATTAGAGAACTTGGAAAACAATCAGTATTACACGCCTAGAAATCTGGGTAATGCTATTCATCAGCAAAGGATTTTTTTTTCAGATACATTCATATCTTGAAACCTAAAAATGAATAATTTTTATATTTAAATCTTTGTTGAGACAGAAGATACCAGTCATAACAACTACAATGTGGCCACTGCTAGTATTCTCCTCTAGAAGTATCAGGGGTTCACTATTTTCTGCATAAAGTATTACATTATTTTTATGGAATGACTTTATATTTTATCAGAAATCAGATTTCCATGTTCTTTTACTACTGGCAGGATTAGAAAGAGGAACACGTCAAGTTATCAGCATGGTATTCACAGTTCATTTCATGTACCAGTGAAATGCTCTGTACCTCCTCTGCAGGTTTATTCTGCCATTTTGTCAGTCATCTACACTGTCATAGAATCATAGAATCACAGAGTCATTAAGGTTGGAAAAGAACTCTAAGACCATCAAGTCCAACCGTCAACTCAACACCACCATGCCTGCTCTAATCATGTCCTGAAATGCCACAACTACTGTCCTCTTGTTCACATTTAAAAGAAATGGAAGTTCTCTAAATTCTTGAAATTTTCCTCCTTTTTTCATATTAGACAATTCAATCATGAATCTTCACATCAGATTCATGTGTATAGTGGACTTCTTACAAGGTCCCATCAGTGGCAGACACATTTTTTGTTCTACTTCAAGCATCTAGCTAATCTGTTGGCTTTTAATTACAGCTGTGTGCCTAGCAAGATCTTTCACTGCCTATCTGTGACTGCACCTCCTAAACTGACAGTCAAATCGGGCTTGGAGAATTTTCAACGGGCATTCAGTCCTACTGATAGCCAGAGAGCAGTTCAGCCCTCTTTCCAAGGAAAGGCTCCGCAGGCACAGTGCGATCTTTAATTGTTTCCACAGTTATTCAATGTGTCCAGGATCCAGAAGCTGGCATACAACTCCATCTCCCATTTATACTAGAGGGTGACAAGCATGCTGAAAAAGGGTCAGATTTTAAAATAAGGAAATGATTTTTTTTCCTCCAAAAATAGAACATACACACAAAAGCAGACAAAAAGAATGCGTGCCGAAAACGAAAATGAATTAGCTCCACTCCACTAAAAGAAACCAACAAATGCTTTGACGACAACAGTGAAAAGCTGACTAGGGCCTGAACTTGCTCTCACTAATGTCAGTAACACTTTGATTCAATGGGAGCAAAGTAAATCCCGTTAAAGCCTTTTATAGAAAAATCCTAATAAAAGCAGACACTACATAGTAAAGGCTCCGTTCAGCCCTCGCTGACACCATAGCCATTGTAAAGTCACACCATCGTGGCTGGGGTCCGCATTCAGGCCTGAAGTATTTCAGTCCTGCGCTCACAGAAAGCCGAAAGGAGATGCTGTACTGAAACAAGAACTGCAAGTCTCTCCTGGCCGTGGATTTACCACGTTATTGTTAGGTTTCTATAAGATCTGGCCGGGTCCCAAACGTGCATTCCCCGACACTCATACTGCCTGATTTACGCTGTCTTATTTGGCTGGTAAAAGAATCAAATTGGTGACTGGTTTTGAATGAAGGCAATTAGGGTGGTTGATTGGTTTTGTAATTTGGAGAACACCACTCTAGAGTATAAGTCAATTGTGTAGAACTATCCAGGTCTTTAATCACTGGTTTCCCTGTGCAAAGAGCTGATGCTTTACATCATCTGAAATTTATACCAGCTATAATCAATTCCATTCTCCCCATTACCCCCCTTAATGCTTCTTCCCCTACTCCGCACCTGGCAAAACCATGACATTTTACCACAGAAAAAGTTAACTATAGTGTGGCCAATTATATTTCAAAGGTGTATCCAAATTTAATTTACAGGGTCATCTGAGTATGTGGGGGTAATTATCTTTACAGAGCATCTGACAGCTGTTGTGACATAGTGGTCCAACAGTTCCAGCTAGAAATCTGTCGGGAAGCACTTGTTTAAATTTGAGTAAGGTTAAACAACAGACTTCTGTCTGCTAATCCTGGAAAACAACATCAGCAACAAAGACACCAATTTTATGTAAGTCTCTTGGGTACTCCCTGAAAGACTGGAAATTCTCAATTCAAAGAGTTTTCTTTCTGAATGGATCCTAAAATAGGAAGATGTGCAGGTATAACACACAAAAATTAAGTCAAGCACAGGACAGGAAATTATACATAATTTGCCTATGTATAGTAACCATATACCTTTATGAAACAGCTTCTTATTTAAACATACAGGCTCCAGAAATTCCAAAGCTGAGAAATAAAATTTTACTCAAGAGTTCCTTGAAGCAATTTTTTATTCTCAGCAGTGGACAGGAATTGAAGTGTACAGTCATGGGATAAATACGTGAAAAAAAAAAATTCTGAAGAGTTACATGGTATTTAATCGGCTTCTAGGCAACATCTTCTGTCCCCTCACCACAGTCTGCATTTCTGGCATTCATGCGGAACAAGGCTCTGTTTTGCACAATGGCTTTCAGATCACTAGTCCCAAACGTTTAGGGCAATGGTCCTCTGACGATCTTCACCACTGATCACTGACCACCATGAAATTATACCAGTTAACTGAAACGTCGGTACATCTATACAATAAACTGATGGGAAATTCTGAATTCCACTTCTCAGCAAGGGTGTGTAATAAACAACCTGTGCTTCACTGAAGGCTGCCATGAAACCTCTGGTCAGCTCAGAAGAGGCAAGGCAACTTCAGGGCTTTCCATCACGTGCCATATCTTCACACTCCTCATTGAAAGTCCTTGCTATAGCTGAACCCTGAAGCCCCGTGCAAACTGACCACCACTGACAGATCACAGTTTGGACATCCAAAAGTTATATTAGTAGTTAATTAGGTAACTAATTAAGTTATATTAGTAGTTAATAATATGTAGGGTTATGTATATTTGTGCAAATTCCCTGTATACACCCTTAATTTATTATGGTCTTGATAGTCCTGAGATTCTAATGAAGTCTGCCAAATAGAAGGAAACTCTGGATCCCACTCTCGAGTAAGCAGCAAATCTTACTAATTATGAGGCAGTAATAAAACCACGTCAGAAGATTTGTACAGCATGGAGTAGATGATGTAATCCTTAGCTGCATTCAGTACTACTCACAGTAAGCTAATTCCATAGCAATTGAAATGATCCTATTCCTTGAAATAAAATATAGAGGAAAGAAGAAAACCCTTGGACTACTGTTTTGTTTCACCACTTCTACGCAACAAGGAATAACTGAAAATTCATTATCATGCTGGGAATATTGGTCCTCTGGCACTGTAAACAGTGATGATGTTGCTGTGCAATTTAAACACCCAATCTTCGCATTCCACCTCACCAGAACACTGCACATACATTTGAGAATGCTAAATTTGAACTTGACCTACTTTAAAGTAGCTTCTTACCTAGTAACATTCACTCGCAACATAACACATAGAAGGACTTTAGACAAAAATTGTTTTTACCATTGCAGCCATTCTGAAATTGCTCAGCACATATTTTTAGTAACCCCTAGGAGCATCCTAGGTAACAAACCACAGGCTGGCAGATGTTTTGATGGAGTTTCCCCTCATAGGTGAGCGAGCTCAGTGGAGAAGGGGTGAGGAGGCACATCTTGTCAGCTCCCCAGATCACTGTTCATGCCTGCGTGATGTTACAGGGTAGTGCATGGAGTTGGCAGACCAGCATTTCAAGTACATAACAGATTAATTTGTATCTAAAAAAAAATCCCAAAACTGACTTGAACACTTTGTTGTGCTCATCGCATCGAACTTAAAAAAAATGGTTACAGTCCGAAGTTAGGCTTCCTGGGTCCTGCCATCAAGGACAGAAGGTGCCACTTCTTCCAAGGATGAAGGCACAAATGGGTAAAAATGAGCTGTGACCATGCTTCAGAGACCTGGTTGCAGCATATCGGCCCTCTGTGAGAAACCCTGAGTTACTTCTCTTCCTGGGTTCACGACCCAAGCCTGAAGGGACAGACAGCGTATTTGTGACTGAAGTTGCACATCTACAACACAACTGCGCTTTGCTGCCTTCCTATAGCTCCAGAGTAAACTCAGGAACTCAGATCCCAGCTAGAAAAAAAAGAATTGAGAAGAAACACAAAAATCCTGTCCTGGGGCCAGAGATTCACATCGTCCACAACCCACAGACAAAGCTGCATCAGGGTCCAACAGTGAAGCAGAGGAAGGTACAGGACCTTCCAGTGACACCCGCCCCCC
>Ga0065711_1034654_pt1 | contig 23430 bp, 15 predicted proteins | sample Hoacrofraction12_FD_59098 | JGI IMG/M metagenome (GOLD analysis project Ga0065711, IMG submission 59098) | Hoatzin crop microbial communities from Cojedes, Venezuela - Epithelial fraction 12 v2 (version 2) | ecosystem: Host-associated > Birds > Digestive system > Esophagus > Crop | place...
GGCCTCCAACTAGACTCAGTGCCGCTGATGACAACCCTCTGAGTTCTGCCATTCAGCCAGTTCTCAATCCACCTCACCGACCACTCATCCAACCCACACTTCCTGAGCTTCCCTAGGAAGTTATTATGAATCCAATGAATCAATGAATCCAATCAAGTGAGAAAACCTGCAGAATTGAGATCGCCGCTTTGAAACTGAATAGAGAATTAGAGACTCTCAGAGCGTCCTTAAAGAGTTTAATAGAGAATGATATCCTCATTTTAACAATTTATAGGATGGTTAAAAAAGCAATTTTAGAGAGACTCTCATTTTCTATTAAATTCTATAGGTTTTTTAGAGCCATTTCTATGGAACTTGGTGTTTCCATTTCTATAATTTATGTTGCTCTACAGTTCTGTAAAAGTTTCTTATTTTATTCTTACTAAATCCACCAGGCTTTTCCACAAGGATCTGCAGCTTCATATTTTCAATGCATTTAGTTTTGGAAGAGCTGGATTTTTTTGTTACCTTGTTTTAGAAACACACACAAAAAACCTGTTGTCATAAAATTCTAAATGACCAGCAAAGAGTTAAAATAATTCATAGGCTTCCTCACTCCCACGTTGCTGGCAAGCAGCTTCTGATTCAGCTGTTGGTAGTCTTGCAGCAACAATGTATACACAGAAATTAATAGTGCTAGTCATAAAACAACAAGAAAAAACAAAAAGTCTCCATTATACTTGATACACCTGGGATACCACAAGGTAAGCTGTGCATAGCACATTGTGCATCATGCCTCTTATCTTAGATGAATGGCCAAAGCCTCTGGAAAGCATATGGCTTAAGCAAATTAAGAGAGTCTGGAGCTGTTTACTAATGAAGAAAAACCAAGCAAACAAAAACAAATGTATTAGTCCATCACTAAGTAAAGGGCACTGTATGACAGCAACAAAATAAACAGATAAATCAGTAAAATCCAGTAATCCTGCCAAATAAATCATAGGCTCAGCGACAATTATATGTAGCCTACTTGGACTCATAAATAGCATCACGTCCTTCCAGGCTAAAAAAAGACTTTGTAAAAACCTTCCATGCAATCATGTTAGTTTAAATCACCTGAATTAACAAACAATAGACGGCATCTGATATGAGAGGGAAAAGTAATTTGGCAGCAAGATCAAGGGTTGTGAAGGTTTATTGCTTTCTCATACTTTTTTAAGAGACTAAGGCCAGGAAAGACCATTGTAATCATGAGATCAAGGGTCCTGACAGATTGTTAAGCCCAGGTGTGAAGTAAGCTTCTGTACAAGGAGACTGACACTTGTTCGACACAGCCAAGCACTGGTCTGAGCTCTTCTGTTGTCCATTCATTCGCGACACCTATCTACCTCTCCACAATAAATCACTCCCTATTTAGACTGTCCACCAGGTTCTAACACTAAGACTTCTGGCAAGAAACATGAAAATGTTATGGTTTAGGAATAAAGTTTTCATACTACTACTAAAAGTAAACTGGGAGTCAAGCCAAGCTCCGACGTCCCAAGGTAGTGAAACAGATATGTCTGACATCATGTTACATCATCTTCTGTCTGCAGGGCAGCATATGGGTTTATGGGACCTAAGTACATGTCTTCAAAAGCTTTCTGGTTAATAAAATGCTTGATTGTCTTGGACCAAGTGTCATAGGAAAATTTATATCTTCAGAATATACCTTAGTCTCATCTTCAAAGTGGAGTCATCCAATCCAGAGTTCAGAGACACATTAAAAATATTACACCTTCATGTTGTACCTAGGAGAGCTTTTTACTCTGCACTTGACTGAAAGCATATTATGAATGTGCTATTAATACATTATTCTGGTATATGCTCTCTACTGTTTCCAGGAAAATAAAAGACTCATATTACCATGCAAAACTTGAAAATGTGTTTTTATCATCTTAGGTGTTTACTTGTTTAGCTTCATCTGCCAACTTTGAACTATGCAATAGCAAAGCCAGAGAAGAGTTTACCTTTGTTTTCACTAAAATACAGAGATTTCTTTCAGTTTGGAACACAGCAATCTTACTCGCTTATTCCCTTCACCACAGTTTTTTCACATAGATTCTTTCAGAAATACAAGTATACCAGATTATACTTTTTCTTCTACAGCCTTGAAGTTGTTGCCTGAGATATGGAGTAGGAGACTAAGAAAGTACTATTTTGATTTTAAAAAATTTGGAAAAGAATGGTCGATCAGAAATTGTGACATTAATTTCTGAAGTGCTATCTTGTTGTACATAGCTCTATGGAACAATAATAAGGTCAGATTTCTTGCCAAGACATCATTTCCCAACTTGAACCAACACGATGAAGAGTTTCTGGGAGGAGCGAAGAGTGCTTAAGAAAAATGTATAGATGGGTACTTCCAGAATGCAGTTCTATTTCTAAATAGCTGTGCTAAGTCTGTGTCATATAATACACCTTTACAGTCCTAAGCAGACTCTGATATTTTTAACTGATTTAGTAAGATGTTAGAAAGACGTGGACTTCTTTGCTGTAGTAAGCCTTTTGTAACCACATGCAGCAGGAAATGAAATCTGAAGTTATGTTTAACCTGAGAGCCACAGCGTCCCTACCCTACATTAAAATTACCATAATGGTAATACTGCCCATTAAAAAGAGAGAGAAATAAAAATGAAACAAATGAAAAGCACAGAGAAATTCTTCTTTCCTTACAGAAAAAGAGTGGCATGGGTGAATTTTTAGGAGGGAGTCAGTTAAAAAGATAAATAGCTGGAATTACTCAGGCATGGAGATGCTGACACAAAAACCAGGAAAGTTAGGAAGCAGAGATGATCAGCCCTCAACTAAAGCTGAACATCAGATTTAGAAATAACTGTTGGCTATAAATTATATCTTTTTATCTAGAATGTGGGATTTCCAGTAACAATTCAGTTCAAAAAGCAGAAAATAATGTTCTGACTCCTAATAGCTTAGGAGCTAGTGCCAGGTCTCAATACACGACTCCAATTTTTATAAAAGAGTTGGGAGCCTGGGTTACAATCTCCCTCTTTTGTGTTGTACCCAGAGTAAACTTAGCTTACGAGATGTAGCAGGAGAACAACATAAGATTTTATGCATCCCTATGTAACACCTTTCTGGGAAAAGAAGTTCACGATTGCTTTTAGCTATTGTTCCACTGCCTCAGAACTCTAAAGAGAGATAATTATTTGGACACTGCTGAATTACTCAGAATGAATACATTGCTGAGCAAAAACCAACTTGACTCTTTCCTTTGGAAAGCTTGGTGAGAATCATTATCTAATTTACAGACACTGCAGAAAATGACTATAATAAATGATGGTGCCTGTTCAGAACAGAATGCATCACACATCTAGATTAAAATACAGTTAATTGTACAGAATGAGGGGGGTGTAGGGGGACAGAAATAGGATGTAATTCACAAAAGAGAAAACATGCTTTAGAGAGGCATCTCTAAAATACATCTCTAAATATAGAGTGATGATAGACAAGAAAACTAAACCCAGAGATATGAACATCTTTGTGGCTTGAAATCCATGTCCAAATTATACAGCTGGTGCTCATTTCTCAGGAAATGTCATTTGCAAACTTTTAGTACCATTTGATTTTAAGGGCCAGCTCATCACAACTGAACTATAATGAAGTATGTAACACTTATTTCACTTTCTTTTATTAAGATTACTAGTTCAGAACAATAAAAGGTAGAAAAAGTAGGAGGAAATACATAAACAGACAAACAGTAACCGCATACTTAGAGAAAACGGATTGTCTAGAATATAGACATTTGATCTTCATAAGACTTCCATACACTATACCTAGAACAAATATTAATCTATATGAATATTCCTTAGAATTACTGTAAATTAATATTTTGTCCACGTTCTGTAAAACTGAAAGATGTGATAAATTGTCTGAAGCTGTGAACTGTTTCAATGCCAATGTCATGCTTCCAAAGTGATAATTTTCTCATGATTCTGGCCATGAGAATAACAATATCACATAAATTCATAACATTGAGAGTTTCTGTCTGCAGTCAGCAGAAAACTAAGATTCCCAGAGTAACTACAGAAGGTTCGTAAATACCAAAGTAAACAGCTGCTTCAGTCACCTTAGATAATACAGAACATTTTCATCAAGGACATCACAGAAACACCACTTTCCTGGATAATGAGGTGAAATCTTATTTGGAGTGATCAGAGGTAAAGGTCAGTTAATGCAACAAGAAATCAAAGGATTTAGCCACAGCTCTGAACACAACTTTCAGTGAATCTGAAGACTGTTCATAAGATCAGAAATCTTAATACTAAACCAACAGTAGTGAAAAAACAACTCAGTGGAGTATGGACTTCGGAAAAGGATTCTATACATCGAAGAAAATTTCACATCCAACATTCACACACCTTTGTAATCTGGCTTCAGAGCCTGTGAGTATTAGTACATCTACAGTCTGCACAGTTCACAACTATTCCTGAATAAAGCTTGAAAGACATAAGAACACACTGAATCTTCTAAGCACAAGCAACCTCACATTACTTGACTTATACTTAATTTATCTCCATTTAAATATCTTTCTCACAAATTAGGATTGGTGAAAAATAAAATGAGGAGGCAGAACAGGAGGAGAGAAGAATTGATTGGATTTTCAAGGTAATGTTCCAAGCATTCATGGTTCTGACCAAAATAATTTTAATAAGGATGTTCCAGCTTGCTCTATACTCATCTTCTTGCTGAATTATAACCAAAAACTGCAATCAAATTATTTGCTATTCCTTCTGCAAGTCAGATGCTATCTGAACTTTGAAGCTGCCCATCAACTGATATGGGTTTGAACAGAAAAGTTCAAAACAAACGTCTGGAATATAAAAGTAGATTAATGCTGATACTGTCATTGGCTATACTATGTTAGAGTGTAGAATAACCACATGCATGGGCATATTTGGTACATCATAGCTAGTCCTCACATAGCTGGATATCCACTTGGAAAAAACATGCATGAAGAGAGATGAATTTCACAGTTCCCAGTGATGGAAATAGGAAAGATACCAAGCTCCCAAAGGGACCGTGGGAAATAGATGAATGCATCCTGATTGCGCAAAATGAGAAGCCTGGACATCTCTTGAAATGAGGCCTATGCTGTTGACAGACGTCCTGTTCTAGAAGTATCACAGGACAAATACAGTGAAGACTTGATACTGAGAAGAGACCAGAATCTAAAGACTCACGCAACAGAAAAGTTACAAGAAGGGAAATTCTAAATGAACATAAGAGAAAAAAGTCTTTGTCGTGATGGTGGTTAAGGATTAAATTATCCCAAGAGTCTGTGGAATCTATCCTTGAAGATTTTCAGAATTTGACTGCATAAGGCCCTGAGCAAGTTGATATAACTTCATTAGCCCTTCTCTGAAAAGGTAGTTCACTGGAAGTCTCTTTTACTTAAATCTTTCTATGATTCTGTTCTATTACCCACCCCAGACTGGAATAGGCTTGCTGACCCCAAAACACAGACTCCCTTTGTGTGTTTGCCTGCACAGAAGGCAAATTCTTTGAAAACCGGTTGATTTTTCTAATATAGGGAATATTTTCCTGAAGATTATAACACCCTGAAACTATTTCCGTAAAGCGTCTATTTCTCTCCATTGACTATAGAAGTTACTAGCTTACTTGCAGACATTTCATTCTGCATGTCTAAAATCAGATGAAATAAATCCTGCTCCCTATACATCCATGAACTCAGCATTTATTTCTGCAAATTGCCACTTGCAAAGGATCATACTATACTCTTTCATCCTATAAGATCAGTATTTTTCAAGTACTTTTCTCTTCAATTCTGTCATAAAAACGAGAGGAAAACAGCAGTTCACTTTAATGACCAGCATAACATTATACTGTTTTGAATCCAAAAGCATGTCTTTCATTTAATCATCATCCATAAAGATATTTTTTCTTACTTCGTGTAGAAGAGTTAGGGAATTGTTAGGTTTTACTGTAAGTCCCCCTGCACCACATTTTGTAAGAATAACATCAATTCTGGCACTTTTATTCAGATTAGGCAAAGATATTCTGATAAAACCTCTAAGGATGTGGCATAGCTGTCCTAATTTGGGCAGTATTTAGTTTCTCCATGTTCAAATACCACTTTCTGAAAGTGAAACACATCACAAATTAATGCATTTCTATGGATCTTACTTTACCATATGTCTTATGGTATGATTACAATCCCTCTAAATTTGAAATAAATGAAAATGCAGAGTAAATATAGCTATTTTTATAGTCAGGAAGACAAACTACATTGTTAATGAATGATATTGCAAGTTCTGAAAGCACAACAGCTGTGATACAAAATATCTGGAACAGAAGAGTGGATGAGAACTTTGTGCAACATCCACACACCTCATAGACACAGAAAATTGTAGAACTTTAATTCTTGGAATGTTGATGGAGAGAGGCCAACTACAGTCATGTCGAATTCTGAGCCACTTGCTTCCCAAAGAACTCACAGTGAAGACTGTGTAAACAGTGGAAACTCCACAATTTCCTTAGACTTGAATTTATCTCATCAGTGATGCTCACTATAATTTTGCTAAACCGAAAACTCTCTTAAATGAGTAGTTGAATAGAAAGATTGGAAGTCACCGCATCACTTTTCATTTGTGCTGTGGTTTTTCTTACAGATTCAGGTGGGGTGCTTCATACTTCTCAGTGATCTTGCTTCTTTCCTCAAAGTTGTCCAGATACCCTGATTCCCAGTCTTGTATCTCTTTAGCTAAATGGTTATCCAGCTTCTTTTCGACGTTAGGGAGAACAGGGAAACTACTTGCAGGCAGACTGCTACATCTCCAGCTTTCCCAAAGATGCTAAATCATAAGAGGTAAGATCTTGCTTTTGTAGAAGAAGGAGCTGACATGTTCTCCAATTTTTTTTCAATCAAAAAGTTTTAGAGAGGTGATCTAAGCATTCTTCTGATACAACAGCAACAGTGACTATCTCTTCTATTTCTTTTCACAGTTATAGTAAACAACAGTAAAGACTCATCTCATTCCCAACACTAGCAATTAGATATGTTCAAAGAGCAGAGATGAACAGTCAAACAGTGAACATCCAAAAGAATTACCAGAGATTTTACTGTTTTTCAGAAGCGAGTACTATGCTGATGGCTAAATGAGGTTTCATGTGGGGACAGTCAAACACCAAGGCTGGAAGTTGAGATGGATATGATTTTTATTCTTTTTAGGATGATATACCAATAATGACCCATTAGTCTTCTGCAAATACTAAATAACACTAGTAAAACATCTGAATTATGTTTATAGTTGCTAATGACTGGGACAAAGAACATGTATGTTATCTTACATTTTTCAAAACTAAAGGACAGAACATAAGTATATGATCAGGGCACAGAACTAAACTACAGGTGCTAATATTCCTTATGGATAAGACTTCTGCTGTAGCCTACAGTCATAATTTTTCAGTTAAAAGAACAATCTCCATTCTGCTTCTTTAGGTGCTAATCCTCAGAAACATGAATTTAGTGTAGGAGATACAGATATGAGATTCTTTGGGAGGGATGAGCTACTCCGTTCAGCTCAAGGACATTTTCCTGAAGGTATTTCAGGCTAATAACTTAAGCATCAGTATTTGAATGACTGCAGTATGAGAAAAAGTTCACATATGAGCATTTTCTGAGAGCATTATTTCTTTCTAACGCTAAAGATTAGTAGCATCGAAGAGTTGCTAACACATTTTATCCCCAGCCAGAACAAAGCTGAGCCCTGAGAAGGCTTTTAGCATCCTTGTTCACACCATAAATCAGCTGGACTACATCATCATGCCAACAACATCTGCATCTTTATTTTACTAGCCTGGATTTAATTTGTTGATTTTTAAAGATATAGATTGATAAAGTGTGCTACTGCCTGCTGAACTGTCTCAACTGGCCTTGTGAGTGGTCCATATGTTTATACTGAGTTATTTTTTTAAGTTTCAGAAAGACAAACAACATGAATTGGATAGTCACAGAGAAGGTGTAGTGAATGATTGCATTAGGATTTTTTTCTTCAATTACATATCTTTGATACAACTGTGAGGAAAAGAAAAGAAGATATACTAATTCTTCAGCTTGATCCACTGATTTTACTCCAAAGGACAGATTAATTGTCCTCAACACAGTTTATAATCCCTTACAATATTATTTGCTTCCGTTCAAATAAATATAAGCAACAGCAAAAGAATATCTAGAAAACATAGCATATATAATTGATATCCAATGCAAAGGTTTAGGAAAACAAGCTTTCTGAATATAAATTGGTCATTAGAAGCTCTGTTATGATCAGCACAAGGTATCACACTGCTCATCCAGCTATCCAGTTAAAGAACTCCATAGGCACCAGGACTCACCTGACTACGTATCTTTACCACACAGACATCTACACCTGAGCTAATCTGTGTTAAAAGGCTAAACCTGACACCCTCCAGAAACCATGTGAATTACTTGCATTCCTCCACACTACCCTTGCAGTAAGCGGCAGGACAGAATCTCCAGTCCCATATGAACAAAATCATCTGGAGATTTCATCCAGGACCTCCCTGACCAAGTAGTTTGTAACATCCTCTGAACAGTGTCACCCTCACTGGCTTCTGCTCTGACCCGGACCTAAAAGCACTCAATTAGACTGTTGTCTAGTCTATAGAAAAGCTCCACACATCTCGGCAACTCTTTCTTGCAGAGGGTAACACCTTGCTCTTCTGTTTTCCTTGCCTGTCTTTCCTGAAGAGCCTTTATCTACCCATCATCCCAGAGTTCCACTCCTACAAGCCATCCCACTCCATCCTGACAATTCTAATGGCATCACAGTTCTGCATCCACATACAGGAGATCTAGCTCCTCCTTATTTCTCAGGCTGTATGCATTTCTGTATGGACATTGCTGTGCCCTCTTTTGACCAGTTTTATTCTTTCCAAGACACCTATCACTCTGCGTCATGCACTTACCACCCCTGTCATTGTTTGCTTCATCTTGCCATAAGAAGTTAATGCCAACATCAGACATATATACTTTAAAATTTCACCTGCTTGATGATCCTGTTTGTAAAATTACTCTTATATACTTTGTGGATGGATACTGTCTCTTGCCCTGTTTTGGAAAGACAGACCCATGGTTACCAAAGACAACAGACTGCCTGCAACACCAGCCACACAGCCAGGTACTAACTCACACAATGCCGTTGACTTCTGCTGGAGTATGTCCCCTGGAGCAAGTCCATCTTAGGACTACAGAGAGCGCACCACGCCTCCCATGTCCTTCACCTTTGCTCCTCAAGCTCTGTAGTGTCTCTTAATTTGCTCCAGGCCTCCCTTCGTACTGGTGCTAATGCAGATGGTACTGGTGCAGATGAACACCTTGCAGTACTAGCACCAGGGCTGGACAAGCAGTGTCTCTGCAGTTTCCCAGATCCTGGCCCCTAGCAAGAAAGAGGCCTTCTGTGACACCATATTCTTTCCCCCAGGGACAGTACTGTACAAGCAGCACGACATAATGCCAGCAGAAGGAAAGAGGGGACGGAATATATATATTTACATAAAATATATGTAATATAAAATACATACATATGTATGTATCACAAATGACCTGGTGATAGGATCCCATTCTCAGTTTGCATAAAGCTAATGAAATATTTTCTCAGCTGTGAGAGGCAGACTACTGCAGCATAGTCAAAAAGATGAGGTGCTGAGTAATATACTGCATACAATCTGCTAACAAAATAGAACAGAAAAATAAAAATAAATAAAGGTAAAATAAACAAGTGTCCTGCTTGCAATAGACTATCTCTGTAAGTGCATGTTTCCTGAGGAAAAAAAAAAAAATTCAGATTCTTTTTTTCTCCAGTATTCAATATGATTCCAGAACATTCTTAGCCTTAAGGCAGAAGACATTAACAAGTCGTGGGGTAATCAGTTGCCCAAGATAATGCTATACTAGTAAAACAACATAAAAAAAGTGATACACAGGAAGTGGGGCCTGAGAAGAACAGTAATTAAATAGATGTTATGAAATGCAGTGGTTTTTTACCTGAATTCTGAGTCAGATTTACCCTGAACAGATGTGATGTTTCCAAAATTTTCTAGCAAGATAAAGTATGTATCAGTTATAGTGAGTATATAAGGTCATGGAATAACACTGGACACAAGCGTAAATTGAGAGTGGCTGGAGAGCAGCCCTGCAGAAAGGGATCTGGGGGTTCAGTATGAGTCAGCAGTGTGCCCCAGCTGCCAGGGGGGCAAACACTGGGGTGCACTAAACACAGCATGACCAGTCGATCACAACAGGTGGTTGTCCCACTGCCTTTAGCATTGGTGCGACCTCACTTCGAGTACTGTGTGGAGTTCTGGGCCCACAATTTAAGAAGGCTATGAAGATCCTTGAATGCATCCAGGAGACCAACAAAGATGATGACATGGCTGGAAGGCATGTCCTGTAAGGAGTGGCTGAGGACTCTGCATTCACCTGGTTTAGAGAAAAGGAGGCTGAGGGGAGACCTCATTGCTCTCTACTGCTTCCTGAGGAGGTAAAGTGGGGAGCGAGGTGCTGATCTCATCTCCCTGTTATCCAGTGATAGGACGAGCGGGACTGGTTCAAAGCTGAGCCAGGGGAGGTTTAGACTGGACATTAGGAAGCATTTCATTACCGAGAGGGTGGTCATATCCCTTCAACATGCTTCCTGGAGAGGTGGTCGATGCCCCAAGCCTGTCAGTGTTTAAGAGGCATTTGGACAATAGCCTTAATAACATGCTTTAAATTTTGGTCATCCCTGAAGTGGTCAGGCGGTTGGACTAGATGACCGTTGTAGATCTCTTCCAACTGAAATATTTAATTCTATTCTATTGGATCCTAGGACTGCGAGGACTTTGATGACAGATTGAATAGAACCTTTCTTCTTAAACAGTACATTGAAACCACCATGAGACAGACCTTTTTTTTTTAAAAATAAGTCAGATTTTGAGAACAAAAACAAGCATAAGATTTTCTGAAGTGAAAGAAACTCAAGAGGAGGCAGGACTAAAACAAAAACCCCGTCATTCCACCTGTGTCTTTGCAGGTGCAAATTTTTTTCATTTAAGCTTGGTCCTAGTCCAAACTCTTTTCAATGGCATCTTGAATTGCAATAAAATTCACGTCTGGTCACTAGGAAAAAATATTTTCTGTTACGTGGGACCTGGTTATGTGTCAGTTCCACCTTTCTCAGCATTTTCTGATCTCTGCTGTGTTATAGGTTATGTAGCTCCTGCTGTTCGTGTGCCCACCTCTGCACTTCACAAACCTTCTCCTCCTCCTCCTCCTAGTGCAGCCAGTTGCTTGCTCAGAAAAGGCAGTCTCAGCCTTCGTCCAGAGGGTTCCTCCACTAGGAAGCACACTAACGAGCAGAAGGCAAATGGTCAAACTACCACCCTGGCACTCGGCCATGCCCATTTAAAAGAGCACGATCTGCGTACAGTAACTGTGAACAAGTTAAACAGCTGTAAAATTTCTCAAGGATACTCTAAAAAGAATCAGACTTTTATTATGTTCTACCTTTCCCTGACACAGTTAGTGAGTATACATGTCTGTGTGGAGGACTCCTGAAAATCCCTGATCCTTTACAGCATCATTACAAAGCTTATTGCTTACAATGGGATACCAATTGCATAAGCCTGAGGCTTACCCTGCTACTAACATGGATTTACACTATTACAATGGATGAGAATTTACCCTGAGAATCTATTGAAAAGAATAAATGTATTTAATTCTATATTTAACAAAAAGAATAGGTTGATTTGACAGAACTAGAGCAATAGGTAAGGAAAGGAAAAACAGCAGGAAGGACCTCCTAGATCAATTAGTCTTTTTTTTTTTTAAGTAATAAAAATACATAACAAAGTTCATTGATTAGTTCCTGGCTAAACGATACAGCATCTTATTTCTCTTCAAACCCCTAAGGTCCTGGCCTGAAAAGCTTTGAGGACTATATCCCAAACAGTACAGATAAGCCCTTAGCACATAAGTACATATCAGCTAAAATCATCAGAATGTATGGATACCCTGTCTTTCTAGAGGAGAAAGGTGTAACTTCACATGGAAACTGTATACAACTAAATCTGGTTTAAATATACATCCCAAGAAAACAACGCTGATGGATACACCAGTGTACATTCAGCATCGCCATAGCCACATGGAGCTGGATCCACCTTTCAGGGGGATTAGTCTCCAGTTCCATTTCCTGGTGTTTTCAGATCTGACACAGAAGATGTTCATCCTGTTCCTTGGAGAAGTATCTTGAGATATAGATCTTCACCGAGCTGTTTCTACTGCAAGTAAAAGGTTCTAAAAAGTACTACGTTGTCACCTCAAGGATGGAAACAAGACAGATGCTACTAACCTTTCTACTACAACCACCTGGCTGCAACCACCTTTTCCCACTTCTTTCGTTTCTCAAGTTTTCCCCTGTGATGTCCAGAAACAGTTTTTCAGGACAGATAAGGCATTTAAATGAGGTTTCTGAGCATTTTCTCTGTGCTACTGAATCGGAAATAAGAACAACTTATGGAAATACCAGCTAAATCAATGCAATATATTTTTCCACAACATTTTTGAATGGTGTTTGTACTGAAGTCATAACTGTCCCAGGAAGAACCAAGGCATTCAAAACAGATCCATTTCAGCACCCTACTCTGCCTGTCAGTCATAACTACACTAAGTTTTATGAAAAAGACCTCATTCTGATAAGATCTCTTCCTATTTTTTAGGTAAGTCTGAGTAGTGTTACACCAATACACACAGACCAGAGATTCACAAAAGCAACATCTTTGTTAAGAAAATACCAAAGCAAGAGTACCAATTACAATGCAATAAAATCCTGTAATTTAGGAATATTCATCAAGTTCTTTTGGTGAAAGGAACACGATTTTAGGCAAGCAGATGTAAGGAAAAATACAAGAGGTGCACACACTGATGCATAATTTCAAATCTTCTAGAAAGAGCAGCAAACACTTAGAATTCAACTGTTGCATACAGCCAGGGATCTGTTTCTACACATCTTTTGCTGTAGCCATTCACACAGCAGCTATTGGAAAACTTTCCTAATAAGCCTCATGTCTTCATCCAAAACTACTCACAGTTCAGAACAATCTTTTCATAATTAAGATCGCACTTAGACTTTCCCCTGATGATTAGGCTATCATTTTAAAAGTCAAACACACTGAAGAGCAGAGAGAAAAAACAGTGGCTATATAGAAAAAGCTAGACAAAGGTTGAGATGTTATACTACTACCTGAATTCCACTCCTATCAAAAAATACATCATTTTTCAAAAAAACAGTCAGCATTATTTCCTCTCTTATTACTCTAAAAATGCTTCATCAACCACGTATAATAAAACCTGAAAAATATTTCTTATTTCTTCAGTCCTTCCTAAACAATGAAATCTGTAACACTGATGTCTTGAAACGGCGCTGCCAGAGCCCTGAGCACACCCACAGGCTCTGACTGCCCTGAGCAGCCTCAGCTGCAGCCTCCACCCTTCCACAAGCTCCCTTTGGTCAGGTGCTGGGTTTAAGCTCAGGCACTTGGTTCCAGTGTTTGCTTGAGCTGTGCTGCATGTGTGTTATGCTTGATTCTGTGCTGCTGTTCACCTGCTTGCTTGCCTTCCTGATTTGATCTCAGATCTGCATTATGACTGTGAGCTTACTTTACTTTTTGATCACTAGCTTGTTGGCAAGATCTGCTTGTTGTTGGTGGATCTACTCACCTTATGCAGGTACTCTAGTGATATATAAAATTGGCTTCTGATAAGTAAGGTGTGAAGGATGTCATTGGCATCTGTTATCTGGTGCTGGTTTAGATGTTCTAGATTCTCTGTGCTGTGCATCTCTTCCACAGAGTTGTTGCAGAACTGTGATTAGCTGTGCTGTAAAGCTTTTTCATGTTGCTGCAATTCCTGCAAGGGCTACTGGATAGGAAAAAAAAGTGAGGAAAACCCCCTCTCTACTTCTGACCTTATTTATCTTCTTTTTTACAAGTGATACGAGTAATCTTGGGGAGATAAACCCAATCTCTCTTGTTGTAATCTTCAGTGTTATAATTTTTTTTCTATTCTTATTCTTAAATGAGGAGGCAGGTGCTCAAGATCCTCTGAACTTACTTCCACAGAGACAAAAGTGCCATTAAGCCTATAAGTTCTTAGCTGGTTTACTGCAGTATAGAGGCATAAATAAAAGTTAAAATAAATCTTCTTAAATACATATTTGAAGAGTGAAGCTTGTGTGTGAGGAGTGAAGCACTGTAGTGCTGAAAACATTTAGAGTTTCATAATCTATAGTTACATTAAGCTAGCCAAAGTTTAAAGATAAATATACCTGAACATGTCTTTAATTTAAACATATCAAAAGAACACTAATCACTGGTGCTATAGTTCATTAAAATCAGACAGAAGTAAAGTGTATTTTTAACTACAAAAGCATCTGCTAATAAAACATTCAGTAAACAAAACTCTGTATTGTGTTTTTCTCTTCAGGTTTACTCTCTGTTCAGTAGCTTGCTTTGGAGGGTAGGGGAGGGGTCGGGAGAAGGAAGCAAGAAATTGTTCACAGTTCCTTTGGTGACCTAGAAAAGCTTTTTTTTTTCATTCTTTACTAGACTTTAATGTGAATCTGAGGCTTGCTGGTCTCATTCTCTGCTGTGTTAGTAGTGGATAGAGAGTAGCATCCCAATTCGACACTGTTCTTGATAAAATGTTCTCCAACTTAGAGAGTGAGACTGTTCTGACCAAATGAGCTTTGGTTACTGTTGAAAACTTTCCTCCTAGGCTTATAAACTCAAAATATTGATGGAAGTTGAGCTGAAAGTTAAGAAAATATTCTTGATTAACTTAACTGTAAGAGTGAGAAAGAAGGAAAAAAGAGCTGTCTTATCAGTGAAAACTGATCGAGGAAAAAAAAGGTCTTTGGATTTCAAATCTCTGCTTTTAAGAACTTTGGGTTTTAATTGTGCTTAATAAATATTGAGTTCATATTCTTGTCAAATTCACATGGTATTGTCTTTAGGCTGAACTATAATTTCCAGTGTTTATAAGTAATTACAACTCTCAACCACTTCATTAAAAAAAAAAAAAAAGGCATAAATACCTAGCTAAATGACAGATTATTAGGGACAGACTTTAGATGTCCTGCCTTCTCTCTTGTGGTAACCTCTCACATGCCGAACAACCCAAAGGTTTTCTCTCATTCTAAACTTGAGTTCTCTGTTGGCTCAGATCATCTGCAGCTTGAGTTCATGATCCATGCACAAATTATTCATGATATCTGTTATTTATTCCTCTTGCAATAAGCCAGTCTTGATAACACAGCTCTGAGCCTCAGCTGAAAGGAACCCAAATAAAATGGACTGCAAGGCATATAAAAATATTACAATTTCACTACATTGGACAGTAATAGCTTTTTCTTATCTTTCAGATGCTTCCTTCTGTGTTCTTATTTCTTCATCTATTATCTTGCTCTCCTAAAGAAAACAGTCCTCAGACCCATGAGGGATCCTGCTATAACACTGGGAAAGAAAACCTGGTTAGCAGCGTGGTAGTAGTTTACCCTGGATCACATAGAAATAGCTGAACAGGTGAAAATGCAACAGTACCAATTACAGATGCAGTGAAAGGATTTGTTTCCCTTATTGCATGAATGAGGCAAGTGCACACTGGGGGGCTTTCTTCCAGTATACCTGTTTATAACTTATACAGCTGTGACGTAACAGCTTGATGAAGTATATAAATCTGCTTTAGAAGGGGCAAACATGATGAATTTTGTGCTCATACACTCACAGATTTGAGGCACTAGATATCAGGGCAGGAATATGACTTAAAATAAATGATGTATGTGTGTCCCCAGAAAAATGAGCAATGCCCATCATAATAATAAAATCTCAAAAGGGATTGGCCTATAGATATTCTTCCCCTTGGAGCAGGGCATGGCAAACTCAGATGACTATGAGTGCAAAACAAGAAAACACATATTTGTTGGATGAAGACACTGAATCCTCAAAACTCAAATCAGGAATTGCACAAATTCCTGCTTTGAGTGACTATCACATTGAGCATTTCTGTTGCTGTTTCTATGATTCCATTAATTGTTCACTGTTGTGAGCAGCCTGTTACGAAGGTGCTTATAAAATGCCTACTAAATTACTGGGGGGGAATAATCCCCGTATGAATTGGAATATTCAAATTAATCTATTTACTTACTTTCTGAATTGCTCACTTTTGAATGCTGTGCTCACTGAGAAGGAGTGGAAAATAAAGACTTATGAAAAAGCAGGTCTTTCAAGAAAGCTATTTTCTTGAGGAAATTAGTTTTGCTTCTTGTGCAAAAGTTGTGATTCTTCTAGTGATTCATTCAGCAGGAACTTAATACAGACTCTTGCACCCAAGCTTACACAATGATACTTTGTACACAGAAATAAGTGGCTATGAGAGTTATTTCAGTACCCAGGATTTAATTATTGGTGCTTCTGTGACTTCCTTTGTCCCTAAGTGTCTTTAGACTCACAGCCTTTTACTTCCATTTTGCTCTTCCTTGAATCTTTTGATGTCATGCTAGCAATTGTGTTAGTGTTATACCATGGGACTGAACTCAGGATGATGTCTGAGCATTCATATGTGATCACCTGAAATTTCTCAAGCAACTGCTGATGTAGCAGGAAAATAACTCTTCCATGAGGCTGCTTTTCTGGTATACAAGTTAAATGATATCCAAGAAGTGGATTAAAGCTTCTTAAAGAAGTGGGATTGTTTTTGAGTTCTTTCTTCATTAAAAGAATAAACAAGGACTTATTACCAGAGTTCTGAATGTTTTCAAACATTTAGCATGAGACTGTGACTATGCCCTCCCAGCTACTCATTTCCACAACGCTGCTCTGCTTCTTTAACAAAGCAGGGAAATAGACGATGCCTCTAGTAAGAATCGTGAGGTTTTTTCTGAGACAGGCAAGAAGAGATGGTAGAGTGTGCGAAACCATATAATTTGAGACAGAACATCACTGTCTCATGACCCTGAAAGATCAGCGCGTCCTGTGCCTCCCTTCTCTGTTCTCAGGAGATAAGCTGTTTTCACACATCCAGCTGCAAAAGATCCTGGAAAACAGTAACTGTGAACTGGCATTCACAAAGCCACGAATCCAAAGCTGATTTGCTCTAGTAACTATTGTATTAGTATATAAGGTATTCACTTGAGCAATAAAAGGATTCTGATTGAGCACCAGATTGGGGTCCGTGAAGTCATTCACCACAGTAGAGACCTGAAACTTTTGATAGGTTTCCAAATGCCAACCAATTGATTTGGGGATGCTAAAACTCTGGTGGTATTATTATACTTTGTTCAGCACTAAGAGTGGGTTATAATACCAGCATATCCTGTGCAGAATTTTTAACACCAGCTGTGAAAAAGTTTAAGAAATTTGATGGGATCTTCAATGAGATTTAAAAGTCCCAAAACTTCTAGTGTCCTATAGCTCTTGGTTAGCTTATGTAAAGGTATACGAAAGACACATGCAGTTAATAAGAATTAGATATCCTACTTCACTAACCAATACAAATAAAAGGAAACAAGTCTAGCATATTCCTAATGTCACCCCACTCAGCATGTTAATAAAGTTGAAGATGTGGAAACAAGTTACTGACTTTGAAAATAATTATTTCCTTTCAGTGGTAAGGAAATCATGACCTATGACATCCTAATTATGGAGTGATTGGCTACCAACAAATGTAACAAGCGTTTCACTGGTACCTGTCACTACAATCTGATAGTCAAGAACTGGTAGTGCTTCTCTCCATTTAGCACCTTATCTGGTTATCAGGTCTTTGTTCACCCAAAAAAAGAAAAGGTACAAAATGATGGTTAATTTCAGTGTGGTAAAACAGAAAATGAGCTTTTGATCACTTCTGTGCTGTACCTCATTTCCTGCAGTCCATCTGTCAACACAATATATTTAAGAAAAGAAGTCTGATATCTGGTTATATCTCCTGTAAGAGTACCTTCCAACATTGACAGCACCTTTAGTAAGAGGCTTCCTTTATATGGAAGGGTTTTGGTGATCATGGGCTTCTTCTTTTGCACTCCCTGTTTGTAGCAGTTCACACAAATCCAGTTTCTAGGATTTTGTGGGTAATCTCATTGTTTAGCCTGTTTCATGTGCTTTTAGTAGCACACCCGTCTTGAACCAATTTACCAAATGACAAACAAAACAGAAAACAAATCAAATTAAGAGTCGATGTTAAATTGGGAATACTATCTTTCACCTGTAAAAAAAAAAAAAAAAAAGAGAAAATTACTTGTCCATCTGTTGTACAGGTCATGGTGATTCAGTCGCTGTCTGTAGTACTTACAAATTTTTGTAGCTAAAAAGCAGAAATGGACAAGTTACAACCAGACTCATTTTCCTATTCTTTCCTCCAAGACCCAGTTGTAGAACTCACAAGTTTCTTCAGCTAAAATTCCAAATTGCTAGGCATCTTACAACAGGGTACAGGGCCACGTGACTCATAGACTTCATGCTATAACACAATGTAGAAATGTCTTTAATAGTTTAGCCAGCTCATGGAGGCAGAAGACTCAGAAGAGACACCAAGCTTCTGGCCGTGCTACCAGGAAGCTCAGGACAAGCTGAACAAAAGTACTTACTTGTGTGCAATGTCAAGGGAAGGTTCAGAAATCATGACAGTAATAGAAAACTTATGTGAGAAAACAGTAAGATGTACATAAGTGATACAGGTTACAGAGTGAGTCAAGCGTGGGTCTGAGTGAAATAATAGGTGCTAAGGGCGAGACATAAGGATCCACCACTGCTGTAGGAAGATCCTTGAGCAGCAGTTACAACAACTAGAGATGAGTTTAAATAATACACTCTCACCTGGCAGTAAAAACCTTTCCCCTTGGACTCAGGAAGAAGTGATGACAGGACAGGCAGAGATAAGAAGAAATGAATGAATTTGTCCTGGAATTGTGAGACTTATTCTATCAAAGCAGGGGGAAAGCTGACAGTAATACCTATGGCCTTTCCATTCAGGCTTAGATGAGCTTGGAGGCACAATTCATAACATCTGTAATAGTCTTCTCACTGGCTTCTTGAAGAAATTTGTTGTTCTTGACAATGGGGCACAAAGCAATTATTCCTTTATGAATAAGTTTTCCCTTTAAAATTTCACAAAATAGGAGAGCCAACACTTGACCTCTCCACCTCTGTCAATGTCAGTGAGAAATCACCAGTGGTACACATATTCTATGGAAAATTAATTCATTCTATTTTTAGCAATTATGAATGTTTTTCATGTAATGATCCCTGTTCAGATTTGTCACTGTCTTTTGTCATCAGGTTATCCACTATAAAGGCATCATACCCTTATAGGAAAGGATCAGAAATAAATATTTTTTACTAATTACAGTTCCAAGAATTTTTGTCTTGAACTGAGTGATTACTAGACTTTGGGTAAACTCTTCAGATTATTTCTGATTTACTCAGTACACATTAACTTTCTTCATTTACTCAGCAAACCAGCATCAATGTTCTCTGGCCCAAGTCTTCTGCAGTACCCTCTGAGCAAGCATTTGGACAATGGGATTTTTGTCTCAGATTTCTCTCTCAGCTAAGCTTGTTGGGCTGCAGGACATGGCATTCGTGATATCGAAAGTATCTAAAGAAAATGGGAAGAAATGGATGGATGAATAGCATTGGCTTTAATTATAAGACTATTAACATGGGAGGCAATTCAGCTAGTCATTGACTTCCAGAATATCATCTGTAAATAATGGACAGCTCCTATTCAAAGTAGAGTCACTCAAAATTAATCCCAATGTATGCATTAGACCTGAACAAATGAAAAACGTCTACATCCTCTTTCAGTGATATGAATGGGTCTATACACTAACCAATATATGATTTATGAGTATTTCTCAGATGCCTGTCCTTCATAACTCAAGAATCCGCTTGAATTCTCAAGTCTAAGAAAAAACAAATAAAAGAGAAAAAAGTTCTGCCTCAGTTGCTGTGGCTGTCATGACAGTTCAGAACAGGAATATTTCATACTAAAATAAGAATTCTTCAATGCTATTTTCTTCTACTTCAAAATGGATGTAGGATACACTTCTCAAGTGATTACCTGTGGTAGATCATATAACTCAATTCAAGTGAAGAGGGGCTCAGAGTTCCATTAGCCAAACTATCAGAAAAGGGATTTCATAGCCTCTGACATGGTTCTAAGTATTTGTGAAAATCAAAGTCAGTCAAGCCCTAAACAGCACAGCCTGGACTTATACTGCCAAGCATGCACACGAGCAGGGTTTATGCAGGTTAATATGTCATTTCTAGAATCCATGTTCTATGGGTGTTATAATGCTTCTCTACTCAGTGAGCACTGTGCAGTTTTTAATCAAGTTTGTAATCAATTCAACACCAAAAAAATGATTGTTTAACATCTGTGATTTTAAAATCCTTCCTCATAAAATGAGCTGTGCTGTATAATATAGGTCTAATCCATTTCTTCTTTATTGAAGATATTTGCTTAAGCCAGGAAGAGCCGTGACTAAACTTCAGGAGTCTCTGTTGTCTCATGACTGACTGGAACCAACGCCAGAATATACGTCATCTCTACAGAAACAGCACTGGCCCCACAAAAAAAAGCTGCAGATAGCTGCGTCCAATATTACTACAGGACACAAATATTTAAAGCGAAGATAAAGGTTTTCTCTTCCCAAATTGTCTTGTCTGTCATTGCTTCAAGAGGACTGAGAAAGATACATTCCATTTCCCATCTGGATTACTCTGACGAGTTTGATTATTAGTCATTCATAATTCAAGCTATAATTTAATGTGTTGAATAATGTCTGGTAATATAAATCCATTATGGCTGGCCATCATGAGCTACGGTCCAGTATATAGTACTGAACACCTGAAGAAGTGAAAGAATGAAATGGATTTCAAAACTTATGTTCTATTGTGTGTTCCTTACTGCATTTTTCTTCTCCAGCTGTTTAAGAAATAGAATTTATTACCAAATAAGAAGGAGATATTTTTAGTGAGACTCCTGAATAGTTGGCCATCTTGGGTACTTTGGGAGAAGATCAGCTAATTCAAGCTGACTTACTTTTTCCTCCTGTACTTCATAGAATTTCAACTTCTTGTAGGTAGAAGTGACAATGCTGAAAAAACTCAAAGGAGGCAATTATTCATTATTTCACTTTTTGCCAAGTCAGTCTCAGTGGGGAGAAGCACCAACAACTCAATAAGTGTGAGGTTTTAGTGGGGCTGGGCATCTAGATGGTTTCTCTAAGACATCTGTGGATATGTCTTACACATCCACAGACAGGCTTGGTGAGGTGGCATGTATATTTGACAAGTACATTAAAAGATTTGAATCAAGAAACTAATTAAAGCTTAATGAACTTGTGTGGGAAACCTTTCTCTAGGTTTTTATCCCTTTCATCACCTTTTTATCAGAGGGACACTGTCTGTAGCATAGTGAAGTTACTGAAATTTCCATCACACATTAATATGAAATTACTACTGAGTTATTTATAGCATAACCAACAATTTGTGATAGGAACAAGTATGATTTCCCTGTTCTTCCCCTAAACTCTTCTGCAGCTAGTCTACCTTCTCCAGCAAAGTTTTTCTTACACAGCCAAACACCATTTCTGTAAAATCAGAAACATGACAGTTATTTTCTTTCTTGGACATAGCCTTTTTTCCCCAAGTTTAAAATGTAGTCAGGAAAGGTATTTCTCATTGGAAACCTTGGCTAGTGTAAGTCTTTGAAGGAGTTCCTGTATCAAGGTCTGTAAAGCTGATAACACCATATGTGAGAAATTCTGTCGGAAAATTTGTGAGAACTTTACTGTTCATCAGCAAATAAATAGATTACAGTATGAAAGATTCAGATTTGTTATGTCAGAATACATCTTGAAAAAAGCACCTTGTGAATATATTCTGTTTTTTCAGAGTTGAAAAATACCAGATTTTGATTAATTCTTACCAATTTGTCTGCTATAAAAAAACATGGATAAAAAAACCACTGAGATCTTAAAACAGCTATTCTCACAGATAATGTTTGACTTAGAAATAAGAAATGTAAATCTTTACTGCAACACTGGTGTTAAGAATGAAGAACATCTGGAGAAGCATATACAACTTCTGTGGTGTCATCTCAAGGCTATTGCAAATCCATCTAAATATATAGACCTACTGTGTCAAATCTGAGTATAACCTTATATAATTAGGTCATTACTTGACTTAAAAGGTTTAAAGACTGAAAAATGACAGTCACATTTCACTGAGCCATTCTTTCAGGTCATCTGTAGACAGCGGGACACATCTTGCATGGCTCTTTTTTCTCATTTACTTTCCCTTCAGCATACATGGTCTGGAAAAATAAACATTTTTTCTTTAAAAATGCAGACTATGAGTGGACCCCTTTTTTCAGAATCTTGTTCTTCCTCCTTTATATTAAGATACATTTTTGTTCAGAACTTTCGCTTTATGGCGATGCATGGCAAACACTGATTTCAATCCATTTCAATCTGAAACCATCATGTTCATCAAGAAACTCTGAAAGGAGCCTTCCCTTCCCCTCACTTTGAAGTTCCTACTCTGCTGATATTGATGCATTAATTAACAGTGGAATTAGTTTGCATTTTCCATAATCATGTGAAGTTCTACTTTCCCTCTCCTACTATGACTCTCTAGAAAACATGTAGAAGAAAGGACAGCAATGTGCTATAAATGTTCCTGACAGGAATACCTATATTGTATTCTGAATACTCAAAGGGGTGTGCAGGCATTCCTTTTATTTTCCACTAAGAAAGCATCATTAAGAATCTTCCTGAACTTTGAAGACCTGAAATAGAATAAGTTCTCTTTCCTAAAGAAAGTTTCCAGTGGTTATTTTTCACATAGTTTTCAGAGTTTATTGAGGAGGAGATTATTTTTGCACTAACAATGGTAAAGAGTAATTTCCTTGTGAGCTCTCTGCTTGCATCCAAAAGTCACAGCATATGTCAAGTTTTATTAAAACCATAGGAACAGTAGCAAGTACAGCTTCCTAGTATCTTGCCTAGAAGAATTCATTCATCTAGAAATTTGCTGTGAAAACACTGAGAACAGGGAAGAAGGTTTGCAGCTCCTCAAACACTTCCTGATTGCAGGCTTACAGTCCCCTGCAATACTGTCCAGCATGCCAGCCTTCCAGGAAGATGTCTCACCTTATTTGTGTCGTCCTTTGTCGTGCCATTTGCCGGAACGGAGGAAAGAAGCAGTCACTCAATATGAGAGATCAGCAAGCTTCGTTTATTACAGTTTGGTTACGCAATTTATAACAGTCTTAATTAGCTCATACATATTGCAAAAGCTAAGCTCCTTATTGGC
>Ga0065711_1006461_pt1 | contig 23428 bp, 24 predicted proteins | sample Hoacrofraction12_FD_59098 | JGI IMG/M metagenome (GOLD analysis project Ga0065711, IMG submission 59098) | Hoatzin crop microbial communities from Cojedes, Venezuela - Epithelial fraction 12 v2 (version 2) | ecosystem: Host-associated > Birds > Digestive system > Esophagus > Crop | place...
GTGGATAGACATGAGCTCGGGCTCTGCTCCTCACTGCAGGAAGTGCCAGGGTAGCTCAGAGAGGGGAACCTCAGTGTTCAGCCACGTGTGGACCCTTGATACCTGGTTAGATACGTTGGTGGAGCTATCCCGGAGGGCACCTGGGGGATTTGTGTCCTGGGGAGGGAAGGGGGAGTGCTGTTTGCTGAAGGCCACACTGGACCTGCAGAGCACGATGTTTAGAACTGCTGGAGAAAGGAGCCCTGGTGGGATGGGTAGAACCAGGAGCAAGCTGGCAGGTGGCCACCTCGTACACCGACGGGTTTCCTGTGTGGCCTGCAGCCTTTGTAGCCAGTCATTAACTGTTTGGTGATTGTATCTTTGCTGTCAGTTCCTGAGGAGAAGTATTTGACACTGGATGGATTTCACAGATTTGTGGTTGACCGATCTAAACAGGATATCCGTAGCGTGTGGAGAGCTATTCTGTCCTGTGGATATGATCTACATTTTGAACGGTAAATTTTGCAGATCTTTTTGTGATGGTGATACTGGTTCATTGTACTCACTTTAGAAAAAAACTTGATCTCAAGTGTTGCCACTCCAAGTAGCTTTACCCAGTGTTAGTAACACACAAACTTCTATCCATGGCTACAAGGCCTGTAGAGAAAATTGTTCGTTATTTTCTTAACACATGCTTTAAAAGAGTCACTCTGCTGTCACAGTGCAGGTTCCTGACTTTCTTGTGCACAACACAGCTAACAGAGGCGTAAGCCACACTGTCCTTTTCCAAAGCGTACAATAAATTGCCTGCTGAGAGCTGTGGGCCCATCTGGCTGTCTCTGGGTTCCTTCCACAGCAGCTCTGCGTTCCGTGCGCTGGGCAGTCGTTTACCCTGCTTCGGCAGGGGGGTTGGACTAGATGACCCACAGAGGTCCCTTCCAACCCCTACCATTCTGTGATTCTGTGATTCTGTCTGAACTGACAGTGCTGTTACTGGGTCTGCGGGAATGTGGGAGAGGGAGCAGTTACTTCCTTGTTAATAGTGTGCCAGAAGAAAGCCCCCTGAATGAATCCTCCTTATCTCCCCGTGCAGCCACAAGCTAATTGCCACATCCCCTTCCCCTGTATCCGCTTCAGAGCGTAAAGAAGATAGCGCAGTAAGTAAGCTTGATAGGCAGGGTTTTTTTCTTATTAAGTAAGAACAGTGAGGCAAGGTAGGTGGTAAATCAGTGCTTACTCTCAAACTGGAATTTCTGGAGCAGAACAGCTCTGCTAGAGAAAAGGGGGGAGAAGCTGAGCAAGCTGCCTGGCAGTGTGCTCGGCCGCTCTTGGTGAGCAGCGTTGTGCTTCCATTTCAGCAGGTCCTGTGCCTCTTGCCTTGCAGGTGTGCCTGCATCGATGCCAGGCATGCTCAGAAAGCGTCCCGGAAGTGGACGCTGGAAATGGATGTAGCTCTTGTCCAGTACATCAACCGGCTTTGTCGTCACCTTGCGATTACACCAGCACGGCTCCATCCCCATGAAGTGTATCTGGATCCAGCTGATGCAGCAGATCCCAGAATCTCCTGTCTGTTGAGTACGTAGAGATTGTCTGCACAGAGGCTTTCTGCAGTGGAAGGGCTGGGCTCCTGAATGACCTGGCTGTCGCCCGGGCAGTGGGGACGCTGCCTTGGCAGCTGCAGATCAGAGCTCTGGGGGCGAGGGGAACACTGAGTCTGGGTCTCTTCTCCCTCGGGTGGGCTTGGGCACGGCGGTGCCTTGGGCAGCACGGTCAGAAATGGCGTGTGGCTGGGCTCTGCTCCCCGAGCGTACCTCCTAGGCCAGGCTGGAGCAGGAGGATTCCTGGTGAGCTGAACTTGCCGGGGGCAGGGAAGGTTGGATTTCGGTTCTGGGCATAGGCAGACTTGTCCCCTAAATCCTGTCCTAAGCACTGAGCTGCTTTAAGAGCGTCTCCAGGTAATGCAGATGTGGTGGTGATGAAAGGTGCTGGACTCGGACACCTGGGGACTCAAGATCCAGGAAGGAGCATCGTGGGTCACAGCTGTTCTTGCATCTTCAGCCCTCTTGTCGATGTGCAGAGGTCAGGAGGGGCAGCTTTAGAAGGAAGCTGGTGTGGCTCCGGGACTGAATCTGCTGGGAAGACGGACTTTGCAGTAGGTAGGGAGTCTCTCTATCTCTCTGACTGGGTGCTTCCCACCTCAGATGTTCCCGTTGAAAGCCTGCGCCTGCGGTTTGCACTGCTTCAGTCTCTCAATACGACGCTGGAGACGTTCTTCTTGCCGCTGGTGGAGCTTCGGCAGACGGAGATGTACGCGAACAGTATTGCTGCGCTGCTGCAGGAGGCCAAAGGTCGGTTTCTCAGGGGACACAGTTGTGGCCTGAAAGCTGAATTTCATAGTATGTTTTGCAGAGGATTTTGGTTCCTGTGTGCCTGTGCCAGAAATGAGAACGTGGAGGGGAGAGGGAAAGTGAGACAGTGAGCGGTTTCAGCGTCCTGCCAAAGGCTCGTTGGCCGCATTCACGGCCCGATAAGCTGGCACATGCTGTCTGAGTTGGCAGCTGAAGAGTAGCATCAACCCGAGGGCGCTTCTCAGCGTGGGAGGGTTTTAGTTTTCTTCGTTTGTTTTTTAAAGGCTGGGAGAATCATTCTTGCAAGCAGTTAATAGAAACCGCGCGCCTTTCTTGACCATGGAGGGAGCTGGCCCATCTTTCCCATCGATGGGCGGCCTTCAAATGTGCCGTTATCTTCCTGGGGGTATCTGTAAATTTAAATCCTTTGTGAGTCAACAGGCAGCAGATCAGGTGAAAGTCCCAGGACACGTTGGCATCCTCGTTGTCACCGAAGCTGTAAAATTAGAGAGATCAAGAAAATACTTACTGTGCATCAGCATTTAGAACAGTTTTTACAAGCCTCCGTTAGACGACAAACCAACCCAAGATTTAGGTCCCTGCATTTCCCAGGCTGGCTTTCTCCTGAGGAGGGAGAAGACACGGAAGTTGCCACAGGTGCCAGCGTGTGTGAGGAGGCTTTTGTGTTCGCCCAGCTCAGGAAAAAAAACAAACTTGTAAACCCAGCACGGGGGAGCGAGGGATGTTCAGAGATTTTGGCTTTATGGAGCCCGTATTTGTGGTGCAGTGTGACAGCCCTGCTTTTGAGCGTGTTTTCTTGCCTCTGGCATCCCTGTCAAAACATCTCGGGTTTGAGAGCTGTTTGGCACCGTGTTTCTGCTCTGCAGGGGTTCTGGTGGAGCTGCTAGGAGCTGTTGATGTAACATTAGCACCGTGTTTGTCAGGGTTCTAGCCCAAGGCGCTGCTTCCAGCCAACGTTAGTAACAAATACTTTAAAAAAAAAAAGTGGATTAGCCGTATCTTACCTACCGAGTGAAGGTGAAATGATTATTCTACTATAGTGCATTAGAGAATTTCAGAAAATAAGATGGTGGAAGGGTAGATTAACTGTATTGACGTGTACTTCTTTCTTTAGGTTTAATCTTTTATGACACAAAAGTAACTGTAATGAACAGAGTGCTGAATGCCACCGTCCAGAGAACTGCTGATCACGCAGCCCCGGAAATCACCCTGGATCCCTTGGAAATAGTCGGAGGTATGGGAAACACCTGCCCTTTTCAAAATTAATCCGTTGCCACAGTTTAGATCTGTGTTAACGAAGCTCAGATGCTTACTGATGCAACACACTCTGAGTACGGGGATTTGGGTTTTTTCTTTTCTTTTTAAACAGGGGAGATCCGTTCTTCGGAGAATTCCTATTTCTGCCAGGCAGCGCGACAGCTAGCCTGCGTGCCGTCCTCGCAGCTCTGCGTTAAACTGGCCAGCGGTGGAGACCCCACCTACGCGTTCAACATTCGCTTCACCGGGGAGGAGGTGCACGGAACAAGTAAGTCAGGGGTGGAAGAGCTACGGGCNCGGGTGGCACCAGCTGCAGCCGGGAGAACGCGGTCCGGGTGGAATCCGAGGTCCCCCCAGGACGTGCCTCCCTGTGACTTTGGGGAGCAGCGGTACCCGTGTGGTGGTTGTAGTCCTGCAGGTGGAAGGGAATGAGGCTGCCAAGAGTGAAGCAAGACAGGTGGGTCGTTTTCGTGTGTTGGCGAACAGAGCAGGAAGCGTGAGTGCCTGGGCATGCGGCTTGGCTAACCAGAGCAGGGGAATAAACCGTTTCTAACTAAACTTGCTAAACTTTTCCTAGCTAGAGCGAGTAAATAAAGTCATAAAAAGTTGCTTGCAGCATGGGGAAAGCATTCAGTAAGAAAGTCTCGTCAGGTGGTTCTGATGCTCGGCCGTGGTGAACCCAAACTGTGCTGATAATGACTTTTTTTATTTTGAAGTATTTTCTTGTTAGTAACGAGCTGGGCAATGCTGCTGTGGTTTTTGTTGTTACAGTGATGTGAGATTGTATAGCCAATGGGTTAAGATACCATTAAATACGGTGTGGGATACATTCTCAAACGTAGCTGTCGAGCAACACGCGAGGGTTAACGGCTGCAAACGGGCATGCCCAAGCGAGGTGCTTCTGAGAATGGTTTTCAGCCTGACATCAGAAGTGTAAACGTCAGCTTGTCCCCACCGAGCTGCAGAGATGGTGAGCATGGTGAGGGGCTTGTTGCTTTAAAAGCTCTCCTTAATTTTTCCAGTAAATAGTACTAAAATCGCATCCTCCTCATCTCTGTGAGGAGAGGTACAGTATTTCTCGTAATCATTTTAATAATTTTCATGTGGCTGGTTAAAAGAACGAACCCCTAAAGGAACAGACAGTTCCCTGCCCTGAGTCCAGCTGAGCAGCGCAGGGACGGGCTCCCCGTGACACGGGAGTGCTGCTCTTCCGCAGAAAGCCTGGAGCCATAACCTTACGTCGTTAACCAGGGTTGTTACGCCTGCTCTTCTCGACACGATATTTTCATTTGTGAGGTTTCATTTTGTGAGGTCTCCTTTGTGTGGATGCTCTCCAGCCCCTTTTGGATATGGACGTTCTCGGGGCGCTGGCCCGCTGGGGTGCTGCGGGGGTTGCTCGTACTCCAGGCAGGGACTCGATGTGCAGGAGCCGGGGGGGTTCTGCTTTGCAGATCTGTTGAGTAACTGACAGGGCAGCAAAGCAAACAGCAGCTCCGTGGTGAAGAAGAAAATTGATCACTGCTATCTAAATGAACGCAGTCTGCGTGCCGATGGCGATAGGCCCTTCCTGGAGATCCACGGGGCAGGGGGAGTTCGGGGAGAGGAGCCCGGAGCGCCCTTCTCGTGCGAGCTGCTGGTGTCGTCTGTGGAACCGCGCGAAGGGGAACTCTCCTGAGCGTGCTCAAAGGGCTCCCCGGTGCCCGCTCTCGGGGGAATTCTGTTCTGGCGAAGGCCTGTGCTGGTCACGGACGGTAGCTGTGAGGAGAGAAGTGCTGTGTCCGCAGCTCGGCGCCTGTCGCGAGTTCTGCGCGTTGCCTCACGGCTGTTAGCGTGGAAACGCTCCGTTGGTACGAAGACAGCGCCGTTCATCTTCTAACCGAGTAACAAATTCCATTTGCAGGCCGACTGGTGTAGCAAACGTTGGTGCTAGTCTTGCACGTCGAGTCCTGGAGGACAAAGCAGCGCTTGGGAATTCAGCAGGAAGCCATTCAGTGAATATTTTTTGCATATAATTAGGCTATTTAAAGATGGGCTTGCACAGGGGTAGGAAGCTGGCATCTCCCTCACCCCTGTTTCAGCCATGTTTATGTGCAGCTGGAGGTGAAGCACACAATTCAAGGCTCGAAACGTGGTTTCAAGGAGAATGGCAAAGTCCGGATCGCAGGGCAGCGGGCAGAGGCCTCGGAGCGCGGTTCGTTACTGTGCCCCTCTCTCTTGCAGGTGGATCTTTCCGTCACTTCCTCTGGCAAGTTTGTAAAGAGCTGCAGAGCTCCTCGCTCTCCCTGCTGCTGTTGTGCCCGAGCTCTGCAGTCAATAAGAACAAGGTGCGAGGTCTCCATGCGAGGAATGGAGTTGCTTTTCTCTTTTTGCGTGCGTGTGTTTGAACTGGAGCAGAACGTGTTCGGTTGGGGGTACAGGGAGAGGCTCCAGCTCCGCAGCCCCTGGTAGCACCTCTAGCTGGATAGGTCTCACGTGCCCAAAACACCTGATAAAGCCGGTCCATGAATCCCCTGTTGCACTTCAGAGGACACAGCAGGTACTTGAAGTACCCAAGCAGTCAGAGCTGCGAAATGTAGCAGAACTGAGACTCCTGGTCAGCGTTCACTTAGAGTGGATCTGGTGCCGTTGTCCGCTTTAGAGCGAAGCCGTTTGCTGCTGNTGGTGTTCCAGCAGCGTCACCAGGCAAGTCGGTGGCGTCCGTCCACGCTGGTTGATGCGTAGTGTCCTGTTTTGTGGTGTCGATCTATTATAGGAAAGTTGCGGCCCACAGAATTCACAGTAGCTGAGGTGTAGTTCCTTCCTAGGAATACTCACAAGGTACTCAAAGAATACTCGGAGAGCTCGTTTCCCCAAAGACCCGCTCTGTAGCCAACCTGGCTCTGCATGCCCAGGCTGTATTTCAGAAACATCCCGCGGCGGAAAGGCTGGGATAGCGCCCTGCTGCCACGTGCAGGAAAGGCTCGCGAGCGCTGATGAACAGAGCTTGTAGGAGCGGGGCTTGGTCGTTACGTGACGAGGTAGCGTGACACGGTATCCCTGTGTGATGTCTGCAGGCTCCGTGCCGTGCCTGAGCAGATCCTTTTGTAGCCACCTAAACAGTGTTCACAGCGTCCAAGCGGGTATTTTCACCGGTGGGTTACCTCGTGGGCCCGCAGCGAACGCGTTGGTCGTTAACAGCGGGTTTGTGTGCCCCGTTCTGTTTGTCCCCTGCAGGGGAAGTACATCCTGACGCCCAGCCCCATCACCTACGCGGAGGAGCAGTTGTTCCATTTCTTTGGGCAGCTCCTGGGTATCGCGATTCGAGCGGACGTTCCTCTGCCGCTTGACCTCCTGCCCTCCTTCTGGAAGACCCTGGTGGGAGAGCCACTGGATCCCGACGTCGATCTCCAGGAAGCTGACATCCTCACCTACAACTACGTCAAGAAATTTGAAAACGTAAGTGACTTTTGGGGGGTTTTCCTCCCTCCTTTCCCCCCCCAGGGTTTCCTCCGTAAGCGCGTCGCTCTGGCAGCGCTGACGTACTGCCTGCCCTAAAGGGGGGTTGCTGGCCCCACGGCTGGCAGCTCCTTTTCGTGTGAGCAGGATCGTGGGGTGTTTTGACTCGCCTTGGGCGCAGGATTTTACATCCTGACGGCTTGGGGAAGCTGCTCGGTCTCCTCCGCCGCCAGGCGCAGCGGGATGACGGCTGCCGAGATGTTCGCTGGAACGTGGCAGCGCTGAAGGAGAACAGAACCCGCCAAAGCAGTTCCTGGCTGTCGCTGTCCCTGGCGTGGGTGGAACGGGCGCGCGTCGTACGCTGGGGCGGTGCCTTGAACGGGTCCGGGAGTGACGCAGTGCGACCTGCTGGTCACCGGCTCTTGCGTTTCGTGACAGATAAATGACGAGACGGAACTGGAAGCTCTGTGTGCAGAAATTGCTTCTCAGCACCTGGCAACAGAGAGCCCTGACTGTCCGAACAAGCCGTGCTGCAAATTCACCTACCTGACCATGACGGGGGAAGAAGTGGAGCTCTGTCCCCGGGGCAGGCACATTCCGGTGGGGTAAGCAGCAGCCTCCTCGGCAGGACATTGCGCTGCGTTACGTGGGAAAGAAGCATCTCTAGAACAGTTTTCCCGGCACCAGGCTCTCCAGAGATGCTTCTGTTACCAGCTGAAGGCTGGAACGACCTGGGGAAGCTTCGCGCTGGCTGGTGGGAGCTCTGAATCGCTGGTCGCTGCCGCTTGGCGTGGGCAGCTGGGGAGTGGTGCTTGGTGGCCGTTGGGTGCCCGCGGTGAACACCCGCAGCGGGAGGCTTGAGAGAAATGGGCAAGCGGGAGAGGAGGGAGCTGCGGAGAGTGGGATTAAATCGGGAAGCACCAGGATGTAAATAGCATAGTGCCCACTCTTGGTTATTCGGAAGCGGAATCTCCCCGCAGAACCATGAGAGGAGAGGGAGAGGAGGATTAAATTGGGAAGCACCAGGATGCAAATAGCGTAATGCTCCCTCTCGGTTATTCGGAAGCGGAATCTCCCCATAGAACCGTTCCACATGTAACGGTCTGGGGTGCAGCAAGAGGACCCTGACACGCTCTCCTGCTTTGTCCGGGATCTCCGCCCTTGCAGATGGGAGAACAAGGACATGTACGCAGCAGCGATCCGGAGCTTGAGGATGCGCGAGCTGCAGACTCCGGAGTGCATGACCGCCGTGCGTGCCGGGCTCGGGTCCATCATTCCCCTGCAGCTTCTGACGACGCTGACCCCTCTGGAGATGGAGCTGAGGACGTGCGGGCTTCCGTACATCAACCTGGAGTTTCTCAAGGTGGGAGGGACTGCAGCTTCTGTGGCAAAGCCTGCCTGTCGGGCGCCTGGAGGAGAGGGGTCTCCTGCGTGGAAGGTGTTGGGGAGAACCTTCTGCTCACGGTGCAGCCGGGATGGGCCTCGTGGCACGCTGGCCTGTGCTTGGACCACCCCCCTTTGCCCCCAAGGGAGTTTTTTAAGGTTTCACTGGATTCAGGAAATAATAGGAGTGGGGCTTGTTCCAGAGAGGAAAAATGAATTCACTTTTTAACATCAAATTTTAGATCTATCTCTATTTTCTTGAGCTTTAGTCAATATTGGCCACTTGAGCTAAGGGCTGAAAGAGCTATTGCCCTTATTTTGGATTGCAAATAGCTTCTGAAAATCTAAAATTTATCTGTAGCGGACAACTTCTGGTCCTAAATACTTCCATTTCGCTAGCGTAAGAATTATGCTGTAAAAAGACCCGTTCTCTTGTGTCAGAAGTTGTCGAACGTTCTGAGCCGTGGGCGTCAGCACTGTTCTGCATTTTCCTTAAATCCACCACAACAGCGGCGCGCGCCGAGACGAGTCTGCCACAGAATCCGGAGGGCCAGAAAGTCCAAAACCCCCCCGTACTGGCGGTCTGCTGCTGCTGGGTTTGCCAGCGGCTTTGGAAAGGCCGGAGGGCTCGGGGAGAGCGGCGTAGCTGCCCTCCCCTCCCTTCCTCGCCTCTCAAGGCGTGAGCGGGGAGGATTTGCGAAGGGAGAGGGAAGCAGCGGCGCACACCTTGCTCTCCTTTCTCGTAGGCGCACACCATGTACCAGGTGGGCTTGATGGAAACCGATCAGCACATCGAGTATTTCTGGAGCGCGTTGGAGACGTTCACGCAGGAGGAGCTCTGCAAGTTCATAAAGTTCGCCTGTAACCAGGAGCGCATCCCCTTCACCTGTCCCTGCAAGGACGGAGGCCCCGACACTGCCCACGTCCCGCCGTACCCCATGAAAATCGCCCCCCCGGACGGCGCCGCAGGTGGGTTTGCCGTCCGGCTCCGGAGGCAAAGGAAACCCCTTCTGCTCACGTCGTGGTGGCTCTGGCTTCCCCTTCCCCTTTCTGTCAGTTAAACGTGCACAAAGCACGACAAGAGAGAGGCGGGTAGTCATGGCTGTAAATAAGAAGAGGTGTTCAAACCGTGTAAAAATAAAGTTTAACTACTTAAAGCGTTGCCCTCCAGAGACAGTAAGAGACTTGGGGTAATATTTGCCTTGTATGCTTTTAAAATGATTGGGCTGTCAGAAAAAAGTCACCCTGAGTTCTGCCGGAGCAGCACCGCAGCGTGCAGGGTTACGGGCAGGAATGTGATGGCTTGGAGACCCCTGGGGAAGGGGCGCGGGGGAAGGCTGCGTCCGGAGAAGGCGGCGAGAAGCGGAGGGTGCGCTCAGACCCGCTCTGACCCGGTGCTTCTGCCCCGCAGGTGCTCCGGACTCCCGGTACATCCGCGTGGAGACGTGCATGTTCATGATCAAGCTGCCGCAGTACTCCTCGCTGGACATAATGCTGGAGAAGCTCCGCTACGCCATCCACTACCGGGAGGATCCGCTCAGCGGCTGAGCGGGAGCAGGGGACGCCAGAGGTGACCGCGGGATCCCGTCATGGCTCGGCTCACGCTGGAAACCCTTGGATTCAAGTAAAAATACCTCCTGTAACACTGCGTGGCGAGCTGGAGGCTAATTTATTTTCTGACCTTTTGTTCCCGTTACAATAATTCCTGGAAGACTTCACATTTTGTATTTGTAGACCTTGTGGTGGACTGGTTATTTTGCTGCCTTGTTTGTGGAATATTTGTAGGATAGTTTAGTAAAGACCAGTTTGTGTATAATTTAATTTTGAGAAACCTTTAAACATGTACATTTCTAATTTTGTAATTTAGAATGACATCACCCATGCGAGCACGAGGAAAGCGAGGGCGTTCGGGAACGCTCGGAGGTGGAGGCTCGTAGATCGCTCTCCCCTGAAACATTTTTGAGTACAAAAATGGAAGGACGCAGGTGTGGGGAGGGAGTCGCTGGCGGGCGCCTGCGGGGACACAGCACGGCACCTCTGCTGTCGCAGGCAGCGAGCGGGCAGAGTCCCTGGCACTTGCGTGGGCTCTGGAGCAGAAAACGCGCTGCCAGCTTGCTGCCTGTTTGTGTTCCGCCACTCCCCTGTAACTTCTTCAGCTGGAAGCAAGCACGCGGGCAGCTGCCACCGTTGATTTGGGGTTTCAGCTCGACAGTCTTGATTAGGAAGATTTATAATTGAAAGAACAGTGAAAGGGCCGTAATTCAGTTGGGTTTTCGCCCTCGATGTTCTTGAATGTCTGCTTTGCTTAGTGACAGAATAATTTATTGTAATTAAAATAGCAGCAGAAACAAAATGGCTTCTCTCTGTCTGGTGTAAGATACCACAGTCCAAGCTCACGATCTGTGACGTTATCCTATCCCGAACAAGCTTTCAGAATTATCAGCGTGTGGTTCCGCACCCGTAGCGCATTTTTGTACTCAAAAATTATCTTTGATCTAAGAGCAAACCCTCCTGGAAACGCGAGACCCGAGAGGAGGATGAGGGAGGTGGGGGGGAAGACGCACCGTCACTGGTTTGAAGATAAAGCTTCTCTTTTTCTGGGGAAAGGTGATAGCGGACTGCGGAGAGAGGACAGTTCTCTCGGCTGTTTGTTGTCAAACGCCGCCTGGGCTGGCTCCGAAGCACCCCTTCCACACGTGGCTTTTCCTCTGCTCGCCCTGCACCGGGCGCGTTGAAAAGCCCGGCGTCGCTTTCTTCGGCACCTGCGAGGATCGCCCGCGTGCTGGAGGGCGGCGGAGAACGTCGGCGCTCGCCGCGATGAGCAGGTGAAGGGCCGGCACCCAGCTACAACGCGTGACTTCCCCTCCGCCGTGCTCGGCGCACCTCGGCCGGACGAAGGGTCTGCGCTGGCCCGCGGGGAGCCGTGCCGCCAGGGTGGCTCTGGGCGTCTCGAGAAGACGGCCTGCGCCTGTTTGGCTTGTCGGTGGGAATGGGAAAAGCTGTATTTATTGTATATTATTGTGAATATTGGGAATTATGAGTGCGTGGTGCTTGGAAGATGACATGTGCGTAAGAGGAAAGCCTAAACCTGTCTGTATATTCTTGTTCTTCTGTGAGCGAATGGGACAGCGTGCGTGCACCGGTGGTAGAGACAGTCGCTGGCGCCGGAGTCTCCAGCCCCTGGGGGAGGAAAGCGGTGTCACCTCCTGTTGCGTAGCGCCCTTCCAGCGGAACAGATGCGTGTCAGAAGAATATTTACTCTTGAGTCTTGTGCATTTCCTGGTAGAAGCAGACAGGTAGCTGAGAATCACTCGGAGTCGGCGCCAGCGCGCGTGGAGCTGACGGAGAGCAGGGGGAAGCCAAACCCCGAGGAGCCGCTGAATTCCCGTTGGGTCCGTGTCACGGCCGCTGCCAGGGATCCATCTGGGGCTCCCTCCTGGCGATGGGACCGTGGGTCGGGCTCCGCTCGCCCGTTCCAAGTCCCGGTGCTGCGGGCGGACGCGCAGCGCGAACACCTCGCTGGCAGGGGCTCGGGAACTCGGCGTGCCAGGGGCCTCGAGGCTGCGAGTGAGAAACGGCCGCTGCTGCCTGCCTGCTCCTTCCAGAGAGCACGTCTGAGCGGAGCCTCTCTGCGTCGGGGCCCTGAAATGCGTGCTGTAAAGTTACTTGATACATATTTATTACAATTAATTATTTATGACGACAAATAACAAACTTTTAGTCGATGCTGTTTACACCTTGCTGTGTAAATGAAGCTCCTTGTACAGGGACAAGGTCACGCCGATACCTAACCCTCACTGACTTCCGTTTCGGCTCAAGGACGGTAGCAGCCCTGCAGGAGAGCGAGCTGGGGGGGGCTTTTTTTTTTATGTTACTCGGAAGGGAGTGCTGCAGTGGTTCGACCGTAGCTCAAATGGCCTTTTAATTAAAGCTTTTCTAATCATCATTACTTCCTTGTGCTTTAAATGGACTTGACCTTGTCTGTAATAGGCTTGTTTGTCAAAGCAAAGATTGGTTTGTGATTATTATTTTTTTTTAATATATATTCATTCAGAATGTAAAAATTATACTAAATAATGGAAAAACTCTGGAGCTGGGTATTAGTTCTAGCTTGGTGTGTGTCCATCTTGGTACCGTACACAGCATTAACCTGTTAAGTGCTCTTGGCCATACAGTGTACACTTGCATAAAGGAGATTCTTAACATCCCTTGAGCTGTATCGTGTCCTTCTTTGGGGCTGCAGACAATCCTGAACCCTCCCACCGCCCTGCTGGAACCGGGTGGCAGGGTCTCTGCGGTCACATCCCCCAGCGGTGGGTGAGCACGCTGGAATTTGTATTTACTCGGAACAGGACTGTAAATATTTTGTACAAAAGGGAAAAAGCAAGTGCAACGGAGGGGAACGTTTCTCTTAACGGAGAAAGCACAGCGTTTCTCGTGCCGGGGGAACAACGCAGACTAAGCCAGGCTGCCAGCTCAGTCGTTAGCGATACAACTTTTCATACTAACGACTTCTGCACGCGGTGTCCTGCTGCCCTTCCCGTGCCAGAGCCGCTCTCCCCAGCAATGCCAGCACGAGGCTGGTTGCCACCTGTTTCTAAAGACCTTTATTCTGCTTTTCTTGTATAAATAAATGCTTATGTTTGGTGGAAGCACCTGTAAAATGTCATTATTTTAGAGCGAAGGTCACGTCCACCATCGCTAGCCTGTCGTGCTGCAGCGGGTGGGGCAGGGCCTCCAGTCCCAGCCTTGCCCTGGGAAGTCAGCTGGCTTGTTAGCCCTGCTATACCCAGTTAATTAGCCTGCTGCCCCCAGTCATTAGCTAAGAGCAGCCCGCCCCAGCTTTTGCATTATCAGTTCTCAAAGCACAAGGGCTGTGACCAGCGCTCACAAAGCGAACTCGGACAGGCTCCAGTGCAGGTAACGACAGCGGCACGCGCATCCCGACAAACTCTCCCCACGGGCGTCCGTGAGCCCACCACGCTTTGCGTCCCACCTTTGTACTGCACAGCGGCTTCAGGACACCATAGATAAATTTTATTACAAGGGATTTAAAAAGCACGGCCTAACGTGGCATTAAAAAGCATTTTACAAGACAGCCCTGGGCTCGGAGCTTAGCCACCACCACCACTAACTCCCACTCCGCATCCCGGGTGAGGCCGCGTGGCTGGGGGTGCAGACCCCTCCCTGCCCCTGGGACCCCCCCAGCTTCCCGAGGCTGAGCCCAGCCCCGGCAGGGAACGCTCAGCCGTGGGCCGGGCTCAGCTGGGCGAGCGCTGGGTGTCACCGAGAGCCCCTACGGAAACACGGCCCCGGCCACTCCCGAGGCAGGAGGGCGGCTGCTGTCTTGGGATGCAGCAAGTAGAGATCACAGAAGTAAAAACCTGTAGTCTACGCTCACAAATAATTAAAAATACATACATTTATATAAAATGATCACTGCCTATAAAAATTTAAATTTGTAAAGTCTTCAAGGCCATGGCGATACAGGAATTTACTTGCGCTCGGATAAATCAGAGTGCTCAACGCGTGTTGTCTGCGCCGTGGGTCACTTCTCCGGGGGATCAGGTGCTGGGCTCTGGGCTTTTGCCTAAAGGGAAGGGGAAAAACAAAGGCAAAACGCCGTTTTCAGAGAGTACCTGATAACAAGCAAGCGCTGGAAACCTCACTGAAGCAGCGAGGACCGTAAAACACCGTCGCAGCCGGGCAGGCGTGTGGGCCGTGGCCCCGCAGAGCGGAGCACGGCTCTCCTGCCGCGCGCGGGCTGCCTTACCTGCGTGCTCCGGCACCTGGAGCCAGCGGGAACGCCCAACAGCGCAAGGCTCCTTCCTCCTCCATCGCCGGCGCTGCAGAAGAACAGGGACACCCTCAGAGGAAGCAAGCCTCGGCTTTCAGTGCTCTTACCGCTGAACAAACACGGCTCCTCCCTCCAGGGTGCTTAGGAAAGCCGAGGAAGACGCCCTTCCTTCTCCTGCACCCTGACCCGGTTATTTGCAGAAGCCCCAGACCCTCTGCGAAGCGCAAAGCGAAGCTGAGCGCTACAAGGGACAGCTGCCGAGGCGCCATCCTGCATCGCCTCCAGCGACCGCTTGGCCCACGCTGACACAAAAGCCTGCGGTTGCTGTTTGACGCTGGGGTGAGCACCAGGCCGATGGCGCCGAGCGAAACCCTTCCCGCCCCAGGCAAAGCCGAGGGAACCCGGATTGCTCCGTAAGGCACGAGGCCGAGGGCTGGAACGGCGTTCTCACCGCTGCTGGGCTGCTGCCCTCTGAGGATCAAGCTCCTACAAGGAGCAAACCTTGCTCCTGCGGTGCCGCTGGTCCCTTCCCCTCAGGGCAGGGCTGGCGTGGCTGCGTGAAACGAAGAGAACGGCGTTACCTCGGGTGGGCTGCAGAAGTTCTCGAGAAGCTGGGTGTGAAGTCTTCTGGATGAACATTCCGAGTCGGTCTCACACGCGGCGTTGTCCCAGCTGCAGTGTCACTCGCGCCTCTGTTCCTCGCTTTCCCCTCGCTGGCAGCCCCCTTCCTGGGCTTCCCTCTCGAGCGGGGAGCATCGCCGGCCCTCGCCGAAGAGGACAACGGTGCGCTCCAGGCGTTTGCCGTGTTACTCGGTGACTCGGTCCCTCGCACAGGATGGCTGAGCCTCTGCTGCCCAAAGCCTTCCGTGCACCAGGGAGAGACATCTCCTGAGAGGACAAGAATACAGCGCTGAGTAGGAGTTAGGAATAGGAACTAGTAATAGGAGTTAATCAGTAACAGGAATAGTAACTGCAGCATGAGACGTTAGACACCATTCAGATAACAAAACTAGACCTCATTTCCACTCCAGCAGCATACAGCTTCCTAGCCAAGATCTCTGAGGATACCGAGTTTCAAGGATTTAATCTTCCTTGCCTAAAACTAGACTGACGGTAGAGGATTGAAGATTTTTAAATTCTGGAGACAGCACAGGGTAACGCCACCTACTCAGCTCGGAACGCGCACAGCGTTCCCGCGAACGTGAAGGAAAAGAGCGCGCGTGAGCCCGCGTTTTGCCCGCACCTTGATGCCGGAGTCGTCTCCGCGCCAGCTCTGGCGATTCTCTGCTCTCTCTGTCGGCTGGAGGAGACAGCAGCGAGGGGAAGCGGGCGGCCGGGCTGGCTGGGCGCAGGGCGCAGTGGTGCTAAGGCGAAACACACAGCTGAGTGTCGGAATGCCAGCTCATTCAGACCGATTCCCGTAAAAACGCCGCAGAGCATCGCCCCTCAGGAAGATGACAGTCGGGAGGGAAGTGTGTTTAGGAAGAGGCAGGTATCGCGTGTCGACACCCGCAGTTTCTCTTACACAGAGCTTAGGAATAACCAGGAGCTGTCACAGGGCCGGAGCAAAAATGGAACCGGCAGCGTGAGCTGGTGCCGCTGAGCGGAACCACCCTGCGCGTGGAGCTCACGGTGCAGCCAGCAGCCAGACGCTCCCTTATTCAGCCTCCTGCCTCCCACGCCTAAAAACGACCCTGCCATGCCAGTCCCAAGCACGGGGAGCGTGTGAAGTACTGTCACGGTAGTTCTGAGCACGTCCCCGGTATCAGTGCTATCATAAAAACCAAATTCAAGGACAAAAATCACGTTCAAAGTGATTTCCAAGTCATGATGCCCACTGAAGCTGGCTATCCTGGCTATAAAGCCGTGGTTTTCTGCAGGTGAATTCCATCAGGGAACAAACAAGAAGATGGAAACCCACAGGACACAAAACAAAAATATGAACTAGAAAGGAAAACACTTGTTACCTTTGTTCGATTACAGGAGTACTACTTGGAACACAAATCTTTGAATACCGGGTGTCCTTTTCCTTGTTTGCAGCCAATCTGTATCGTTGCAACTCGGCTCCAGTAACTAATTCTTAACAAGCCCCAATTACCCTACACCAACTTCACCAGAAATATTAGAAGCTGGCAGATAAAGCCATCTTTGCATTCTGCACTTCCACAATAGTTAGATAGGGTGAGAAAAAAATAAAGTCTTCCAACAGTCAACTGTACGAGCAAGTTGGCGTGGTTTAACCCAGCAGCCAGCAACGAGGACCAGACAGCCGCTCGCTCACTCCTCCCGCCACAGGGGGATGGGAGGAGAATGGGAAAGAGTCAAACTCGTGGGTTGAGATAAAGACAGTTTAAAAGACAACAAAGGAAGGAATAGCAATAATAATAGTAATAAAGAATATGTAAAACAAGCAATACACAATACAATTTTTCTCACCACCCAACAACCGATGGCACAGCCTGTTCCCGAGCAGCGCTTGTGGAACTCGCCGAACTCCTGGAATTCATGGGTCCCCCAGCCAACCCCCACTCATAAACCGGGCGTGACGCCTGTGGCGGGGACTATTTCCATGGCCAGCCTGGGCTGGCGGCCTGGCCATGCTCCCCCCAGCTCCTGCACACCTGCTCATCAGCCAGGCATGGGAAACTAGAAAAAGGTCCCTGATTTCTCAGGAACAACTAAAACCATCGGTGTATTATCAACATTCCTCCCATACGAAATCCAAAACACAGCAGCTGCTGGGAAGGAAACAAACTCTATCCCAGCCAAAACCAGGACAGAAGTGGATGGGACTTCTCCTTGGTGTCAAGCACTACTGTTTAGCAAAGGCTAAGCTACAGATTTTTATCCGATTTCACTTCTATTAATATTGCGTTTACAATTACCAAGGAGAGGACAGGCCTAGAAAGACAAACAAACAAAACACAGCTTCACTAGTTTGTTATTAGGACTGCAAGCAGGTGAAACAGCCGTGAAACAGAAAATGAGCCAGCTCAGCGTTCTCATAACTTGTCTGTATTCACAGCAAATCCCAGGGGACTGTCTCTTCCACGGGCACACCGCTCCCTGAACAGGAGTCGAGAAGCATTCGAGCGCCAAGCGGTCTAGCTGGTATCTGCCCAGCGTTCTTGAAAAGCAGTAGCAGCTCCAGCAGTACCAAGGCCCGGAGCCCTTTCCATGACAGAAGTATCAGACAGCGATGTATAGAAGAATCGGAACATCCCAGGGAGCACCCTGCAGCACCCGCTGCTACATAAACCCACCACTGCTATTCGGCTGAGCTTCTGACATATTCACACTCTTACCCCCTCTCTCTCTTTACATCTACCCCTTGAGACGTTCCTCCATCTCCTACATTTGTAGTTGCGTTGCCTGCTTCCTCTCTTCCTAACACTGCTCATACGCTTGTGCTCCTCTCCCGCCTTCGCTGTGATTCATACATCCTGCTTTCAACATAACTTCTATGTGCAAGTCAAACATTCATATTGTGCAATTTCAGGGCCTTCTGTTTAGCTTTTGGTATGAGGGCTTTCAAAAACAATTGGTATTTTTCAGTAAGTGCCCCAGCATACCACAACATTTTAGGTGGGACCCATAGGAAGATCTGACACAGGGGGCCATTACTTGGATTCCTGAAATGTGCCACAGCAAGAGGCCACGGGACTTGGCACAGTTCTTGAACAACTGGCTGCGATACAACAGTTCAAGTTCTGTTTAGTACCTGATGATGGAAGAGTATCTCCTCTTCTAGTTGGATGCCACAAAATTCACACGGAATCATAATGGTTCCTTCTGCCTGGGCAGCTTGCGGCTGGGATGAAGAGGGTGATCTACAGCTTTTGGACCTGACGGCACGCAGACCATCACATTCCCGTGGATTTGGAGAACTTCTTTTACTGAATGAGGCAAAGGCACTTGCTGGGTTACAACCTGTCTGTTATGCAAGCAACATGGGAAAATTAGCCCTCCTGATGAGCACAGACAGATTTTAAAAACCACGCTTTGCAAATACCAAATCACTAGAATCCTCACAGTATCACAGAGTGAGGACTGCACTCTTGTCCCATCACGGCAGCAGAAAAAAGTCTTTACTGCAACCCCCCCGACAGAATAGAAGGAAGTACTAAACCTGGTGAAGAATCAGGTCTTCAGCAGGGTAGAGCTCCTCACAAAACTCACACGGCAACATGATGACCTCGTCACCTGCAAAGTAAATAATGGTTATATCCTCTGCCATAGACACATCTGATGCAGCTGGATCGACTTATCTTCGAAATTCCCGTTCTGTGCCACAGGATAGCAACGAGAGCAAAGGCGAAGGAAATCCTTACTCTATTCCCACTTGCTCAATTTCACATAAGCAAATCCACATCACCCAGAGTGAGAGCAATGTTTTGGGGTCAAAGATATACCCAACAGTCTGGTAAAAAAGCCTTCAGTAAATCCTTCAGTACCATTTCTCCTTCCAAAATAAGCTGGCACTTCAGGGCTCCCCCAGATCCGCCCTTCCTATAACCCTTACTTCAACAAGAAAGTTGTGACCCACTCGGTTGTTACGAATCTCTCGCCACATATCAAGGTCAGAAATTCACCATAGCTTTTATTTCTTCTTCCCTTGCTGTCTTGCTTTAGTAATACCTCTTTGAAAGGAACTATTTTAAACACTAACGAGGGAGCAGAAGATACAATTTAAGAAAGGAAGGAAGAATGGTACTCAGGAAGAGTCTGATCTCCTGTGTATCACCTAAAAATGATTTAGAGGGAGCCTCAGAGAGACTAATTTTGGCATTTCAAAACACCTAGCTAATCTCTGACATTCCCAATCCAAGAATCCTCTCTTTCCTTCTCCCTTCCCTCAAAGTAAAAAAACCCCACCCCAACAGCATTTATACTTACTTTTTATGTGGCTTGACGTGCTAAAGGGCACTAAAGAGTCCCAGGAGAAGATGGCTGCCTTGTCCGTTTCATTAAGACAGGCCGATGGCACAGACTCTTTGGTGTAGTATTCCCAGAAGTCACTGGGAATTCCAGCTGCAGCATTACTGTGAGGATTATTCTCGTTTTGTAGGCTAAGAGCCAACACGTAGTCTAAATCGGCGTCCCACTCTTCGTAAACTGACAAACGAGCATTTTCATTCCTTGTCAACTGCTCCAGTTCATCCTCTTCAAAAAGACAAATACCATAAATTTGAGAGAACGTTCAATCTGCAAAAAGCAGTTCACTTCTGTGCATGACACTGGCTCAGCCATGAGGGTTTCCCACGTGCCAGTGGACACTCATGGAGGTCAGCGTTTCAAAGCCCAGAAGGACACCTGTATCAATTCAGGAGGAAGAAGGGAAACAATCATCCTATTTTTGTTTGCAAAAAGCAAAAAAAGGAGAGAAAGAGGAAGGTTCCTCCTCTTAATGCAAAAGCTTGAACTTATGCATCTTGGGAGCTTTACAAATTCACCGAGGAACCTTCTGTGACCTCCACTGTGAACAAGGCCCAGTTAATATACTGTAGCCTCGTCCCTTGTACAAGGCTGAAACACTTCAGCTTTGCTTCTTCAGTACATCGATGGAAACCCAAACGCCTTTCAGTGATACTACATCTGACAACAGTGGGAATTGTATAGGCACAGAGGAAAACCACACAGTATTTTCTGATAGGAAAGCTACACTAAAAAGAAAACCAGGCTTCCAGAACAGGGCCCAAGACTCAACCGATGATGCCTAAAGAAAGGCTAAGTCCTCCTCCCCCATGCTGCCCTATTTCAGATCTCTCTGGTATTTCATGTGCAGTGATCACATGAGAATTTTAAAGAAAGCTTACACGTGCATAAAAGTACTACTTGTGCACACTCTCTGGAATGCAGTATAAGTGGCCGACAAGCTACAGCTCTCTAGATTGTTCAGTTCTATTAACTCAGCCCAGAAGCTGCTTCTACAAGCCAGGCAGTCTTCTACAGCAAAGACTGTAATTTAGTATTCTGCAGTGCTAAACCCCGGGAGTGGCCCACGGCGTAAAGCAGAGCACGGATTCAGCCGAGAGCTCGTGGAAAGGCAATGCCTTAAGCACGACACGACCCGCCGCACACGGAGGCAAGAGCCCAGAGGCTTCGGAAAGAGCGGAGGCATTGACAAGAGTCTCAGCTATGCCCTGACAGGATGTTACTGCAGAAACGCACAGCACGACGTAGGTGAACCCACAGCCAGATCTTGCCTACCCTTCTGCTTCGCTGAAGTAAAGAGGAGTGCAGCTGCTAAACAGAAACGGACAGAATCTGCAAGGAGCCAACAACTCCAATTTCACTGTTAGGCTAGACACTTGGAGACAAAAGAACAGGCAGTGGACTGGGCTTTCACACCGGGCAGCTCGGCAGCCCGCTGTTTAGCTGGCTTACACCCTTGCAGTCCTATTCCATGGTAAAACAGTCCCACTCACATTGCCTCTGGAGCTTTCATTGTCCAGTATTTTCGGCAGAAAGCAATTACAAAACCTTACACTCGGATCAGCTGCCAAATGTCACATTAGAAGCCAATTTTCACTCTTCTCTACACCTTACTTTGCTTTTGATCTCTTTGTACTGCTGAAACACTTCTTCTGCTAATGTCCTTAAGTGTTTTGTCTCCTAAGCAGCTGCTGTAAGTCTGATTTTCTAGCACACTGGCCATTCTCCACAAAGGCCCAGCACAGTTACCTGAGCTCAGTCGGTTTCTAGCGTCTCGAAGGGCGCGCAAATCCACATCCTCATCCTCGAAGCGAGGCACTGTTCTGCTTCCTCTTACTTGTTTCACTTCTTGCCCACAGACTCCAGGATGCTCTTTTAGATCTTTCACCATGACGTTACGGCCGCACCCACCACATCTCTCGGTCCTAGCTCCGCAGTAGTTCTCGTGCTCCTGGAGCTTGTTGAAGGCCAGCTGTATGTCGCAGTACCGGCAGACGGCAGGACGCAGAGGGCAAGCTGACGCCTGGAAAAAGGCAGAGGCATTATTCTTCGCGTACGGAAGACAGAAGCAAGGTGGAGGGAGGTTCTCAGTTTGCTTCAGAGTTGAGCGGTCTATTGTTTCTTTAGCCAGATCCAAAGCTACACTAAAGAATAGCCTGGAATAAGATACTACATGAGAAATGCAAGAACAACGCGTGGTATAACCTGTGCGGTTATAAAGGTGTCAGCTGAAGCACTGTGAATACTCAGAACATTCTTTTTAAATCTGTAACGCTGGGACAGCGGAATCATGAGGTGCTTTTTGAAGTTAGCTTTTACATACGGTCTTGACATCCAGTACTGACCACATTTCATTGAGTACTGCTAAAAAGTGTCTTGGTGTGTGTAATATTAGGGAACAGATTTACAGCACATTTACTACTCAGCAAGGACTCCCGGCATATGTTCTTTACCCTACGCTGAAAGACAGGTAAGTTGCCCTTCAAAAGGGGTTAAACATAGACGAAATACACATTATAACTGCAGACACTGCAATAACACATCAGCAATTGCTTCACAAACAAAACTACAAGCACCACAGAAAAACGTGCAAGATACACTACTTCCAGGGTTTTGAACTGGACATATCTTCAAAGAGAATCTTTTTTTCGTCACCTTTAAGCAGACTCGTGTGGCACTTCCAGAGCTGTCTTTAAATGAGCCCACCGGAAGGGAAGGCACTGACATTTATACCAAGATTGCCTGTGACGGCAGCCAACTGGATTCAGAAACTCCGAAAATCTGACTGCGTCCTATCTGAGTTTATTTTACAAGCTATTTTCAAAGTCTGTTGGACACAATGAGTTACTAAAACTCACATAATGACTGCAGTAGAGTCAGAAACATGAAAGGAATGAAAAAAGTCAAGCTAATCATATTCTGTACTTCTGAAACAGCCTACCATTTTTCATCTTGATCACTAACAAGGACAAAATCGCCAATTATCACAGATACCCCTTTGATACAAAGACTTGAGCAGGCTGCACCACTTTGATGCAGTTTCCAACCACCTTCTCCCAGAGGGTGTGGATTTAGGAAGAACAATTCAAGAAAAAGGATGCATAAATCACAGGCTGGAAACCAGGTCTTGGCTGGCAGAAAGGCTCTAGGATCAGTGCTTGGAAATACCAGAGAGTATCTTCCAAGTGTGTAATAATATAAAGTCCACCAACCTCGTGATCCTTCAAGAGACATTTTTCTATCTTCAACTTACACTTGCAGGTAACCTACAATAAACAGACCTCATTAGATTAATTGCCACAGAAGTCAGCAGTTTTAGAGGAGGAATTTGTTTCTCACCTGTACGTGTTCAGACTCAATATGGTTCTTCATTTCAGACTTTGGGATTAATTCACTGCAGTAGCGGCACACTTCAATATTTCTCCTACAGTGGATTTCATGCATGATGAAATTAGCAACAGGAACATCCTTTTTGCTAGAGAAAGTCACAGAGGTTGCTTTTCAGAAAAGGCACCGACAAAAGTTTCAAGTAGTTTTTCCATGGAAAAAAAAATCCTAAGAAAGCTTTGTATGAGTTCATGATTTTAGATAGCTAACTAATGAGACGGGCAAGCCCAGCCAGGCCTCCACGTTGTTTTATAGCTGGGACGTTAAAGTATATAGCATGCAAAGGTCACCGTTTCCACATTGCATTAAGATAACATCAAGGTGGATTTACTTCCTTATGTGAGAGAGAGATTTTGCAGCACAAACAAGTATAAACTAATCAGAGAAGATTGGTCTCTTCCTGAAAATAACTTGGCTGTAAGAGGTCAAACAGTGCTTTGCTTGGAAAAAACAAATAACACGTCCTGTTAGGCCAGATCTGTTCAGGGAATGATAGCAGTAACCATATCACTCTGCAGGCAAAACTCCCCAACTCTCTTCATTTCCAAGACACTCATTTTCCTACCTCGAGAAGGACGCAACGCTTACAAACACAAAAGGTGTAAGAAGAACTGAGGCACTAGGAGCTTCGCCCTCACTCCAGCCTCGGGCAGGCAGAGGTAGCATCACTTCGAGACGGATGTCTCATTCCCCCACTGCACACATGAAATCAGCCTTCAAAACACCAAAATGGACTCGATAACCTATTGCTTAGCACGTTCCGCATCGCAAAGGAAAACCACTACAACGGTTCAGGTTTCTCCCTGGCCAGATCCCCAGCAGCCTGGCAACCCAGCCACGTCCAGCAGCAGCGTCTGAGCTGCCCACACGCGCTGCCTGCACACAA
>Ga0065711_1034655_pt1 | contig 23428 bp, 11 predicted proteins | sample Hoacrofraction12_FD_59098 | JGI IMG/M metagenome (GOLD analysis project Ga0065711, IMG submission 59098) | Hoatzin crop microbial communities from Cojedes, Venezuela - Epithelial fraction 12 v2 (version 2) | ecosystem: Host-associated > Birds > Digestive system > Esophagus > Crop | place...
CTGGGGCCGGCCCGGGGCAGCCGCGGCCGCCCCTCGCAGGGCCCGGCCCTGCAGCCACCCGTGGCCGGCACCTCGTCACGTGAAACCCATACAGGACCAAAATGACAAGCAGAATGAAGCAGCATAATTCCCTCTAAATAACAATCTATTATTAGCATTTGAATTAGGTAAACAAAAAATATAAGTTCCAGTAACAGAACAAAGCTATAATTGCCACTGAGCTGAAAACGTCAGGAAATGAACATAAGCTCTTTACGTCCCTGGGTTATTTATCAGTGGGCAATAGCCACACTAAATAAGAATCAAAGAACTATTTAGTAACGTAAAGGTCTTGTTATAACAATAAACACTAAACTTTTCCTATGATGCAAGCTAACCAGTTGATACAGTTGACCAAAAAAACCCCAACATAAACAAACTCCAAAACACCCAAAGAACCCTTGAATTACACAAATACGATCCGTGCTTTGGTGTAATGGTGACTTCCTTCATGCACATCAAGCTTGAAACCAAATTGTATGGACATCTCTGAAAAAGCTTCAGGTTTATTAAGGGGAGATCTTTTAAAGTCAAAGGAATTTCATTTCATGATTGGGTTTTTTTTGGTGGTTAAGTATATCCTGATGTAAGAAATTGCATTAAGATGCAAATTACTTCATTTGAGAAGCAAAGTTAAATAGTTCTGCGTTTCATAATAACGGTTCCGATTTTGAATGCGGAGTCCGACACAGTTTCTTCCTGTTGCCAGAGAAAGCCACAGGACATCAGCAGTCAGCAGGACACTCTCACAATCTCCAAACCCCCCAGGGGCTCTCAGGTTAGTGACCTAAAACACAGCACTCCTGCTTCCAGCAGCATCTTCTTCTTCTTCAACTACTTCTTATCGATACTTTCCTTTCAACAAGCCTTCCATCTTCTCTTGTTATCAATGACATTTACTGCCAAAGTTTTCAAAGTATTTTTTAATACTAAAGGAAATCAAGTTCAACGTCTATTTGCCTTCCTAGCTACATATAGTTTTCTTATTCCTGTGCTTCAAGACCTTATTTTTCAGCGTGTCTACGTGCCTTAAAGAGAATATAAGAACAAAATGTGTTTTCAGAAGAACAGTTCGGGTGATGAACTCAAACGAGACACAAAAGTTAGCAGGATTGGCTGGAGAATTTCTGGTGTCAGTCCATTTATTTAGATACCTTTGGAAAAAGGCAGCCCTCAGAGGTACCACCTGAAAACCAATCTCTACCCACCTCTGTAATACTCAGATTACAAAGTGGTCACAGAGTCACAGAAAATCTTCTAAGCTTTTGGAGTTCTTTGGTTTCGATTATTTCTATACATGCACCAGTACTCATAAGTCTATATACAAGTCATACATACTGTTTCTATGGATTTGGATGTTAAATCCCCTGTTCATAGTAGACCCAATGGTAGATCTATGCCACTGGAAATTGCACATATGTGCCTCGTAAAGAGATTTAGAGTAGACAAAGTCTTTAAATTTGAGCCAGTATAATGATATTCTGCATCCATGATGACAGCTAGAAATTCTTCGAGTCTATAATAATAGATGTCCATTTCTACCACAGTAAAACTTAACTGAGAGATTATATTCCTAAATATACTGGAAGAAGTGCGTTAATAAATTTAAATACTGAATGCATGAATAGAATAAGATAAACCCCAAATTACACTGATTAATTAAGCTAGAGGTCACAAAGAGCAGGATTTACTTAGCAGCATGACAGGAAAAGGAATCTCTCTGGTCATGAAGCCTAGTCTTTTCTATTGATTATAAAAGCACGATTTCAAACTACTTAAGCTCTTTTCCTTTATTTCTCCTATTAAAACTGCTTTAGGACCTTAGTCTGAATCTTAAACTTAAGTTTATTCTTGCCCAATTCAGGTTTTTCTTACTGTATTTCTCCTCTTATGCTTAATATATGAAACCAGAACAATTATTTTGCCCCTTTGCCATGATTTTTCTAGGCTGGGTGATTAAAGTCTCAGCTGGAAAGGAAGACTTTCTATTCATCTGATTATCATCTTTACAACTTCAGCTCTCCTGAATATGGGAGCAATAACACATTACTTGGACAGGCAGGTAAGTATTGTCATTCTCTACTTTTATCTGCTGATAGTATTTCCTTTTTAAAAAATGTTGTTGTTTCTAATTTCGAAAAGCAGGACTTGTGTATTTTTTTCCTGTTTCTTTACACTTCTATTGTTTAAAGCCTCAGGGTCATCACTGTTCACATGATATCTCAAGACACATTTCTAGACAAAATGTCTCAAAACTTTGTGTCAGCATTTGCTCACACTATTTTTTTGGAGACAGAGTCATTAAAGAAAGTATTAATGAAGTCCTAAATAAGGAACAATGCTATTAAGTTCTCCCCAGACAAGTATTTCTTCTTTAAGCATAACATATTGCCTCATGTTTAGCCACTTCTATCAGTTTTATAACATTACGCCATTATGCATTTTTTTTTCACTAATTGTTTCCTGTGATGCATCGTCTCAAGTGCATTGCTGAAAGAGAGACATGGATCTCCAAAATTTCCTTTTAGTTATCACAAAAAAAGTCACACTTGTGTAAATCCTTACTACATTTAACCTGAAACAGGGGTTATGCCAAGCTGCCCACCAAGACTTCCTTTTATTGTTCCAGTTATATATGTTTTGTTTATGTTAATGGATTTTTTAAAAAATTTTAAACACATGAAACAGGTCTTTCTAAATATTTTGCAACTGAGATTTTGTTCCCATAGCCTTTAAAATTTTGTCACAGAAAGACATGAAGCACTACTATATATAAATGATTTTTTTCATATTTAATATCCTCTATTTGCAATAAGAAATTTCTAGAAGAGAGCTATAATTACTTTCAGTTCTTTCACAGTTGGATACAAACATCTTACAAGGCCTTAAACTTTTCTCCCCATGAATGTGTTTTTTTCTGTAAATTAAACAATCAAATTCAAGTCCAACTTAAAGGTAAAAGGCATAATAGCATATATTTATTTCAATCTGTAAGTTAACTTTATAAATGTGACATAAAAGCGTATTTGGGTTTGACTAGGGACCATGCAAGTGATTATTAGATAGTAATCGAGTACTGCATTAAAGCTTGGCATGGCCACAAGGGACGCAGAAAGACTAAAACTTCTGCACAGATAATAGGTAATTTGTAGGAATATGTATCCATTTAGATTCCCTTAGAAGTTTCCCAGCTGACGGTCAAACTACTGAGTTCAAAAACAAGGCACTTAAATTGGAAGATGAAAGTAAACAAATATAAGCTGACAGATCAAAGTAAAGTGTTGTCTTCAGTCAGTTTTGCTTTTCATCCTTGTTATACTCTACAGATCTTGCTGAACAGCAAAAAGTTTTCTCATTTTTCGTAAAAGACAGCATTAAAATACCTATCACTAAAATTAGAGCTAAATAAATCTTTTCAAACAAAGCAAAACAAGATAAACTAACCTGCGTCCAAAAGTAATTACATTCTAAAATATGCATGAATTTTGCTGATTTTTCTCAACTCTGGGCAAAGGCTTGAATAAGCTTTGGCATAATACTGAGTCAAGAGAAATTAAGTTATGCTGTAGTTAAAAAAAAAATAAGAACAAGCAAAAGGTATGTTAATAATACTTGTTTAACACTGATCACACCTTTGCCAGAGAAGCCCACAAAATAATGGTAGCTCCTTAAATCAGGAAAAAAAGGAAAACAAAATTTCACTGCATTGCAGAAGACTGGCTTATCTGCTGATTTTTTATTTTAAACATTTCAGCTTAACAATCAAAATATCTATACCCAATTGCAAAGTGGTCTAGAAAAATGTCCAGAGCACAAAGCAATAAAACAATCAACTTAGCAAAAGACAACTCATAAACCACTTAAAGCAGCAATTCCAGTTTTGTAATTGCTATATTTAGCAATGTATACTGAAAGTAACACAATGGGTTTAGATGGTGAGACATTTTTGCTTGTTTTCATCCTGCAGTCTCACAAGTACTTGGAAGTCAAGAAGTGAAGAAATCATTGGAGAACACCAGGGCCAGCAGACATGCAGAATTGCCACTCAGAGAAAGTAGCATTGACAGGACTGGTAGAGGAGATCCCAGAAGAGCATTATAAATATTTCAATACGAAAACAGACTCACAATTAAAACAAACAAAAACCCCCTAATGAATAACCACCTAGAAAAACAGGCACTGAATCTGCACCTGGAAGTTTGGAGAGATGTTTAAAATAAGCCCAAGATCTAATTTACCCTCCATTCTGCCAAAACAAAATCCAAACGACTAAGATTTGGAAAAATTGAAATGACTTTCGTCAATAATAGAGAAGTATAGCTAACGTCTGTCTGCCAGTGAAAAGCCAAACTGTAAAATGATGTCAAGGCTAGAACAAAATAAATTCCACGTCTATAATTCAAGTGCAAATGTTATTACTACTTGGAGTCACAAATCATTGTAAAATAACACAAAAGGCATGAATTTTGAATAAGTGAAAGCAAATAAATACTTGACTTGAATAAAATGAAATATAATATTCGCACCGAGTGCATGCAGCTTGAAAGTATGTAATTATTTCTTTATAATAATAAATTACTTTTCTAGTAGATAATTGTGAGCTTGTTCATGCACATGAAATAGTGAACAAAAAAACCCCAAAAAGCTGTAATGCACAGAAACTGCATAAGCTGAAGCAATGGAGACTACAATAATACAACAAAGTTCATCTGTCTTGACTGACTATCTATGCTATCTGCAAAATATCACCTCCATGACAGCGAGATTTAACTACAGAGGAGTCTCTAAAGACACTTTTTTTCTGTCATGGAGTTTAGTACATCAAGAAAATATTTGGATCTCAGGCAGCTTCCCAGAAATCAAGCACATCATCGGCCTCAACCTTAAAAGGGAACTGTCTATCACCAAATAGTTGCCTGGAATTGTGAACAGTGCAGTGATTGAAGAGGGTCTTGTTATTTCAAATATTTATTTCATGTAGTCAAGAAAATCTTCCTCAGTACTCCCAATGTTCATTTAACAAACAAGTGGTTCCAATCACTTTCTCCTGCTACTGCTTCTGTATAATCAAAGCTTTTCTAAGCTGCTTGAAAAAAGTGTGAAATTGGGCCTGTATTGGATTTTGAGACTCAGGCCTAAAATCATTTGTATGGTAATCAACCCATTGCAGCCAACTCTCCTCTGTACATTGCAATCTCACATTGAAATGAAAAGTTGTGTGGAGATGACAGTCTCCAGTGGCATTGCCTTTGATTCACTGTGCGAACAGCATCATTTTCAGTTGTTTCCTTATGATGACATACCAACCTTAATACTCACAAAAGGTCAATTGATATGGATGGGCCTATGTCTACTGATGAAATAAGATTATCGTTAGTCTTTAAAATAAAGACAAAGTAGGATTTTTTATTTGTAATACACCTGCAGCCTCTACATATTCAGTACTAATGAATGCACATATACAAATTCAGACCATATTGAACACTTAGCTTTTTTTTTAAATAGGCCTGACATTTCTGAATCATATTGAAAGATACACACCTGCCATAAATAACGGGCATAATTCAGATCTAGAAGTGGACTAAAAGCAGAAATCACAGAAGAATACATAACTAAAAGATAAAGGAGGAAAAAATCCCTGAAAGCAGAGATGTACCAAAAGCACACTTTATTTTTATTTTCTTCATTTTTCTCAGTACAATTCTGGAATATGCACCCATTCATATTTTACCTAGATTTAATAGATTTGGATTTTTCCACTCCATTCACCTGATTTTCATCTACCTCCTCTCCACACCACATCAGTATTGTTGGCTAATAGCACACAACAAATAAACAGAATTATGACTAAACCCTTCTTCACTTATAGAAATAGAGGAATATTTAAAATACCATTATCATTGGGTTGGGGGGGGCTATGTTTTATGGATTTTGCTTTGTTTTTAACAACGTGCATATTTTGTGGACCAGATACATTGTTAATATGTGGCAGAGGTCAATCAATGCCTTATTTCTGACTGGCATCTTAAAGGATTTCTGAAGAAACAATCTCACCGTAATTTATTCAGGAAAAAGCATAAAATTAATACATAGTTTTAACGTGCTTTCATTTTATATATATATATTCATATGCATGTATTTCTCATTTTCTACCCAATCATTTTTCGATTAAACTTGGTGCTCCTAGTTGTAGAAACAGATCCTTAGCATTTATCACAGTTGGACCCTAAGTGCTAGGGATGATCAGCTTTTACTTTGGATACAATCTGCCCCCACCCACATCACATAAGATCTTTGGCTATTTCAGAAATACACATAGAAGATTTCATGGTATTAAAGAAACTTGGTTGCACCACAGCATTTCTCAAGAGGTGTCACTATCAGGAATAACATTAATATTTATGAAGGGAAGCAAATGGTTAGATAAATAATTAAAAGAGGGACATTTTAAGGAACAAAAGTGAAGTATTTTTTCATACTACACAACAGTGTTCCCTGTCCTAGAAAACAATCTTGATAAAAAAGCAAACAATGTGACATGAATTCTGACATTTCTGTGGAATCTTTTTGAAAAAGTAACATGATCAATAATAAAAAGCTACTTTGTGGATACTGATGAAAGCTCCGATGCAGCCTTTACGTAAGTGTGTCTGTCACTGTAGCTACAAAGAAAATCTTTTGACTTTTTCTAAAAGAACGAGTGACAACTTTCAGTTCACAAATTTATTCTTACATGCTTTAATTATTCATAACCATCATATACAGCAAGAATGGAAGCAACTCATAAACTGGATTTCACTGGTACACAAGTAATATGTGTTAAAAGAAGACACTGACGTATTTTTTACAGTTTATTTCACCATCGTTTTTTCACACAGTTCAACCATCCCATTCTAATTATGGTAAGCATATTTCTCTGTAATCTGTCTGCCTGGTAACTGCACAAACCTTTCTGATGGTATGAATCAGTTTGATGAGTCACTAAGCATACAAAAAAGAAACACTTTAAGGTATCAGAATAACTTATTTCTGTCCATGTGACTGCTAGAACTGTAATTTTATTGTGTCATTGAGTGAGACCTAGTGGATGTTATTAGTAATTTTTTTATGTACCTTTCAGGCCAATAGAAATTAAACAAACAACATCTACATTAAATAAAGTTCTACTGAGTTTTGTCAGCAGAAAATAAAATCTCTGGCAGATACAGAAATGGTGAAAACTTACTAAGAAGCTAACAAAATTTCTAGGAAGACATATTAGCGGGCAGAATGAAGTTGAAAATAGTACATGTATAATTATCAGTTTCTCACACGGCTCTGCAGTTTGTCACCTGACAGGTGCTAAATTACGTGATGAATTACATAGTCAAGTAATAAACTGCACAGATGCTTTGAAAAGCTTAAACACCAACAGAAAATCATTGAACAAATTGCCAGCTTTAGAAGCAAACTGAGGGACATTTGTATACTCTGAATTAATGAACTATTTAAATCAGGGTGACTTAATTTGTGACTTAGAATCAACATTACAGACAGGACAAAAAAGAGGAAGCAACTTTTCCTGCCCTTTTTCTCAACTAAGTAGAGTTCAGCTTGGAACACTGGGCTGCTTTGAAAAGCATATGTCTAAAGGCAGTATTGCCTGTGGGTTTAGCTTGCCTGTTTATAAGACGAGTGTATAAGATATGGACAGAATCTGTTTTTTGAAGTTTTACAGATCTGCAAAAGACAAGCAAGGTAACTGTACAACATATGAGACTGACACCAGAATTCTATCATCAAATAATATGAAGAAGAAATTAAAAAAAAATGATTGGTTACCTAAATGCAAATCTGATTTGAAAAGTTTTACATTTCTATGCCTATGAGACAAACACAGCGTCTATAAAAGTAACATCTTGAGTGGAAAAAAAACAATCTAATATTTAAAATGCTATTCGAGAAGAAAATGCCCATATAACCGTAACACCACTTGTAATCGATTATAAAATTCAGTGAAACAGAGAGCAAGGATATGCATTCATTAAATCTAAAAAATATAAGACTGGAAGTGAATTTAAGAAGTCAACAAGTGAGCTTATTTGCTAGACTTCGATCTCCAGCAAAGAGGATTCCAGGCAGCTTTAGATAAAGTGAATGAATGTTCATTATTATCACACTTAGAAAGTTTTCCTTAATGTCACATTTAATTTTTTCCCTTGAACTTTGAGTTCATTGTTTCTTGTACTGTTACCAGGGGATATGGAGAACAACTGATCATTATTTCTTATACGCCAGCAGTTCACAGTGGGTTACTATACACCATCACGCTGTGACTACAGCACATGTACAGGCAGCCAGTTGCATCAACAGCGGAAATATTAATTCCATACCTACATTTAAAAACATCCTTATGATGTCTAACTTTCAGTTTTTTTTTTGCTTCAGACTGAAAAAATGCAGTTCCTCCCGCATTTTCTAAACAGCGGATGGTTTGTAAACATGATTCTTACTGTGTTGATCTGCATGCTTTTCAATTATTTTCAAATGTTTGAAATATAATGCTCTGTTTCATATAAATTTTATAGCCTAAGTTGTCTGCACTCTCCACCAATTTGTTGCACTCCAACTTTTGCAGTTTATGTAGGCCAAAAAAATCCCCTCTCTGTGCAAGGCAAGAAATTTGGGTTGTTCAGCCTGGAGAAGAGAAGGTTCCATGGAGACCTTATTGCAGCCTCTCAGCAATCAAAGGGGGCTTATAAGAAAGATGAGGACAGGCTTTGCAGCAGGGCTTGTTGTGATAGGACAAGGAGTAATGATTTTAAACTAGTAGAGGGTAGATTCAGACTGTGTGTAAAGAAGAAATTTTTTACAATGGGGGTTGAAACACTGGAACAGGTTGCCTGGAGAGGTGGTAGATGCCCCATCCCTGGAAACATTCCAGGTCAGGTTGGACAGGGCTCTGAGCAACCTGATCTAGTGGAAGATGTACCTGCACATTGCCGGACTGGTTGGACTAGATGAACTTTAAATGTCGCTTTCAACACAAACCATTCTATGATTCTGGGAATGTAATAGTAGATGAACTGAAATCTTAACAGTCTGATCATTTAACTACTACTAGACCAGATTTAGTTACTCTTATGAAGAAAAGACTTCTGTTACATTAAAAAACCCCTAAATAATAACACAATTAATACACAGACACTTCCTTGTATTCTATCCCTTAGTCTCTCATATGAAGCTTGTCCTTCCTCTAACCCTCTTTGGATTATGTAAATGGATGAATGGCTTCTCCCTCCTCGTTCTAGGACCCTCTTGGGATTACCTTTGTATGACTTCTAACATGCTATACACTTTGATCTCTTCACAGATCCACATTTCTGCATTACATACAAATGTACACTATAAAGTATGTTTTAGATACACTCATTACTTGTTCTGTGTTCCCTCTCTAATTGCCAAAACTGGTTTTGGCAAGGCTGCATTCCATCAATGAGTAGCTATGGCACGCTGGTGAGCTCTTCACAGCCCTGGGAAGTCTGATATCACCCTGTGCCTTTACCCAAGGACTCCTGCTATCATCTTATGTTTGTACTCCTTTATCCTGCACTTTTATTTGCAGGTCATAGAAAGGACATTCTGCATGGAACAGCAATTTGTTATTATTGCTTAATAACTGCAGAAACATCACTAAATCATTAGCAGTAGGTGTTGCATTACACGATTATATAATGCTAAAGTAAATTTGAACAGATTAGGTGACAGTTATCTGGTTGTTAGACAATTGCTAACATAGTTAAACCAATTCTCAGGGAAGCCTAAAACAAGTCTAGGCACAACAAACCTGTAAGTCCTAGTCTGGAGGCCTTGCAGACTTAACAAAAAAAGCCTGTGATCTGCTATTGGCACCTGTAATCTTTACTGTCTACATAATACTCCAACTGAAATATTACTAGAAATAAGAAGAGTCAAATAATCCTCTCTCAGCTATATTGTATATGATGTCTGTCTTACTATGTTCAAGAATACAATCACGTATTACTTATACTCAATGTCTGTCATATCTAAAAATACAATTTGCCACTGATAAAAAACAAATAAAGCCCACATATTCTTGGTCTATAACCAGTTTGTATTCTGTAACAGCTCCAAAAGTGTTTTAACCAGCAATGATGTAAATTATTTACTCCAAAGTATACAACTTGTAAGTCTCTAGAAAGGAATGACATTAAATTTAAGCAATATCTATGCTAGGAAAAATTACATCACACTGTGACTGCAATGATGCTCTCATGCAAAAAGATGCAATGAGATTCTGGCACAGCTTTCAATACAGCCAGAATTTCATGTCAAGTACTTTCACAATTGTCGTGAAAAGCCCCTTGAAGCAGGGATTCTTACCATCACAGTAAAAAAACTCCAAAATTTCCCCACCCCATGCGAAAATAAAAAAATCCAACCTGAGACCTCTTTTCACACTCATCGGCAGATATGCTCCTGTATGCCTAAATACACGCAGGTGTGAGTTTCAGTTTATCTTGTATCTGATAATTAGAGTGAAAACAAAAAGATAAGCACTATATAATTTCTTCAAAGATGCTCATTATATAACTGCATTAATTGAGGTCCAAATCGTACTATCTACTTAGCAAAAACTGAAGGGGTAAACGCTCTGCTATGTTATTCAGTTGCTGAATTCAATGCTGAACACAATGTCCTGTAGCTGTATTACGCAGGATGTGTGGCTTCCATTGTTGGTTGTTGGTTTTGTTTGTTTATTTGTTTTCTAATATGGAACGAATTTTATTCTCTATTGAGTCAATTTAGCTCCTCGAGGTACTTCTAACAAAAAAACAAACAGTGTTCAGTTGCCGCATTTCTTTCCTCCTGAAGTTAAAGTAAACATCATATCTGACAACTGGAGGCGAGAAATGAATTTCTCGTTCAGATGCAGTTCATAGAGATGTGAGAATGATTTTTACCTTCCTTTATATTTTACAAATCTTCCAGCAGTGCAGGATCTTAGTGCATCACGTACATTCATGAAGTCTTCAGCGCTTGCTACTTCTTTTCCATAGCACATAATACCCATGACTTTTGCTCTCTTACTACAGGTCTGAAGTTTGTTAAAGATACTCCATAGTAATATCATCGGAGAGTATTCGATGCTCTCTGATGGTGTGCAAGTGACCTAGCAACTTTATAAATTAAACCTTTAGTATGTGTTTTCTGAGGATTGCACCGAAGCCCATTCTGTTACCAACATTTCATTATTATTTACAGCTACTTTGGGCCGTTTTTTTTATTTAGTCCATGCCATTTTTTTTTCCACCATGTTGGCCAGCATCCTTAAGATGACTTAGACACCACTTCAAGTCCACGTGCGTTACTACATTAGTACAAGTGGGCTTCATGTAAACATTCATTTGTGTTTATTTAAATGCTATCTTTATATAAAGAAATAAACTCAACAACTGAACAGATAACACACATATAAATTAAATATAAGCCATCTACAATCTGAAAATAAAATGTAAGACTTTTAAGTTCCTTGAAAGTATTAATAAAAATTACTGCAGAACAACTGAAAGGGGAGTTACTAATATCTATGTCTGTTTATGCTACTAAAGCTCATCTTGCTTTAGACAAGCTAGGCAATGCTGTGCAACATCCAGACTCAAACCAAAGTGCACCACTGAGTGAGAGCAACCAAAAGAAAAAGTAAATTTAGCCAGTGTGGCAAATAAACAAAAAGAACCTGTAACCATTTCCATTACTGAAAAGAGCTTGCTAACTTTAAGTATAAGGAGAAAAGCTAAAAGTCTACCAAGGCTTTTCTTGTGGGCCAACATAGGTTTCACCCCATAGTGCCAAATTATGATTAACCAGTACAGACTAACAAGTTATTACATGGATAAGCTGCATTCCGAGACACAGACTAGCTTCTATTATATACACAGTGGCAATTTTTAAACAATCAGGATTTTTTTTTTCTTTAATATTTTCCAAGACCTGCTATGCCTTCATCTTTTTGACAGGATTTCTAGGTAATTGCATATGCTTAAGATTGTATTGCTTTATGTTGAGTACATTTTAATTATGTTATTCTTAAGTAAATACATTTATTATTTGTAATTGCTTTTCAAACAATGGGGCAGTATGGGTCAAATCTTCATAGACTGTATGGAAATACTAGATTCTTTACTATTCTAACACAGGAGGTCTAGCTATGGACTATAGTACGCTGAAATATAAGTTGAAGTTAAACAAACTAATATTGTTTTGGTACTCCTCTTTGAAAGACTTAGGCATAAAGGGACTAACTAATGCAGTAGGGCTACTGTCTACAGAAATAGTGTTTGAATTCAAAAGCAGCTTTAGAAGAAAATATGAAAATGATTCACAGACAGGGAAAGCTGTAAAGTGTAAAGTACTATTCTTATCCAAATAAACCCGAAAACAAACACTGTGAAGAAAAATGTATTTCAGGAATAATAACAAACTAATTTCCACAGGGAAAAAAAAAGAACAGTCTATTGACTAATTGCTAAAAGGAAGGTGGGTCATCCTTCCCCAAGCAATGGAGGCTTTGTGGAGCAACACACAGTCCAGGGTATGATGCAAATGCCAAGAGATACATGCCTTTGATATTTAACATGTGCTGTTAGTCAAGCAGGTCCAGAAACAATGGGGTGAAGTACTTTTGGAAAGCAGGATCAGAACTACAGCTCAGAAGGGATGGTGCTACGTGTGACTGTCGATCACGTGATACCAGCAAACTTGTTTCAAACTCATGAAGTTGAAATCACACTGTGTGTAACAAAATTTTTCCCATGATCTGTAGATGTTGGAAAACAGCACATATATCAATGGCAAAAATACTTAGCATTTATATATCCTTTAATTAAAAGTAAACTGTTAAATAAAATTCTGCCAGATAATAGCATTTTCTTACCATCTTTATAGTCCCCTCACAATTCTTGACTATTTGCCAAGAACTTTTGTAAGAGAAATAAAAGTTCTAAAGCAGTCCACAGTCATCATCTAAAAGGGAAGCCATAAGCACAATGTGTAAACTAATACTAATATGATCTATGCTTCTGTGTCATATGTGTGACCTTGTAAATGAATAAAAACAAATTTATTTAAAGAAAGCACATTACACTTCCAATGAACACTTTCAGCTATACAGGAAATATTTTATTGCAATAGATCTATGTTTTTTTCTTTATTTTTGTACTACAATATTTGACTCATATTTTGCGTGTTAACTGACTACCTCTAAATGGCACTTTTTGTCCTCTGTATTAATTTTGCTAATTTTCAATGAATTACAAAACATATTAATTAAAATGGTCTAATGTTACTGAGTAGACAACATAACCTGTTTCCCTTGTCCTGAGAAAATTAACTGAATTGCAGCATCTGTTTCACTGAAAATAATTACTGTTTTCAACAGGGACAAAACATTCAGGAAATACAAAATGATGAATGTAGCATATTTGTGATACAAAAGTGCAATTACTTTACTTAGCAAAACATTAAAAGAAGAAGATTTACTTTTTTGTCCTGATTAAAATGTCTAAATGAAGTTGTATTTTACTCTAAGCTCTTCATTAATTTTGGTAATTATTTCCTTTATTGAATTCCTTCAATATTCTTATTTGATTCTGAATACTCTGTAGTGCTTGCTACTTAAACACCACAGTAGTAATAAATCTTACAGGCCAGCTATGAACTAGAAACAATTAAGACTCTTGAGTACATTATGCTTCTCATAGACCATGGAGCTCGACATTATGTTAGTTATGCTCAGCTAAACATACCCACGTTCTGACTGTGTTACTCTGACACCTCCTAACAACAAGCCTAGTCCAGATAATTTTAGAAGTACCACAATAAATGAAAAGGCCTTCATCACAGCTAGCACAGTGGACTCTCATAGATCAAATCTGTCTTCTCTCTCAAATAATATTAATGATGCAGTAAGGAGAAAGGCATATAAAAACTGATTGGAATTCTACATTTATTAGAGTAGGTGGAGAAGAAAAAAGGATCGGGAAGGATATTTCTTTATTTATATCTGAGATTATGCTCAACAACGCACTTTTTGATATGGAGAGGTCCACAAATTCCACAGCATTACCAGAAATCAAGAACGATCAATACCGTGCAAAATGTAGCAAATAAGAAGTTTTACTTTGAGTATATGACTTGAAGAAGACTATAAGACTCTGGATTACCTATATATAATTTTTCAAATTGGCTTTCATGTTTCTCCTATGAATTTAACGTTACTGTTTCTAAATGTCACTGCTAGAAGCCAAAAAATTATGAACATCCACAAATTATTCTTATATGTAACCATAAATATACATTATTAAACCATGAATTGTTAATAATATCATTTAACCATAAATATTTATTGTTTGTGTAGAATTAACTATGAAAAAACTTCTGTATCAACCTACCCACCTTGATCATTCTAATATTGCAATATGCTGAAAAAGTACTGACAGTCTAGTAGAGGTTTTAGCAGTAAAGTACTCAGTATTTCAGACTTGGGAGATACTTCCCATTCCAGGAAAGGGATTCATCTCTCATTTTTTGAGTTTAAAGAGACGATGGATTGTACCTTCCTCCTCCTGTTCTCTTCTCATCACATTTTCCCTCATCTACAGAAAGTAAAAGACATGTTCATCTTTCTTTCAGGTAGGAAAATGGACAAAACCCCACAAACCTATATTAAGCAAGAAAAATAAAAAACAAAAAAACAACCAAAACTAGAACAATTTGACCTATCGCACAAAGCCATTTTCTAGATTCGTTAATTATCTTAATCTTCTGCTCCTGTACCTCAGGGTTAGCTTAGGTCTCTGTTTCCTGTTGTGGTGGGTTAACCTTGAGTAAGGGCCAAACTTCCAACCAGTCATTCACGCACTCCTTACCCTCAGTATAGATCAGGGTGAGAAAACAGGATCAGAAAGCTCATGGGTAAAGACAGGAGGATCTGTTTACACACTTACCTATCTTCTCCTATATGCTAAAATACACATAGATGTGAGTTTCAGCTTATGCCCCCTCCCTGGGAGTGTTGAAGGCCACATTGGATGAGGCTTTGAGCAACCTGGTCTAGTGGAAGGTGTCCCTGCCCATGGCAAGGGGGTTGAAATTAGATGATCTATAAGGTCCCTTCCAACCCAAACCATTCTATGATCATTAGAGATCAGAACCAATTAAGCTCATGGGCAAAAAGGCTTGACTTGGGGAAAATTAATTTAATTTACTGTCAATTAAAATAGATGTGAATGGTGAGAAGCAAAAATCAAACATTAAAACAACACCTTTCCTCTCCCCTCTCCCAAACACAACTTCACTCCTTCACTCCTGAATCCTCCACCCCATCGTAGCGGCGCAGGGGAAAGTGTGGTGGAGTATATGGTCGGTACACAGTGGTGTCTCTGCTGCTCTTGCCCTCTCTCATTTCCCTCCTGCTCCATCATGGGCTCTGTTCAAACATTTTAGCGTTCTAACTCTGCCACTTGATTCTTCAGATGCAGACCAGAACTGCACACCACAGTTATGATGTCAAACTACCAAAATCTGAAATAGATACAAAGTAAAGTTGTTTTGCTACCAAGCATGCACCTTCCTCTCCTGTACACTTCCTTGATGATGTCCCACATTTTGTTTCCTTCATTCCTCTTCTATGTTAGTCTTTTGGATATATTATCTTTTTGAAGTACTTCAAATTGTTCAGAAAATGCAGTATGAAGCAGTTCTGGCCAAAATCTGTTATGTTCTACATGACAAGAGAACTGATAAATCATTTAAGCAAAAGAGCATCTTACATACTACCCCTACACATATTTTATCTTTATTTTTGTGGTGTTAGCCTACAGCATTTGAAACTCTGAAAATATGCTTTCCTTTACTTGCTACAAATTTGAACAAAAGATCTTCAATAAATTTTTCATGTAGCTACTGGGATGAAGGTAAATAATCATCTGCTTTTTCCCACAAGGAGAAAAAAGGGTGACTTTAATCATTCATAGGAGGTGAGAGCCCAGTGATTTCTTCCTTCCTGCCCTGAGAAAAAAAAGGAATTAAGACTTTAATTTCACCATAAATGAATATATTTCTTCACCACAATATGCTGCAGTAATGTAGATGTTCCCAATACCAGTAGCTTTAAATGTGTTTTATTTTTAAAAGCACATTTTTGAAGCTAAAGTCAGTCTTCTCTGAATTGTTTTTCCATATGGTCAACCCTGTAACATGCAAAATCAAATTATTCTTCCTCAAATCAAGTCTGTTTTGCTTGTGATGGTAATTCATCGTGATCTCCCTGTTTTTATCTTAACACAAACTTTTCCATCATCTTTTTTCATCTCGTCCTGTTGAGGAAGGGGACTGAGAGAGCAGCAGGGTGGGCATCTGACAGCCAGCCAAGGTCAGCCTATCACATTGGTAAACAATTGTAATTAGCAAACAGTGGTGACTGATGACAGTAACAGGATATCCTAATCTACCTGGCCTGTGGGACACAAGCATACGGTTCAGATCTCAGTACACAAAGGTGAGAAGTTATATCATGAAAAACATGCAGAAGACTGGGACACAACTCTGAAAAGCATTGCCTTTGAAAATAGCTCCAGGCTGGTATGAAGCACTATCCAGAAGGTACAGTGTGATTGCGATGCATCTGTGGAGAAGGGAGTTTTTGTAGGAATGATTGTTCTGCCACCGTAATTGGTGCTGCTGTGACTGCTATGATAACAAAATCTAGTAGATAAATGTTAATGTAAATGTTAATAAATTAATCAGGACTCAGGAGACAAAATTATTAAAGGGCTGGAAGGTATACCTCAAAGAGTCAGAGACAGGAAATTCAATCAGGGTCTTTGTAGCACTGTTTAGTGGCCATTTCTGATGGAAGTATAAAGTGGGAAAAAGTCACATCTGAGTAAGCACAGATCCTGTTCAATGTAGAATGATTTTTATCTGCACTTCAAACAAGATTTATAAAATGACAAGTTGATATTCCAAAGTTGATTAAAAATTGAAGATTTAAACCTATTCAGAAATTATATTAATAACATTTTAATTATTAAATTAAGTAATTTACAAAATATATGCATATTTGTTCTCTTCATACTTTAGAGTTTTGGAAAGCTTCTTAATCTGATAAATGCCTTAGTCTTAAATGAACAGAAGAAGCCCAAGTGAACCATATAAATGGAGTAGAACATCTCTAGCTGAGTTGAAAAGACCAGTGTCTGTTAGTAACAGAACTTTTTAAATATGACCGTGGCCTTCCAGACAAAAGTGAAAGAGCAGCAACTTTTCATCTCTCTGCCCTCCACTTTTTCCGTTGAGGGACAGAGGTGCACAGATTTTGGAAAGTAAACTTGCTTTCTGTTCAACACAGCGAAATTTGTGGGCATATTCAGTATTACAGCAGCACCAAGTTCTTCACAACTCTATCTCCTCCCTGATTCACATAGACAAGGTTGAAGCCATGTTTAAAAACAAAAAAAAAAGAAGCAAACAAAACAACCCCCGCCTGCGGTTACTGAAGCATTAGCTGTGCTGCACAGAGAGATACTTCTCCTTATCACCAGAAATCTGTTCTTCGTTTAAAGCTTTCACTGTGCGTATATTATTATTCAGCTATATTTTAAAATACATTTTAGGAAATGGAAGCAGAGCCTCAACAACCAGTTATCTTGTTCTGCTGATGATCTAGAATGGTGTCACCAGTGGTCTGTCCCTAATATTTGCTTTATATTAAGTTACTGAAGTTATTGAATATATTAATTGGTTGTGATCTGAGCATAAATAAATCCATTTGCCACTTTCTTTAAAACAACATTTTTTTCAAGACTTCACTGGATAGTCAGACGCTACATCTGCCAGACATTCATTTTGCCTTACTTTGCAGCTCCTACAAACCAGTTGCAAATTGTCAATGCAAAACTCAACTGCACAATAAAAACTGTGAAGGGCTAATCTAAAAAGAACTAAATATTAAAATAAAAATTCTTTTAGTAGAATAGTCTTGCAATATTTCTTTTAGCAAATAAATAATGCCTAATTCTTAATAAGTCATAGAAACTGCTACTTCTTGTTTTGTAAGACAATTTACACACACCTAGTTCTGAAGGTGATTCAAATCAGCATTAACATCACACCTTCAATGTACATTATTATACTATGCAAGGCATTAAAATATTATGGCAGAGCAAAGAACAACAAACTTGAAGTGAAAATTAATACATTATTTCCCTCTGCCCTCTTCACACTCTGCTCTTTTTATACTAGAATCTTGAAAACAGTAATGAAATAACAGCCATTTTATTTTCAAAATCATCCATTTTACAGTAGAAGATTCCCAAGATATTTAAATGAAGAAAGGTGTTTTATATAGGTATGTAGCTCTGTATCGTACTACCAGCAGTATGAACTGATCAGGAATCAGTAATGAAACCACCTTTGTTAATAGCATAGCACTAATGTGACTTTTTCTACCCATCAAATTCAGAAATTCCTTCAATAAATTATCATTAATGAGCACACAAATAGTCAGCACATTGCTGTACAGTCCTTCCAGATCCTTGACCACATTTATGGCGCCTGACCCCAGTTGGTCACACTGCCAGAATTGTACCTGGCATGCGAGTTACTAAAGAGGAGAAAGCAGCACTCAGTAGCTGCTGACTGTCTCTTGCTTAAAATCCCGTATCACTGCCCTGTCTCTGTCATGAACCTTCAAATGAGGGTGTGCTTCATGTCATCGTGCTAGGTAGGTGGGGACAATTGAGTGAGGAGAGGACATACACTTCAACATCGTGTATGAGCTCACAGCCACACACTTCACAAGCCTACCCTGTCATCTGCTTTCACAATGGATCAGTGTCTCCCTGTGGATTAATAGTGCAAAATTCTGGGTTGTTTCCATTTGCAGTTTTTGCTTTTTAAGGCCCTAAATTTTGCCTGTTTACAACATGTAAGTGAGGTGAAGATAGCACTCATTTTGTTCTTTTCTCATAATATGATTTTTTAATTATACTAAGGATTTGAAGAAACTCACAGCAGCAAATAAAGAAGCTTATGAGGTTAAACAGTATTATTTCAGTGTAGAAAGAGGGCAGAATTAGTCACTGGTGGCTTCCTGGAAACAAAAGAAATTATACCTGGATTGACTACACACTTCATACTTCATCTCTGTTTTCACATCTTCATTTAATTGAATTTGTTATAGAGTTTTCTTTAATATTTTCAGTATAATGTTTAAAAGCAGACCCCAGAACACTATTAGAATCTTTACGCAAAATCCTCTCACCTCCAAAAAGACTCAAGGCAAAAGATACTATGCAGATCCTTATTCACAACTAACTGTTTTACTCCATGCAACATAAAATGGCATAATTCTTTCAACCCAACAGTCGTTGTACTGGAAATTAATTTAAACCAAGGAAATGGATTGACCAAAAGAAGAGTTTTATTAATATAATGTGGACAATAATGAGGATCATAACAGCACTTATGATAATCTATGATCTGACTGGAATCACTACTTGGAAGAAAAAGGTCAAACAAATGTTTCTTAAAAAAATAAATTAAAAAGCATAAAATGAATTTTTGTTCTTTAACAATCTATTTGCAGCTACAAAAATAGTATTACAATGGAGTGGTGGTTCTGTGTTAAGTAAGGCAGTTACAACATAAAAGACAATAACTGACTCAGAAAAGATGTCATTGATTTTCTTTTGCAGGTGACCCCGTAGGGCTCTGGGTATTCACAAAGGCACAAGCAAAAAAAGGCCCACTAAACAGTCTAATCAATTCTAAGAACTAAAAAGAATGCATCAAAGCATAGTATTGTTCATGAAGCCAAACATATCACAATCCTGCAGTAATTAATCTTGTAAATCCAAGATGCTTGGAGAAAACTAGCTATAAAAAAGTAAATAAAATAGGAAAATACATACTCATCTATAGGAGTTTATGAGATACGGAGGTGATATAAATACTGCCAGAAAAAGAAATTTAGCTTGCCCTTTGTTATTAATACTTGTGACTTGTCAAGTTAAAGATATGTCAGAATAAAGAACAACAACAACAAGAATCCTAATTCAAAACAAAACAATCACTTACATCCAGGTGCCTGACACAAGGCATATTAATGTGATAAATGCTTTGCATTACTTCAGTGACTGGTTTGCAGTCGGACTGCTCATGAAAGTATTGCTAAAATACTGCGGCAATGATAGCAAATAAATTTGGAAACAGATTTGACTGTGATTGTGAAAGTAATTAGTTCCATTCACACGCTAAAAAACAAAAAAAAGATTGAATTTATATTTTGTGAAAACTAAAGCTAAATAACCTAGATGTTGTCTCTGTTATTAGGCAAAGAAATGATGAATTTAACACAGTCTCACTGAAAGCTACATTCGCTATTAACAGACCAAGGTTGGAATTCAATGGTAGTTCACTGCAATATTTTTCTTCCTCAGGCACTCCAACAACTGTGTGTCATTCAACTAGCTATATGGACATTGTGTATATAAAAAAGTTCCACAAGAAGGATTTTACATACAGTATAATTCACTTCATATAAATCATGACTTCTGCTCATATATTCTTAGCAGCATATGTTACTATGCATAAATATTGATTAAAAAATATCTAAGTAGTTACATGGTAATCTGTTGTGTAAAATTAATTTCAGAAGCCCCTACTGACGTTTATAAACAATCTTCATTTGTAAATGTCCTTGTAGGAAAAGTATGAAATATCTAATGGTCTTTACTTTTAGAAGAAGAGAAGGTATTTTTCCTTCTTAGATTTTTTGACATCTGATTGCCATAATTTAATTTTGCTTTCCACATCAGTCCATGTAATTATCACCATTCTGGAACTTGCTCAGAATACAGACTGGGAAAGCCCCTTCCACTTTAATGCTCTACATGGTAATGCTGGAACTGCAGAATCTTCTTTTTATTCACAACTCTTACCGTGTTCTTCAAAACAGGTTTCTTACTTCCTGAATCCCTGCTTCCAGAATTTCACAGTAGCTATTAGGACCACAGTATTTTATAGTTCTTACAAAAAAGAAAAATTATCATCTCTTCTTTCTTTAGTGATTTTCACTCTTTATCAAGTGAATCAAAAGAGCTCTGAAGAAAAGCAATGTGAAAAATTATTTCCAGTTAATGTGCTTACTCAGTAACTCAAAATAACTAGTACTTTGTGTCTTTAATAATTTACTTTGATTCTTCTAATTTGTGGCCTACACCCATTCTTTCAAGTTGGTTGTTCAGCTGTGTGCTGCCCAAACTGTAGTAAGTTTCCTGACTTCATCATTGGATTGTATTAATTACAATTAGATACAATAGCTGCCAAGCCACTTTCCATAATGTTTGAAAGGTCATGGCAGACAGGTGAAGTCCCCGGTAACTGAAAGAAGGGAAACATTGTGCGCATTTTTAAAAAGGGGAGAAAGGAAGAACCTAGGAACTACTGACCTGTCAGCCTCACCTCTGTGCCTGGGAAGATCATGGAATAGATCCTCCTGTAAGTTACACTAAGGCCCATGGAGCACAAGTAGGTGATTTACTGCAGGGGAGTTGGGCTAGATGACCTCTAAAGATCCCTTCCAACCCAAAGCTTTCTATGGATCTGTGAAATAGAAGATAACATTTTGAAATACAAACTATAATCACAAATCATCCCAGCTTTATCCATAAACATGTGTGTGTGTATGTGTATGATAACAAAGTATATAACAGCAATAAAAACCTGATACAGGGGGAGTAAAAAAGATGAAAGAAGACTCTTCGCAGTGGTGCCCACCAACAGGCCAAGAGACAATGAGCACCACCTGAAACACAAGAGATATTCAAAACCTGATGTGACACAGTCCTGATCAACCTGCTGTAGCTGAATCTACTTTAAGGGAGGAAGATGCACTAGACGATTGCCAGACGTCCCTTCCAACCTCAACAATTCTGTGATTGTATTCAACTTACGGTAGTTAGCTGAAACAAGTTATAAGTTGTTTACTGGCAGTGGCAGCAGCTTAATGACTCCTTAGGCACTGAAGACAAATACAGTAAAAACCATATAAAGACAAATACTAAAAATCATAAGAAAAGCTCAAGAAGGGTCAAAAGAAAAACAGAAGAAAAGAATGTGGAATGCTCTGCAGTTGCCTTAAGGATATGCTGATACCAGGGAAATCAATAACAGGGGTTTATGATGATGGTATTTTAAATAAAAATAATAATGATTAAAAAAAAAGAAGGAAACTTCCTGGACAGGACAAAAAAAAATGAAGTATGTATTTGTTTGCAATGGAAATAAAAAAATCGTGTATTTGTCAAAACTATTATTATCATTTTCATGAAATGCCCAAAACATCGATACAATTTATTAACATATGCAACATCAAATTTTGAGTAATCTATTTAGAGTATACCTGAATTTGTATGTGTGACAAATTATTACAGTTTGGGGGAGCTGAATCTAAGTAGCCATGACTAAAGCACGTACATAAATCCTGAACCAATAGGTGAGTTGATTATATTGCTGCATTAATATTCTTCATGAAAATGCTTCTGAAATCAGACTCTGATTCATAGTTAAGGTCATTAAACTGGTAGCAGTAAAACCCGGGGTTTATTGCAATGTTATGTGCTAATATTTCCTTCAACACAAAAGAAAACTGGAATGCTTGCTGAAGACTGGTGGTTCCCGACTGCCAATATAATGAATACCACAGGGACATGAATGCAGAGTTTCACAACCAGTCTTTTATTTTTCAGGGAAACAGAAGAATAGGAAGTTCTGCCTGATTAGGAATAGCACAAAAATGTAACTCTGTCCTGCTCATGTCCAAGAGCAGTTCCTCACCAGGACAGCTGCCCTCTTCATCAAGAAAACTTCATGAAGTTTTTTTTTAAAACTGCCAGTTGGGTGGGAAACTCTTAGAGGGAATCTGGCTACTTCCCTTTATCTACTGGTCTAGCGAATTCTCTGCTTTTTTAGTTCTTAAATGTCCCAAATGCAGAGGACAATGTGCCAACAGAAAAAACCAAAACCTTCTGAACAACAAAAATGTATGAAAGTTTACTTCTGATAAACAGCAACAATGAAAACATACTTGAAAGGATTTGGGTTATCATAGAATCACAGAAAGCTTTGGGTAGGAAGGGACCCCTAGAGGTCATCTAGTCCTACCCCTCCACAGCGAGCAGGGACACCGCTAAGTAGATCAGGTTGCTCAGAGCCCTGTCCAACCTGGTCTTGAATGTTTCCAGGGATGGGGCCTCCACTACCTCTCTGGGCAACCCGTTCCAGTGTTTCACCACCCTCATTGTAAAGAATTTCTTCCTTTTAT
>Ga0065711_1004468_pt1 | contig 23427 bp, 12 predicted proteins | sample Hoacrofraction12_FD_59098 | JGI IMG/M metagenome (GOLD analysis project Ga0065711, IMG submission 59098) | Hoatzin crop microbial communities from Cojedes, Venezuela - Epithelial fraction 12 v2 (version 2) | ecosystem: Host-associated > Birds > Digestive system > Esophagus > Crop | place...
AAAGAAAAGAAAAGAAAAGAAAAGAAAAGAAAAGAAAAGAAAAGAAAAGAAAAGAAAAGAAAAGAAAAGAAAAGAAAAGAAAAGAAAAGAAAAGAAAAGAAAAGAAAAGAAAAGAAGAAATGAGCGGAGGACTGCTCCTATTCATGGCCGAAAGAGGAGGAATTCCAAGGAAACCTCAGTGTAGAGGAAGCTTTCGTGGCAACAATGGATGTCGTGGACAAATAACAGCAGCTGGCGAGAGATTACCCTGATTCTAGAATTACATTAGACTTAGTGCAAAATCTACCTACCTCTGCTATTGAACTTAAAGCTAGTATGCTATCAAAAATCAGGATAGGGGCTCTGCTGCATTCTGGGCTGCCACTGCTGCCTGAGTGGCCTATTTATTTAAACGACTGAACTTTGTGCACACACAGTAGACTGCTTCCTGTGAGCTGAGAGCTTTTTAAAATTGCATTACAACATCAACACTGACTGTGACACACATGGAATTTCTCGTACGGTGAGCTAAACAGGATAGCATGACGTTCTTTTTCAGGTGCACGCTTCACCAAATGGGTGAGTTTTTAGAGCACACTCTAAAGCAGTAAGCCCTGGAACTCATTTAAATGACTGCTTTAGACCTGATCTGCCTGTTGTTATGATTAAAGATTATAGTGTAAATAAGTTTATTGCTAATGCAGAAGATGTCACAGAGGACAGTGGATAAAGGACTGTTTGAACTAGTTCACATCCAGGCACAAGTGGCTTAGATTCACCAGTTTGATCTGGGTCAAGTGCTGCTGTGGATAGGAAGCTTTATAACTCCTCTTTCTCCAAGGGTGCAGACCTGTTGTGACCAGGAGGTGTTTCTCCGTAGCTTCTATAGTAGAGTTCTCAGGAGCACTTCTGTACTGACTGCCTCCTACGACCACATAAGCACATAACAGCCAGGTAGAGAAGAATTTCTGACCTTTTCTGGGCAATGTAATAATGTACATTCCTGGACTAGTGGTCTGTCTCTCTTAGCATGTTGTGGGAGGCAAAGTTAACCTCTCTGTACCAGTCTTATCCTCAGCCCACCGCATTCCCATAGCATAGTCTTTAGAACCAGTTTGCAAGTCTGTGTGCCATCTCTGGGCTGTGGCTCATGTCCAGAGGCTTCGGTGTCCTCACTGTGTATCTGTTCTGAAGGCAGAGGAGGAGTTGCATGTGTGTAAGTTGCTACATGCCAAAAGTTTAACACCAAATAAAAAGACATTGACAGCATGGGAAATAGGGTGACCGGAGATCTGGGATGCCCATGGCACACATGCACATGGCAGCCTGGACACATTCCTGGTGACCTGTTGCCTTGCCTGTCCATGTGTTTCTTGAAGGAAGGGCTACTGCACACTGAAATTTCGTCCATCAAATCAGTTGAAGGTATCCTGAAGCTCTCCAGGGTGGTGGACACAACAGTGGTGACTCCTGTGGCTCTCAATGCACATGAGTCATGGAGGAGGTTAGAGTGACATTTGAGGATAAAGCTGCTTTTTAATCTAGTGTCCCTTTTACCATCTCTTATATCAGCTGCTTTCTTTTCTACCCCATTAACTGTATGAGTGTACCCTTTTATCTGCTTAAAGGCCTTAAAATACAATATTTTGCACATGGATAAAGGGCAACGTGCAGCTCTAAGTAACTCCTGTTGACGAATTCCTCTTTGGGGTGAAGCTGTAGAGGAGCGCCGCAAGGTTGCATGGTTTTTCTGTGTCACTTATGGAAATATCAGATAAATAGATGCAATTTGTCAAAATCCCAGATGGAGTAACACATTTGTGCCTGAACACAATATTTCCCCTAGAATTTCACTAAGTTTACTTACATTCAATATAAGAAACCAGAATGTATTTACTTTCAGTTTTATAACTAAATACATGACAATTTATTTTGCATGAAAGGTTAAATGACTTAATAATGGCTTTCTCAGAATGTTTTCATATTTTCTGGTTGTTGGAAAAGAGGTGCAATCTTTTTTTCTCCTAGATAGCAAAACATACATGATTATGTTCTTGCTTTAGCTATGTAAATGGCCTTACTGATAAATGAAAATTGATATTTCAAAGCCATATTTTATTATAGCCTGATGGCATGTTAGCCCTTATCATTCAAGGCAGTATTTAACTCTGAATAATATATTATGCTAACTCTCTGAAATTGTTATTATGAAATTTTAATGCACCATAAAACATGTCTTATGGTCTTCAGCATGCTAAAATGTCAGTGTAACCCATTAATCTAACGTATATCTTGGACAGCAGTAGTTTGACAAAATCTGTCTTCAGATACAGCATTTCTTGTACTATATTTCATACATGAATTTGTGTATACGTATGGGATTTGCAACATCTGAATAAAATAATTATCTTTTTTTCTGCACATATAAAACCTAGCACAATGAGATATCAGCCATAACTGGGAATCCTAGATTCTGTCAAAATTACTTTATTAAATAAACAGTGTTGTTGATAAAGCAGCCATGATACTGGAGCAATGCATGTGAATATACTCTTGTTTTTGCACTTAGATATTTCATGTCGTCCTTTGCTAATTTGAAAGTATTTATCTTAGTTTAGATGTTACTATTTTATTTTGTCTATTGTTAGGAAAATGCATTAGCTGATCTTGAACTGGAGGATGACAGGGAAGAACACAGACAGACAGGGAAACGGATTCTTCTGGACTCAGACTCTTGCAACATTGAATTTACGCAGAGGATAGCAAAAAGAGGTTTGTGACCTGCTGGCTCCAGTCAGGTGGGCCAAGTTTGTGTGCATTCACTTTTGTGTCCACTCAGTTTCACAGATACTGTGGGCTTTGTGGCGATCACTGCTGAAGGTGGGTTTAGAGTCAATCTGCTTCTCTCAAAACTAGAGCTGAAAGATGGGCAGTCGATCTGCTGACCCAAACATGTTGGCTAACCATTACAGTCTGCTGGGGAAAGATGACATCTCCATTATAACACTTTTTTTTGTGATGGTCAGGGTGGAAAAAAGAAGCTGTCACAGAGATGGTACATCATCCAAATATTCCTGCGGTTGTACAAGTTGTACTTGGTTGTACGGGGTCAGTACAAGTAGAGGAGTGCTCTGCAAGGCTTACAGCTGGACTACTGCAAAGCAGTCAGTTTAGCACTGCACCCATGGACCACAGGTGGAGTAATCACTATTCTGCTCAGATCTGAATTTAGCAAATGAAAGTCCCAAATTAAAATATTTTCTCTGATTTGTATCTGTATTAACCAAAATCTTGTAATTCTGGATTTTTGATTTGATGGAATTTGGAAGTTCCCATACGAAGAACGGTTTAGAGGCGTTCCCTATTTTTTCCTACTATTCATTTTTTTTGTTGAGAATGGATAGGTTACAAAGCAGATTAGACATACTTCAGACTAAACTGAAAAGTCAACGTATGTGCTGTTACATATGTTCTGCATGTTCTTCCTTAAGTACCTTGAAAATTAGTAACTGTAACCTATATCCTTTCAAAATGTAACAGATATTTAAAAGAAAAAAACTGCAAAGGGCAAAAATGTTCTTATTTAGTTGTACTAATCCATTAGGCAACGGGCTTTGGTCCACAAAACTCTGTAAAGAAAAACAATTTTCATGTGAAGCCAAATGTTGCCCAGCTGCCAGATCACATTCTTTCTCTACCTGTAGATGAAATGTAGTATCGTACCACAGTAAGTTCTTGAGAAATAAAAATATAGCAACAGCTGTCCTTGAATGTCCATTACATTTTCTGGTTTTCAGTCTAAAGGGCTTGACTACTGCCATGCTTAAAATTATAAGGATATATCATACTTTATGTCTTACTGGTTCTGAACTAGTTTTTAAAACATGAGGCCTGAAGGCTCTACTGAGATCTGTATTTATACAATTTGAAGACACATGCTTAGAAGCTTCTATCTAAACATGTCTAAAACTATCTAATCCAAGGCTTTCACATTTAGGTGCTCTCACTTTCTAAAACTTATCTTTGCAGCCTACAGGAACTGCCTTTGATTGTCCTGATTATGTCTGCAATGATGAGAGACACTATTTTCTGATTTTAAAGGGATAACAAAGAGAAAAAAGGAGAAAAATAATGACTGGATATAATGCTGAAGGCACAATAATTGAAAGGAAGAGCAGTATTTCTTAGTATATTGCAAACTGAATTGAGGTTGTGCAGTTTAAAGGAGAGGTTACAGGGTCTATTGCACAAGAAAATTTCGATTCAGGGCCAGCAGTGGCCACCTGCAATAGGGAAGATGCTGGTGAATAAGAGGAAACAAGAAGTATGATGCATGGATAATAGGTCTCTTAAGGCGAAGATTCAATAAAGCAGCAGCTGGAGAGACATCCTAGCACTACAGCAGTCTTTGTTAGGTGTGTGCTGCTATATGTTGCTGTTCTCCTCATTCCTATTGCAAAAATCAACAAGGGGCTAAGCAGTACTTAGGAAAATAAGACTGCGTTTTCCCCTTATTATAGGAAATGTGCTTTTTTTGTTCAGTAGAAAATAACAGAGAAATCTATTTGTTATTAAGGGGGTTTGCGCGTATCTTCTTTCATACAACAAGTCTCCCATGAGTCTTTCTCATACAGATTTCAGGGAAATAGTTGTCTGGTTATTTCTAAGGGAAATTTCTGGATTCGTACTCATGAAGAACTGTCAGGGACAGACATAGACTTCTCTGGTCCAAAGCAAAGATCTGTAATGTGCTCATAATGACTGATCTACAGGAGCTGGATATAAGCAGGCATAAAAATATTCATAGGCAAATTATTTATCCTGATGTTACTGACATTAGCCAACTGTAGACAAATGGCAGTATGTGAAAATCTGTGAAGATCTAGTCATCACCAAAAAGCTCAGTGCTAATTAGTTAATCTAACTGGATGATTCTTGGAATGAAGCATATCAAGCATTTGAAAATTCAGATCTTCAAAACTTCATTAAATGTGAGTAAAGGTTCACTGAAACGGATGGAGTTGCACACACATATTTGCAAAAGGAAGGATTTCAGAGCTTGAATGCTTGGTGTAACTACTGAGCATGCAGGGGTGCATCTGTACCAAGGCCCAAGTCAGGGGCGCACACTGGAATCATCTGTCACACTCTGCAAGCCCTGACTGACCTCAAGTGGAATATTTTAAATCACTGAACTTCATGCTTCGTGACATCACCGAATTGAACACATCATCTACTTGTAAGTGTATTTCAGTGGCAGAGTATCCAAAACCCAACCAGCCCCTCTAAACAAACAAGGGGACTTTGTATCTTAAGGTGAAAGAGATCAGTGAAATTATTCCCTGGAATGACAACAAAGAAGAAATGAATCACAGAATGTTTCCATCAAGAAGTTCTGACAGTTTGAAGAAGGCAAATAATTTAATGACTAAGTGAGAAGTCTGTTATTTTGCTTCATTGTATATTATTTGGGAAGTGTGATTTTTATTTATATACTTTCTGAGTAATAGTAGAGGAGAAAGGATAACTAGCATAACAGAAGGGAAAAAAGTCTCTCAGACTTTGTAAAGTGAAAGATGTGATCTCAGATATAGGTTCCTAATGAAGAATACTTAAAGGGCAGGAAGATAAAAAAGAATGTGGATTTGTGTCTTTGCATGAACACCTCTATAGCTTTTGTTTCAAGTGTGACCCTAGGGTAATCAATCATGGTAAGACTGTCACCCATGCAAGTTTGAGTGTAAGATGAGGCTTGGAGACAGGGAAAATATCCCCCATATGTACTCTGAAGAGGAGAAAAGTGTTTCTAAATTGAATCCAAATTAGATCATGTGAAGTTTCATATGTTCTTTTTCTTTTTTTTTTTTAATATTATTTTGTTTGTGTACATGCATGGATAATGGACAGGAAACACTAGTTTGGCTATGACAGTCCAACAAATTAGACTCCCCATGGCATAGATCATCACAGCTCTGTTTAAAATTAGTGAAGTTATGGCAAGATACTATCAGTCATAGATTCAGTCCATAATGCAGTGACGATGTTTTCAGCAGGCTGGAGGAGATATTTGCCAGGACTCTCCTATATTCGCTGCTCTGCCATAAGCCAGCCTATATGTTGTGTTGACCTTTTTTTTTTTGCAAGCAAGCAAGCAAGGACTGCAAATATTATGGTCCTCACTTCATCCAGATGGCTGAAAATAGAACCAGGCTTTAGCTTGGACCATAGCTGTTTATGAAATGCTTTGTTTGGCTCTGACTAATACTTGGTAGGGGAAATTCTTCAGCGAAGTTTCTACATGGAACTGACACATCATGTAGATGACTAAGTAATTAAAATATCACACTTCTTTTTCAGCAAACAGTGTGGTACTATGGACAAAGTCATTTGGATGACCCAAAAAGGGGGAGATGTTAGAAAGACCAAGGCACCTTCATTGAGAGCAGAGGTGTTAGCTCTGGTATTTTGGCTAAAGTGAAGTCTGAGGTGCTAAAAGTCTTCTGAGGTTTAAAATATATGATCAGCATTTGGCATCTCATCTTCCTTTTCTCCTCTCTCTAGAGTGAACAATTCTTGTTCTAAGCTGTTTATGGTAGTGTTGTGTTTCAAGTATATCTCAGGATGCCTAAATCAGAAATTTTTAGTCATGAGCATGAATCTATTTAATTGGCAGTATTTATCCATAACACACAGCCATGTCTGTTTGCGGATATATTTCCTTATTTTCTTCATACACAAATGGAGACCAAATCTTGTCTCTCCTTAGCAACACTCATAAGTAGAAAATGTAGCTATATTAAATTATTGCAATTTCAAAAGTTTTTGTTTCTGTTGTGTTTAACTTGTGAGAGATCAGTTTAGAAAACACCAGTTTTGAAGTGAAAATATGTGTTTACATTTATTATTCAGGAAAATCATTTATTTTGGTTTACCCATATTTTTAAAGCTTCTATAAAACTATTATTTTGTTAGATATGCACTGAAACTTTCCCTATATGTTAAGCATGACAAGCATAGAAATAATTTTGTGGCTTAATGTAGCATAAAAACTGTTAAGATGTTACTGACCCTTCTAATTTAAAACCTTCTGCAACTTGTCCTCCTGCAAATAGCTTTGTTACCTTCAAGTTCTTTTGGAAATTGGAGACAACTTGTGACTAAGAGACTGCAAAGCTTGATTCAGTGCTTATTTTGCAAGTAAAATATGCAGGTCTTCACAATATTACAGAGGTTAGACACAGTGATTACAGAAAGGGCGACTTTAACTTTCAAAATGAGAGCTGCATTACAAATCATTCAAAAGGACTTGTTTTCAGGGACCACCATTTTCCAAAAATCAGGCTCAATCGAGATGTTTCAAACAGGGCTTTTAAAAATCCCTGGTTTCTTGAAATTCAAGATATGGTGTTCCCAATGGTTTACACACTTTCTACTCTGTTGTTCTAAATGGCCAATTGACCTTGTTTCTCAGTGCCCTGTTTTATCAACTATTAACATCGCTGCTAAAGCAGTTAGAGTATTTTGGGAACAGTATCTCCGGGTTTTGAGTTTGGGATGGTACTGACCTTCTAACTCGCAAACCATGGCAAGACACATTTTTGATGGATGCTACTTTTTGGACTTCCCTTTGTCTGTTTGTCTGGTTTTCTGGAGGCCACAGGAGGATTTTTGCTATGCACAAACCCAAAAAGTTTCTGGTTTGTTTTCCTACATAATATTTGTTAGTATAGTATAAAACACAGTAAGACAAAGGGAGAGGAACATTACAAATATAATTCTTTCCTGCAATTTTTCCAACAAAACAGTGATTCAGTACTCATAAACATGTAGGTAAATCTTTCTTATTTCTTGCTACCTAGAGGAATGACCTCCATGCCCTGAAGCCGGCTTCTTCCTGCCCTAATGGGGTGCAGACATCTTTCAGCATAAATGTAAAACCCCAGGGAATATGTGGGGAAAAGTTTCTTTCTCTCCAGGTTGACTTTTACATGTAAGACTTATCCTTCTTTCCTAAACTGCCAAAAGAAATCCCTCCTTCTGCAGGATCCTAAGCGATGATAACTAGAACAGGGAAAACGTATATAAACATATTGCCTAATATTGTTGTTAAATGTGTCACTTAAGAGGAAAAAAGGAAGAGAAAGCAATCTTTGGTAATTTCTTCTTTAGACATGTATTTGCACCAGGGAGGCCAACATCACTTTCCCCTAGGTATGAAAAGTGCTTGAATAAAGTCTGAGAGATCCTCTCTCCTAGAGTCATACAGAGCTGCATGAGCGGGAAAAGTGTTTTGTAGGCTATGAAACACGACATGCAAATAATCACACTTTTCTTTCCAAAATCCTCTCTCCTCTACAACAAAGGCCAGGCAGAATAGCTCTTTCATCTGCTGGTGTTCATGGCTAAGCACATGCATGGTAATCTCCCTCAATACTGAGCAGTGTTGCTAAAAACACATTATTCATACTTAAGCACTGGGGCCTGATAGAGCAGCTGCTCTGTAAATTCACCAGAGGAAGGTGATTAAGTCCTTGTATGGCCACTGTATGATATGCAGCCCTCTTAGTGCTCTCTTGCTGTGCTATTCTGAATTTGAGGTGTTTGTGATTAAAAGTCGGTGTGAGATGACTGTTTGCAGCTCAGCACTGATGTGACACAGTAGTTAGTCCTACTGTCATCGAAAAGGTGCCACAAGAACTGGGGGCCCTTTGGCATGTCATGAGCCCTTTACTCTGGTGTAAAATTGTGTTTGTTTTCTGGTGCCTATTTGTGCACCCTCTCTGCTTTCTCATCTTCTAATATTTCTCTCCTTTTCTGGTTTTCCTGCCTCTTGATCCTGTTTCATTTCTTGTTTTGCTGTCTCAGTCTTGTGAAGAAGGAAGAAAATCCTGCTTCCCTTTGTCTGTTTTAGCTCCACACCCTCTGACCACTGAGGGGTGCATTGCAGTTGATATTATTACAAGATAAGAATGCTCCCAAGATGGCATGGAGCATGTCACACTTAGCTAATCCAGTCCTTTCCTTGCTCTCTGTAGATGACTTCAGAACAAACAGAGCAAAGAGGACCTTCAATGATGGCAGTGTAATAATCCACTGCCATATGGGGTGTAAAGTCTTTTTTTTAAAGAAGGCTGTTATCTTTCTGTTTTACTGTTTTCAGCGCTCCCTTTCCCATTCTACCCTGCCACAAGGCATGCAGATGCAGATGTGCCCTACGTTCTGCAGAGGGCATGTTTTTACAGTCTAGGTGGACTTTAAAATTACCCCCATGTGCCATTCTATCATCATTGTAACACTGTGTGAATGATATATATGTTGCATACACAGAGGTGGCAGCATTATTTTCATGGCTTGATTTCCTCGGTCTCCTGTAACAGCTGTGTCAGGCAGTAAATGTCTTTGCAAGGATGTCCTTGGAAATGAGATCTTTAGGTCTCCATTGTAAGTAGAATCCCTGGCGCGGGGAGAAATGCAAGCTAATCTATCTGCTGACTTCTTTGGTCAAAGACATGAAACCTGAAAGGGCTGACCTGACACAACTTTCTTAGTGAGCTCAGGTTAAGCAGAATCTGCACTTCAGCCTAACAATGAAAAAAAGGTATGTACAAGGAAGAAGACACTGAGGGAAGCTGAAAGCAAAGTAGTGACAGGACAGATTGCCATTTTGGAAGGGAATAACAGCTTTTTCTTTGCATCTGATCACGGTCTCACTCCCACATCTAAGGAGCTCATTACATCCTTCAGTAAGACTAATGTCATTGTACACAGGGATGTACAGCTGAATTTTAGGTGAATCCATTGTCTCTTCTGCCCTGGTCTGTGCTGCCTGAAATACCGTGCTGCCACACAACTGCAGTGGAGCATCTTAATTTTTTAGATTCCTCCAAGAAGTAATCACAGAAAAGCCGTTCTTCCACTTCCAGGTTTGAAGAACATGCAAATTCCTAAAGGCAACCCTGTTTTATTTGACATCATGCAGAAAAATTATACAAGTAGACCTAAATACAGAATCACAAGCAAAACTGACCAGTGCTATATTTTTGTCATACCTTACCATTGTATTTATTTTAATGACTTCAACTGCTTATCAACAACATTTATAACTTTGACAGATACATATCTAATAGGAGATTGTTTTGTATGAAAAAAATTACTTTCCCTTTTCCCAATTTGCATATCACATTGTAATTATTTTAGTTAGTGACAACACATCCACAGCAACGTATTTGGCCTGAGAGGGAAAAAAGCATATGCAATACATGATCTGTGGTTCAGTAACATCTATAACTTGCAAAGTGCCTCAGTTTCTGGGATCCAAATTGAGGCACTTCTCTAGAGAGCCTGATGTTTCTGAAAATGCAGAGAGCTCACTCTGGAAAGCAATGGCTTAAGTGGCACCAAACTTCTTAGTTTCGGGTTTTTTTCTGGGGGGTGGTGTGTATTTGTGCTCTCTGCAAATATAGGCACTTGGCGTCTGCCTTTACATGTGTCTATATCACTGTCTCTCTTGTCATTTGAGATAAGCTTCAAATATTTACAATTGATGCTCCCATTTAAGAGGTAAGCTCTACAAACAAACATGGTTTTCCTGTGTAATATTCTATACAGGATAAAGGTTAAATTACCACAACACACCACAAGACTGAGTGCTTTTCTTGACCATCTTCAATGCTACTTTGGCATTCTCTGACAAAATAGGCTTGGGTGTTGGTCTGTTATGGAAGAGAGAACAAGCTTACCCCACCGCGCAGGAGAGTTCCCGGGGCCTCTGATTATCTNTCCTATTTATTGAGCCTTATAATTTCTATGGGGTTTTGGGCACTTCACTCTTTTGTATCATTTTTGCAATAGGGCACCTTATCTATTTCTCAGAAAACATTTTTTATGTTGTCCATCTCATTAAAGGGAAGGTTTATTTTCTCATTAACTTCTAAAGAAGGCAGAACTAATCAGCCGTGGATTTTTAACCCACTGATCAATGTCATCTATAAATTGTGTTGGAAGGCTAATTTCTTGTTTCTGCACTAGAGAACTATAGAAATAATGCAGGTCAAGGACAAAGGCATATCCTGTGTAAGCAGACAGACTCCTGCCAGCATAATCTGTAAGTGGAAAGTTAACGCTTGGCTCTTTGAAACAAGTTCTGACCTGACAACAGCAATAAGCTTCTCAGAACTGGGTCAGAGAGACTGAAGGGTCGAAAAAATAATTAATGTTCTGCTGAAACGACACAATTTTGTACCGTTGAGCACACAATCATTCTTGCCTGCTCCTGCTCTGAAGTAATATACCCAGAAAAGTTATACGAAATATGTCTCTCTACTGATCCTGAATAAAACATAGGAATATTCAAAAACTACTTAAAGTCAGTGCTGGTACAACTTAAAGTCCTTTTAACTTGATTTCTGCAGATAAAGATTTTTCTTTTTTTTATCAGAAGAGATAAAATAGGCAGTACCTCTGCATCTTTTGAAAACTAGACATATGTCTAAAACATTGGCCCTTTGGCTATAGATCTCCCAGCTGTGGTATTGGTACTAATGATTAAATGACTCCATGACTGACTGAAATCTGTTGGATGTTGCCCTTCTAAATTGTAGCAGAATGGTCTTGCAACGATCTGTGAAGTATAAAGACTAAAGGCTCATCCTAATGCAAACACAGGAGTGACAGCCCAGTTAGCTCTCCCTCCTTCCTCCTCTTCCCCCTGCCGTCACCTAGGGCAGCTGTAAAGGGCATTCTTTTGATTTGTTTTTATCCATCCACCTTGTAGTGTCAGCCTGCTTACTAGGAAGCTGGCAAGTGTGAAGGAACTTGTATTGCTCCTTGCCCGGATAGATGGTACCTCTTGGGATGAGAAAAGCCATTGGACTGGCTGCTCTGGGGCTGGAAGTGTGATAATGGAAGTGTATTTCAACATAACCCTCCTGCAGGATGAATCACTTTATCGGCTTGTTTAGACATGAGTAATGGAGGCTAGTGAGAGGGTTCCAGTGGCTTTCTGCTTTGATAAACCATCTTTTGTAAATGAATTTATGTTCTTGGCTTGTCCCTTTTTTACATTTCTCAGGAGAAATCTCAGCTAGCAAGCACCCTTCACAAATAACAGGTTGCAACTTATCTCTCGGGTATGACCTTTTTGCTCCAGGGCCTTGAATGATGATTGATTTACTGTAGAGGAAAAAGTAAAGCTGGTGGACTTTAGCAGCTCTGTGAGAAATCCAAGTTTCTTTTTGCTATGGAATCGTCCATGAACAGCTAAGTGGCCCACACTGGAAAGGATATAGACCAATGCTGATGGGACTGAGACGAAACCAAGAAAAAAGTGCTCAAGTGCAGGTGGTGATTATATGGAGCAAGCATACGATGCTGCCTCTGCACAATGAACTATATGGGGAAAATTGAGGGGAAGCATGCCCTTTTTCTCTGATATGGCACTGTAGTGAATTTCTTGAGGCAAGGCCCTGTGTGTGGCTCACAACTCTACCCAAATGAACTCAGGGCTAGGTTGGAGCTGGAGGGCACGGGCTGTTTTGGGATCAGCCATTCCGTAGGTCTGCTCAAGGGGGAGGATCTGGCAATGGCAGGTAGCGCTGTGCCGGGAGGCCAGATGAAGCTTGGTAGCCGCTCTGCAGTCCTTCCTCTCCCATGCTAAATGCGTCTTCCTGTTTGGAGACTTTCACTTGAGACTGACTGACAGGGTTTTTATGTATTTGTTGACTTTTATGCAATTTGCATGAACACATGCTAGCCCGCGACGTGCTGTGACTAATGCCCAGGGTATGTGATGTTCGTAACAGGGTGTTTGCACAGGGACGCTACCCTTGAAGCGGCAGCCGGATGGCTCTGCTGCCTGAAAGACTGCACAGAAAGGAGCCCTTGTTTGGGTATCTGAGGTACTGGATCCACACCTCAGACTTTACACTATCATGAGCTGCTTTGTGATGATAAACCAAACCAGTGCCAAACACCGCTGTGTGCATGGGCAGGCATGCACCTGCCCGGTGTGCACACGTGTGCGGCTTGTGTTTATGAAGAAATACGTGCTCACAGAAGTGTTTGGGGTGCTTTCAGCCCTTTCTGCCAGCTGATGTGGGAACAATACTCTGTGAACACCTGTGGGAGCAGAAAGTAAATAAAGAGGGTTCACACGTGCTGTTGACTGACGTGCATCCTCTGGTGCTCAGCACAGCAAAGGTTTACTCTGCTCCGTGAATTATGCAGTGTTGTAGATGGGATGCTCTAATACAGCTTGTCATCTCTTTAACCAGATAGTTTTAAACAAGAAATAATTAATGTTCTAAAAATGGTTTCACTTATATTTTTCAATTATTTGTTCAGCAAATACTTTTATTCTCAGGGCCCTGTTAATTAATGCACAATCAATTTAGCAACTGCTTCCCCCTTATTATTTTAAGAAATACTTTTAAATGTGCTACCCATAAGCCATAAATATTTCATTTAAAGGCTTGAACTGGAGAAGTATGTACTTTAGGTTTCCTTTCCAAACTGAAGCAAAATGCTTTAAATGTGGTTGCATTCCTCATTTGCTGTCTTACCAGTTGCTCTCTATCACTAGATACAGCTGGCTGTTTCAGCTCACTTGAGTGAGGGTTGTTATCAGTGGCGCTGAGTCTGGTTGGAGGCCAGTAACCAGTGGTGTCCCTCAGGGGTCAGTACTGGGCTCAGTCTTGTTCAACTTCTTCGTCAATGACCTGCATGAAGAGTTAGAATGTACCCTCAGCAAGTTTGCTGATGACACAAAACTGGGAGGAGTGGTGGATACACCGGCAGGCTGTGTTGCCATTCAGCGAGACCTGGATAGGCTGGGCAGAGAGGAACCTGATGAAATTCAACAAGGGCAAGTGCAGGGTCCTGAAACTGGGGAGGAACAACCCCACGCACCAGTACAGGCTTGGGGTGGACCTGCTGGAGTGCAGCTGTGCGGAGAGGGACCTGGGTGTCCTGGTGGATGACAGGTTGACCATGAGCCAGCAATGTGCCCTGGTTGCCAAGAAAGCCAATGAGATCCTGGGCTTCATTAAGAATAGTGTGGCCAGCAGGTCAAAGGAGGTTCTCCTCCCCCTTGGCCCTAGTGAGGCCTCATCTGGAGCACTCTGTCCAGTTTCGGGCTCCCCAGTTCAAGAAAGATGAAGAGCTACTGGAGAGAGTCCATCAGAGGGCTACAAGGATGATGAGGGTACTGGAGCATCTCTCCTGCGAGGAAAGGCTGAGGGAGCTGGGCTTGTTTAGCCTGGAGAAGACTGAGAGGGAACCTTATAAATGCTTATAAATATCTTAAGGGTGGGTGTCAGGAGGACAAGGCCAGACGCTTTTCAGTGATGCCCAGCGACAGGACAAGGGGCAATGGGCACAAACTGAAGCATAGGAAGTTCCGTCTGAACATGAGGAAGAACTTCTTCCCTCTGAGGGTGATGGAGCACTGGAACAGGTTGCCCAGAGACATTGTGGAGTCTCCTTCTCTGGAGACATTCAAGACCCGCCTGGATGCAGTCCTGTGCAACCTGCTCTAGGTGACCCTCCTTTGGCAGGGGGGTTGGACTAGATGACCCGTAGAGGTCCCTTCCAACCCCTACCATTCTGTAATTCTGTGATTCTGTGAGTCTTACTTCAGCTCTGAGACTGAAACTTTCTGTTCAATTCAGGAGCTTTTTATTTTTTTTTCCCCTACAGGGTTCACAGCTAAAGTGACAGAGTCATCTGCAACTCTGGCAATAGCTGTGTTTCTCTGATAGCCAGGGTAAAAGTCTGGCTCCATTCAAGTCAGATAAGCTCCACATTTTGTGCCCGGCTACCAAGACTGGACAAACTTCTGAACTGCCTCTACCTCCCATCATGTAAGACAATAAGAGACTATAAGCTTAATATCGAAAGGGGATGGATTTATTTTGTGCATCGGTCAGCTAAAACATTATTTGCTTAGGTGATGGTTACCCCAGTTACGGCTTTGCAACTAGGCATATTGCAGTTGGCTGCACTTTACCTGGAATAAAACCAGTTGGATCCATAGCTGTGACAGTACCTGAGGATTAAAATGATGTCCTGTGGTTTTAGCATCTGTGCTCTGAAAAGAGATGCAGAAGCATATATTCTAAATGTATAATCAAGGAATGGGAAAAGATTAACAAGTAATATCTGTCCTCTGTAATCAGCTTTGGAAACAACAACAATAAATCTCAGTTGCTTGATTATTTGATGGGGTCTAGTAAATATCTGAACCAAATAGTAAGATGCAGTTGTTTACAAACGACTAAAAATGCGAGACTTTAGATAATCTTAGCTTCAAGAAGCGATAGCAGCTGAACACTTCCTCTTGTGCCTCTTCACCTTTGATTGACCCAATTTCGATCTGTGTACCATCTTTCTGTCATCTGTCTCCTGACATAAATAATATCTTGCTGATGGGGCAAAATTAGGATTTTGTGAAGCTTTGTCTGACTGACCTGAGCGGCGCTATGCTTACGCTATCTGCTCTGTCAGATGGTAGGATACTTAATGCTTTTTCCCTGGTCTAGACGCCTGTCTCCTGAGGACTGTTGCTCCCTTAAAAATCCAAATAGACTGGGAAAACAAATTCTCATCTTATTTATTGTCTCCATAACCATCACCAAGTATTTGAGAGTGTCTCAAACACCAGAGCTCTGATATTGCAATTGCCACTTGGTTGCTTTTTGTAAGATGGAGGCAAAAGCTTCACGCTCTCTTAGCAAGAGAAACAGTTAAAATTGTCAGGGCCATACTTAGGCCAATATAGTTACATCAAAGGTGAGTTTGCAAGGAGAAAAGCTGTATTTTCCCTTGGCTTACTGGCCTAGTCCATTCTGCTTTTATAGTGGCTTTGAGTAGTTTTCTAATAGTCCTTATAAGTCCCAATCAAAGAAAACACAGAATGCCAGTCAGTTAAGAAGAACAAAATTTAGTTCATATCTTCCATACACAAGACAACAGGACAATTTTGTACATTTTTCTGAACTCTTTATGTAATCCAAATAAAGGCAATATTGTTCCATTCTTATGTTTTTGTAGATCAAAAAATCCTTTGCTGTTTTGAAGACTATTGATAGGCAAAAAAGACAGTGCTGTGCAAATATGAACTTGTATTTGCATGCTTTTCAGGGTTACCTCACCGTCCCCTCACCAGATGTCAAATAAAAATGCAGGATTAATGCGGGAATTGGAGCAGCATTAGCACCACAACAAAATGTTTGGAAAAAATATTACTGTGACAAACATAATATTTAATGGCTCTAACTTCGCTGCCAAAATCACTTTCTGTCTGTCTTTCACTAGGAACAGGAAGGATGGAAGGAAAATCTGGGTCCAGCAAGAAGTACTATGCTGGGTCTTAATACTCTGTACTTGGCGACTGATGCTGGGTCAGTTTTTGAAGTCTTGGTCTCATCATTTTTCAAAATCACTAGATTTTGCTTAGACTGTAAAACCACAGTTTTGCCATCACTTGGTTACGAAATGACTCACAAGAAGCATAGCTGAAATCCAGTGCAGAATCTTTGAAAGAAGCATATGGACCTTACAGCATGTCCACTCCAAATATTGGTCATGGAAGAAATTCCAAACTGGGCACAGTTTTGGTTTTGTTATGAAACTCTTGGAACAGTCTTACAGGTCTGTTTGGGTAATTTTTGTCCATGTTGAATAATTTCAGGACTATTTTCTTCCAGAAGATAATAATTTTTCTTACTGTTTTAGAACACCGACAGATTAATGGACATACTTAAAGCATGTTTCATTATCAGTACATAAACTAACAACCAAGTACTTTCCTAACAACACAACTAAGTATTTTCCATTAAACATTTGAATCCCCTGTCCAGTAGTGCATGGCCATTGACACAAAACACAACAAATGTGCTGGACATAAACTAAAGAAGTTGAAATAAACTCCCCTGAAACAGCATTTACTAGATCTGGCCACAGTTTATGGGTTTCTGTGTGTGGGTAGGAGGGAGGCAAGGTCAGTCAGTCGGCCTGTTTTCCTCTTAGCTGCATAAATTTTGAGCAAGCTTAAGATAAAAATCTTTTTTAAAACAGTAACATATGTTCTGATTCAAAAGCAAAAATTAAGTCTGATGCCTTCACAAATATGCTTACAGTTAGGTAAACCTGTACACTTTGCAGAAACAAAAACCCGCAAAACAACCTTCAAATTATTATTAAAAAAGTACTGAACCAAATAATTCACTTTGGTTTGTAACTCCATTTTGAAATCATTTACAAAGCCATGGTTAAAGTCCTACTAGACAGGCTGTAGAGCTCTGCACTATTAAATACACGTATTTTAAACTGGGTTAGTCTGTCCTTCGGGGCAATGCCACAATAGTTAAGGTAGTGCCAAAATATCACACGCTTGCAGAATATTTACTTGGAAATAAGGAGTGTATTGAAAGCCAATGTCAGCGGTTTCAAGATCCTGTCTCTACCAACCCTGTGATTCCAGGCAGTGGGAAGCACACCTGGACACGTTTCCAGAGGCATAATGTGAGCGGCATTATGCAGGGGGTGGGAAAGGCTTAACCTCATACGGCTGCACAGTTCAAAAAGTTTTTAATACTTGCGCTTTTTTTGTCATTTTTTTTTTTTTAAGGGTTTAACTTTGTCGTGTGAACAAGCAATTGGATGCACCACAGGAACAGCTTGATTCCTTTTAATGGAATGACATGGCACAGCAGTTCCCAGGCTGTGATATGTTGATTAGGGTTGTGTGTAAATGGCAATCAGGTGATAGCTGAACTGGCTTGAAAGTGTAAAAACAGAGGAGGAATATATTTAAAATACATGATTAAGAAAGCTGGTATAACCAGGTGTCTGAGCTTCAAGTGCAGTGTGTGCTGGGAACAATCTGAGAGCTGCTGATAAGTTTAGGACTGGAGAAAAGGAGCCGAGTTGGTGCTTCCCTCCATGGTTGCACACTGCTGAGCAGTGCACATTATAAATAATACATCTTTCTACAGAGAGTTAACTTATTCCTTAATCACCGTGAGGGCTGTGGTTGTGTGCTTGAATCCCAGTTCAAGCATTTGCAGCTGCTCTGACATGTACTTTCTTTGTGCCCTTGGAAGCCAGCCACCCCCTCCCCAAAGAGCAGTCCTTTATTTTTTTCACTTTCCATGCTTTCCCTGTGCTTGGACTCTGAGGGGAAAGTTTCAGCCTAGTTTAAGAAAAATCACTACATGTGACTTGAAATATTCATTCCGTCTTAGTGAACATGCTTTGTAACAAGAGCACTTGAGCACCAGGAAAATCTGCTAGTGTTTTGAAAGTTTATCTCTGTGAATGAGAGCACGTGTGTGTGCACATGCATGCGTTATTTCAAGATAACCAACTGTGATCTAGAATACTGAAGGGTCACTTAAAGCTTGTCTTCATGTTAGCAGCAGTTGTTTTATTTTGTTTCTAACAGAGCAACACAAATTTTTCAAGAACGTATATACTGGAAGGAAAACATGACTCTACCTCAGCCTTCTTCCTGTAAAAAAGTGTGAGCTGTTACCACCTCTTCCATGAAACATGTCTGTGCTAGTGTGCAGCTGGCTGACTTTTGTGCTTATCTATGTTGTTGCCATTTTTGATTGTTGGATTAAACTTTGGAAAAGGGGGGCGAAAGTGTTTTTGTATGACATTTGTATAGGTCGGAAAATATTTTCTTTATGTACTGAATATGAGACAAAGAAAAGAATATGAAATCCATTTTGGCAAATACTGTATGAATGTCTAAATTCCTGTAAAACCATTCAGTAACTAAAATGCCCTGCAAAATCATAACATGTCGTGGAACTTGTCAAATGCTTTATTTCTGAATTAAGTTCCACTGCGCATACAGCTCTTTTACTTTGGTACCACTTAAATTCAGGTGAAAGAGAAGAAAAAAAAAGTCCATGTAAATAGGGAGAGAACTGGTTCTAGGTTCTTATATTTTGGGCATGGGCATGTTGGTGTCTGCAAATATTTCAATGATTTGGGCATATATTTGTTGCATGCAGTATCACTCACACACCCCAAGCTGCACTGCGAGACACCTCCACAAAGCTCAGACAGGAAATAAGCAACTCAAACAAATTTCCAAAGACGAACACTCTGACATTCATGAAGTAAGAACCAGTATTGTTTTGCATGTGAACGTGTGCATACGCATTTTATCTCCAACCATCAACTCAGAGCTCTGACAACACTGAGGGTAAGAGCAAAGCACAGGTGTATTTTTCTTACTGAGGATGAGGCTGAGGAAAGACTTTGATTAAAGCTGGTTTGGCTGGAAGAACACCTAACGACAAGCTTCTGAAGATCTCTTTAACATGAGACCCAGCTGAGTTGCAATGCATGTAAGGAGTTTGACATTTAGATGTGCATGCAAGCATGCACAACCTCAATATGATACAACACTGGCAGTCAAATCCACAACGGTTAGGCTAGCTAACACCTACAATTTCCTTTAGGCCTCTGATAGCAACTGTTTTTTGTACGCTGAGTGAAAATAGTGTCTTCCTAAAGCTTCAGTGAATATGGTATTGTTGTTTGCTTCCTACTGCGAGCAACTGCATTATATGACTGAGTTATAAATTGTTACTGTACTTTGTGCAACGTATGCAGCTATACAGGTTTTCTTGTGTTCCATCACAGAGTTGGTTTCTTTATAGAATACATCCTATCTGGAGCTGAAGCTGTAGCGTGTTGCCCTGACAATGCTCTTTCAGCTGTTTGGAGGCAGGAGGTCTTGCTAAAATAAGAGGTGATTTTATTCATGGTGTATCCCTGGTGTGTCCCTTCAGCAGAAGCATATGGCAGTTATTCAGACTTTGGAACAGCAGTTTTTTGCTTGGATCAGCTGGTGCTCATGGCACTTCTGGATATCACTTTCTGAGTAAATACATTTTCCTGTTCCAAGAACGCACCAGTACGGTTAAAGTCATGGACTTAAGGCTGATACGTTCCTATCAGTGGGACAAGTGGCTGTATTTGGGTTCTCTGATGACTCAGACCACTTTCTGACTTTCAACACTTTCTCAGTATTTCCTCACCTCCAGAAGCTCCACCTAGAACTGAAGTCAGAATCACATGGGAGGATAAAGTTATGTGTGATACTGTAGATGAAAACGGATCTGGGGAGGAAGGTAAATATTTCTACTTCCCTGCTCTCTTATTTCCATGGTGTATCCTTCCTCTTGCAGCCTACCTGCACTGAAGACAAGGCTGATCAGTGCTGGTGACTAAATAGGTCCTGAATAGCTGAGGGATCTCCTTCCCCCAGCAAATATCTGCTCTTTGTGCTGCCTGAGATGCCACGCAGGCAACACGATGGTAAGAAACTCCCTTCTCCATCTGGCTCCAGCTCTTCCCTCCCTGTTCAGATGCCCCCTGTTGCTCAGAAACAATAACTGGTTTAACAATAAACTTTCACTGTTTGTAATTCAAATGATTTCAAAGGCTACTTCGTTGCCATAAAACAATTTGAACAAGCTTTTGAGCCTTTCAGGATCTTCTCACCCTTCTAGCAGCACTCACCTCTGTTCTCCCAATTGCTTTGTTCCTTGCTGTTATTGAGGGACAAATGGTCAAGGCAGGGCTGTGAGCTGATAACTCCTCCCTCGTCTGAAAGCATGTCTTCTTCTCTGTGCCTACAGCAACGGCACATGTAATGGCAGAGACAGAGGGGTGACAGGTACTTAGTTCAAGCTTGGGCTGGCTGTTTGTTATTCTGAGAAGTGCTGTCCCGGCTTGCTTTGGAGATGAGTGGATGTTTTAAAGCTCAGACAAAAGGCAGACTGCCTGATCTTTAATGTTCCTAGATTTGGAGTGAATTAGCTTCTCTTTCTCACTGTTACTACCCTGCTAGTTCTTTAGTGTGTGAATTGTATTCACAGTAACCATGGGTACATCTTTCTCCCCACTTCTGTTCAACATTTCATAAAACTAAGATGCTAATAATGCTAAAATCACTGGACTGGATGTGAAGCAATTTAATATTAAAAATGTTTTTCAATAGTAGATGATGCTTATGTATTCTTTCATAACAAAAATAATTTATATTTGATTCATAACTTGTACCAACATATATTAAACCTAAGTGTAATTAAAAAAACCCAAACATTCTCACGCTTTTTATGTTCTGTCAGTTGGTATCTTGTGCTTTTTTTGTGTTCCTAAAGAAAGAGGCCATGTATACATTTAGTGAGCAAAAAGGATAAAAGAATTATGACCTTTATTTCCTAGCAAGGAAATGTATGTATAGAGTAAGATGAAGAGATGATCTCATGGAAAGAAGTCCTACTTCTATTAATGCCTTGTCACAGTTTTTTACTTTGTTTGCTGAATCTGGCAGTTCTATTATTCCCTCTAAAAATTACAGAAAATAGAATGTGCAGTGAGTGAACCGTGTGCTGCTCACTGCATTGCCATATAACGTGATCTGCTTCTGAGCTCTGCAACCTCTACTCTTTGAGTTGGATCCCAAATATGTCAGGGGGTTTAAACACCTATTACAGGCTGTAGGCACATTGTTCCGTCCCTTCCTCTAGTGCACAGTATGCAGAGGCATAAATGTATATAAAGTGCTCCCTATGTAGAAAATTGTTGTAATTTTTGATTTTATTTTTTTTTTAATGGAGCTGGTGTGTAGAACTGCTGTGCCGGAGTATCTGTGCCCTTTTACAGGGCTTCCCAGGAACACAATCAATAGCTCACAGTTCCACGCCATATGCTCTCCTCATTTGTCCATAGAAAGAGAGACCCTACAGTGGTCAAGGCACTACAAATGCCTAAATAAATTAGGCAAATATAGAACAGAGCATACATTAGAGCAGCCTTGGGGAGCACTACAATATGTTAATGGAATAACCGCACAGTGCAGTGACCATGAAAAACAAGATTAATGAGGTCAGGCAGCGTGGACATCCTAAGGAGGAGCAGTGAAGTCCAAGAGCCAGGTTTTTCACTAGAGGTGAATTATTTCTCATACAACGCTCCTACAGGAGAAACTCACATAAGCTACAGGACCCAAAGCCAAGTCCACAGGACACTGGTTTCCTAAGCAGATCCTACCAAAATTGAATGTTGGGTATTTGCATGTATTGCATAGGGAGAAGGTTCCTTCCTCTCATCTCGCCCTTATTTTGAGATACTCTGTGACTCAAGAGTTTCTGGGAGAAGATGACAAGTAAACTGGCTTGCCAATGTTTCTGATCAGTTTGATCCAAAGCAGCATTCAAGAGCTGCAAGTGAGAGCAGACAAAGCTATGTTCTTTTTAAAATGCCTGTTGTGAGAGAGGATCTGTCTGTACGTACTTGAGCTACAGCTGCTACCTGACTTCTCCTGTTAGGAGGTGAGAATTTGACGACTTTTTTATTCCAGTCATCCCAAATGCTATCCACATGTCTCTTTTTTGTCTTTGTTTAATTAAACAACATGCCTGAAAAAAATGCAGCTCCTCAAATATATACCAACAATTATTTCAGTATCTTTACTTGATCACGAAATCCACTTCTTTATGTATTTTCAGCAGATATAGGTATTTTCATGGGTTTCAGGGCACAGGATTTTTTTAGACGTATTTTTCTGACTATTTTTTTATTTTACATGTTTACTTTTCTTTTCTACTATGGGTCAGAATGGTTATTTCTGAGTTCTTTATTTGGTAATACAAGAAAATGTGTCAGTGTAAAAGTATTCATCACGACTGGATGTTTATTTTTTAATTTAGGAAAACACTTCTCTGCTTTCCTATTGCCTGTTTTTTGTTATTTACTCTTTAAGGCTCAGGATCGGGCTGATGATCATTCTCTTTGATTACATTAACGATTTTAAGCCTAAGTTCCATTTTCTTTCAAGTTACACATTTGGCAGCCAATACTTTGACCATACAGAAATCCCACATGTGGTTGGGTCTTTAAATGACCTTTCACATGTCCTCAAAATGTGTCTGAAATCCTTAGACTATAATCTCAAATTCCATCTAAATCAATCCATTATTTGTGCTTTTGTTTTCCCCTAGGCTCCAAACACAGGCAATGCAAGTAAAATGTATGCCATTGATCTCTTCAGATCACAGAAGGCCATTTAGAAAATATAAATACTTCTTTGCACCTCAAGTGCCTAAATTCAGTGGCCTATTTTAACCCAAAGACTGAAGAAAGTGAGTCAGGAATTCATCCATAATTTTGTCATCTACTAGGCAAACTAACCTGCTTCAGAAGGGGAATCTCACAACAGAACAGCTACTTGAATTGTTTATATGCCATTAATTTTTTTGGCAGTTACATTATCAGTAGCAATAGTATCTGACTCTTGCTAGCTCTTTGCTTTAGCTTAGGGCCTTAATTGAATTAAAGGGTATGAACATAAAAGAAGTTTCAAGGCTCCCCTGTGTGTAACTTCTTCATGCTAAAACGGCGAACAATTAAAGGAATAAGGTC
>Ga0065711_1010717_pt1 | contig 23426 bp, 13 predicted proteins | sample Hoacrofraction12_FD_59098 | JGI IMG/M metagenome (GOLD analysis project Ga0065711, IMG submission 59098) | Hoatzin crop microbial communities from Cojedes, Venezuela - Epithelial fraction 12 v2 (version 2) | ecosystem: Host-associated > Birds > Digestive system > Esophagus > Crop | place...
CGTGTATTTGTATTGATGTTTCGCTGGCGTGGGCTCCTTTGGCATTACTGCTAATGTTACACTGGCGAGCGTAGAAGGAAAAAAGGTACAGGCAAGAGAACACAGGCATCCAAAGTACTGTTCCTTCATCTTGCTCACGAAAACGTAAAATTTTAGATCTGTTACCCACGGAACTGCAAGTATACCCAAGGAGTCTGTTCTTGTCCTGTCCCTCTTTTGGTCCGTAGCACTTTACGCACTGTTCCAGACCACACATACCTGCAAGAGCAGTTTAACCAAAATATTCCCCGGTGACTGCTTGTCTCTTGAGTAATGTCAAGAACTCTGGAGTCTTGCCAAAGAAAGTGAGCCCCATGTGTGAATCTGGAGTGAGACCGGTGAATACAGATTGTCCTCAAGAGTCTGTCCCCTCTCCCCGTGCTGTTCGCACACACAGGTTTCTTCTCCTCCCCACCACTGAGACAGACTGAAGGCTTTGTAGCATCTTGAATGAAAAGGGGTGTGAGAATGTTCTGCGGGGGAGCTAAGCTAAATCCTTTGTCAATCCTTTGTGTAGTCTCCATCTCAGAAGTTGTGGAAATATAGTCATCTTCAAAGTCAGGATTATTCGATTCCAAAGCATACAAAGGAAGGGAGTGTTTGGAACAGCCCCTGAATGAGGGAACACTTGGGATGCCTTTGACTGTCAGAGAGTTCTTTTCTTGTCTGTTCTTCTGGAGCTGGGCTCCTCAGGAGCTGTCTCTGGCTGATCCTCTTAGCGAGGGAGACCAAGGGGTTCCAGGGGTGCTACATCTCTGGTCATGTTTCAGGTGTATTTTCACCTGAACAGAGCGGAAGAACTAAAGGAGGCTTTGGGGTTTTCTCCAGGGCAAGTGTGGTGTGCAGAAAGCTCTGTGCACGCGTGAAGGGAGCTGGAGTGCTTGCAGAAGAGAGATCTGAATGGAAGCAAATTAAAGAGCAAGCCAGTACTTAACCCGAGGGAGATGCGTCTGCTGGCCGCTCGCAGGGCGCGGGGCTGGCGTAAGCAAACCCCCACTCAGCTCAGCAGTGCAGCGTCTGAGTAACGGGAACACAAGAGCAGGCGTCCAGGTGGAACGCTGGGATTTAAAAGTTTCTGAAGGGGTGACCTGGAGGTCAGATTCTGCTCGCTCTGTGCCAAAGGGCGCTTACGAGGATGGAAGGCTGTTGGAATTGCTGGGGTGGCTCTGGGTCGGCGCAGACAGCACGGCGTTGTGCCAACATTGCTGATCCCTGCGCAGTCTGTCCCGGGGACTCGGGTAAAGGGACTCGAGCAAACCGAGCTTTTGCCCCTGACGCAAACAGGGCTTCTGATGATGCTTGAAGCTCCTGGATTTGCAGAACAAACGTGGTGGTAGCCTCCTCTGCCGTGCCGCTCCGCGTGGGAGCGCAGGGCAGCGCAAGAGCGTGGGCTGTGCCCACGGGGCTCAGGGCCGTGTTCTGTGCAGCCAACCCAAGGGTGCTTTTCTGCTTGGGACTTGCCTCTGAGGGGCAGTTCTGAGAATGTCTCCTGATGGCTTTGTGCCCGGGTTCTGATACGCATGCAGCTCTGCACCTAGAAAGCACAAACCACTGCATAATAGATTTTTTTGGTTCTTTTGGGGCAGAAATGTTTTTCTAAGTAGGTTTCAGGTAAATTACAGTTTTCTGTAAATTAATATTTTTCTACAGATGGGGGTTTAAATTGTTTTTCTCGTGAATTATGAATCTTGTGAATTGTTTCAGCGATGCTTTTAGGAGAATAAATAGATAAAACAGAAATAAGAATTGTTCGTGTCAAGACTTGATAGATGTTTTCTTGTTTCTGGGAGCAAGCAGGCAGCTGGTTGATGGTTTTTTCCTTTTTTTTCAGTGCTGCTGAGAGGTGGTCTGGCACATACTGCGGAGCGGAAATTTAGTTGCCGTGTGCAGAGCTGAAATACAAATACTGTAATTAAAAATTATGACCTACCTGTGAAGCTGGCAAACGGAAGCTGAGCCGTCTGTTATTACTGAGGTGTGGTGCCTCCGTGCCGATCTTTCCCTGCGCTAGTGTTTCAGGAGCGAGACTCCAGACTGTCCAGGGCAATTCTCGTGAGCCTTGCTGCTCCCTCCTGAAGACTGCGGACTAACTAAGCCCGGTGCTGCTTGGTGTACTGGAGAACTCGTTTCATAGGACCAGGTGGTTCGTGTTGCTGTCTCCCCAGCACTTATAAAATGTGTTAGAAATACGGCCTTTTCAAAGTGCAGAGACATTAGCAGAAAGTTCTTTCTTTCTCTGCTCTAAAAACACGCTCTCCCGTGTAGCACACAGTCACTTGGGGTCTGTTGGCTTAGGAGCCTGCTTCTGGAAACACCTTAGGGGCACTGCCCTGAGGGTGTTGGGTGTTCGGCCCCTGACGAGCCAATCCCTGCTGTAAATCTCCTCCCTGGGTATGTCCAAAATCACTTCCAGAAATCCTGTCCAAAGGCTTTTCTATTTGTTTCTCGTGTAGTGGCTGTGGTTACTCCAGAGGTGTGATAGGAGGGGAATTAATCTGACAGGAATTGGAGAGGGGGTAGCTCCCCTGCCCAGGTGTGGGAGGGACGGGAGCCCTGCTGTGAATGTATGATCTGCGGTATACGAAAGTCCAACATGGAGGTCTTCAGCGTGCAGACGCACAGCTTAGGTCTGAAGGCTTCTCTGGAGCGTCGCAGAATTTAGTAATGTAACGCCAAATGAGGGTTTGCTCTTTAATGTTATTTGGGGTGGGTTTTTTTGGCAAGTACTTTAGCTGAACAGAACTCTTCTGCATCAGCTGAAGCACTGTTAAATGTTTTTGCTTTTTAGGAAATTTCCAGCGTAGCAGCTGGAACGGAGCTGACTAATCGGGAACTTCAGCAGAAGGGGCCGGAAAGCTTCGAAATGATCTCAGGGATAGGCAGAGCGGCAGTTGATCTGAGGAGGTGATTAAGAATCAAGCACCCATGACAAATAGCCCTTCAGAGGAAGTTAGCTTTTGTGGGAGCAACTGGAGCTGACCCTGAGGTAGGATAATTACGCTCAAATGACGTGAATTGCCCAGCACACTTACATATCTTTTAGTTTCTTGCCCTTCTGATCATAATTAAGTGCCTGTCCCAGATCAAAAGCTGTTTTAACTCATTTGGAAATAAAATTACTGTGCCTACTGTGCTGTGTAAAGTTTAGGAAAACCTTAATGAAACAAATTCTGTCAAGGGAGGCTGCTTTACTGTCCCAAGGTACTTACTTTAAATCAAACGGGTCTGGATTTGTAATTTAAATTTGTTGCATGTGTTGTGTGGAATCTCTTTGTGGGTAACGGTTGATTCAAATAGCCCTGAATATTGAAGTGCTGGGAGTTTGGGTTTTCTCATCTGACACCTTTCTCCTTGTACAGATCCCTGCCACCAGGACTCACCTCAACAATGTTTTATTTTCCTTGAAGTTCTAAAACTTTAAAACTTGTTTCATTGGGAGTGTACCTACTCGTGCTGGGTTTCTCAGTGCAGTTACAGAACCGCAGGACTTGGGCTGCTTGTCTGGCAGAATTGTGCGTTCAGACCCAGTAGGACTGCACACAAGCTGTAGTTTTGCACAGTACTTTTTGTCTTGCTCATATAGACTGTCTTCCCTTTGGGCTCTGAATTCTACTGAGTGTGAGAACTCAAATGCAAATTGACTGTATTAAAAAAGTGAAACTCAATATTTTTTCTGTAGCAAAGATAAAATTGGGTAGCACAAGCATTTTGTGAACATCCCACAATGCAGATGTCGCGCGATCCACTGGGGACCAACAAACAGGATAAAGGCTAAGCTGAGCTTTTGAAATTACCATCAATTAATTTGCTCTTGTGATAATTATTTCATGAAAATTATGTACCATCTGTTATAATTTGCTTTTTTTTTTTACTAACGGAGAGTCTTCAGATGGAAAAGTAGTCCAATAGGTGAATGCCTTAACTTTGTGGCCAAAAATCTTTCCTGACCGCTTGTCATAGACTCTTCCCTGCTCCTTCAGCCTTGGGTTGTGTCTTTGGTGAGAAGCTGCTTTTGTGTTGTTCTTCTCCCTCATTGCCCTGTCCCCACAGATTGTGCAACCTTGGGGCAACATGCTTGGAAGGGGATGGGAGAAATCAGGAAAGCATGGAGAGTTGAAAAGATGATAGAAAGTCAGTGAGGAAGCTCTCAAAGAGAGGTAGCGGGTCTCTGGATAAGGGAACTGAGATGATTCAAATTTAGAAAACAAGAAGTTGGTATTTGAAACTCACAAATCAACAGTGACATTAAATCCTTTGTGTATTCAACTTCTATAAAATTCCACAGATTCAAAGGCAGAAGATAGAGCATTTGACAGTATCTCACAGATTTCTGCCAATCACAAATTACCTGTTCTCAAGAGCAGAAAGATGTTGCAAATTCTAAAGGTGCTGTAGATTATCCCAGAATGAGTATCAGGCCTAAAACTCCCTTGCACCACTTCTCTCTCCTGTCTGCCCTTGCCCTCAGCAATGTGTTGTTGCAGGTTGGATGTTCAGATTTGATTTCTACCCGAAGAGGCCTTGGAAAGCTGGTAGAGCTGTGCACGTTGATTCTGGTAGGTGGAGGCACCTTGAACTGCTCGGCACTGTCAGCTGCGGTTGCAGCTCTGGCGGAGGGGGGAGGTGGAATTAACATGAAACCACTTTAAATTGTGGCACTTTACTTGACTAACTACAATTATAGCAAAATGCTTTCTAAAATATCTGATTATATCTTACAGTCAGAAGTTCCAAATAAAACGGGTAAACATACATTAAGAAGGAAAAGTTAAGTACCGAAAACAAGAGAGGTTGCTAAGTATAATTATTAAAGCTCGCATGAGGTGCTAGTGTTTTGTTGATTCTTTGGTGTTATATATTTAGAAAAGGAGGCTGAGTTGTCACCTCTGTAACTGAATCACTTATCAACCAAATGCATTAAGCATGAAACAGATCGCTTGTATTGCATTTACATGGTTAGTGTCTACCACATTGAGTTTTTCCCTACTCAGGCAGTGGAAGATTAGAGCCTTTTTTTCATAATTGCTTTGTTAAACCACTTTGCTGAAATTAGCATTTAAATAAGGGCAAATTGAGCACAGAACTGAATTTCCATGAAAATGTGATAAAACCCAAACCTATACAATGTATATGAGGAGAAATAGCTGCAGCATAGGTACACTTGGTGGTGAACACGAAAGCAGCCAGGACAGGGACAGTCTGTCTGTGGGTGTGTATGGCTCGCGGGACGGTGAATTCTGATTTACCTGGCATCTCTGAATACAACTGTTAGCACAAAATATGAATAGATTTTTTTTGTCTGCTAAAATGTTTATGGATGTGCAGCCTCAATTTGGGATTCGACTTACTCCTTTCTGATGCGATGATGAATAAAAAATGAGGGAGGAAGGGGGCTTAGCGTATGGGATTCCTTCAGCGTGCTGTCTTTTATCAACCTTCCAGGTGACAACAGTTGAGTGAGGAAGTGATTTGCACCTTGGGGTCATTTGGCCAGCCTTTAATGGAGGGCGAGTGCTTAACACACTCGGTGAGCAGGGCTTGATGGAAGTTCTCTCAAGTTTCCCGCACGCTCACTCCATTGGCTTTTAAAGGAAACGTGTGAGCCAACTGTATGGATGCAAAGCCTGAGCTCTTCTGCAGGTCACCTTCAGCTTTGTGTTGGTGGGACGCCCAGGTCGGCATCCGTGTGTCTGCCTGATTTCTGGGTAAGGGCAGAGGGCACTGCTAGAGTCTTCCAGGAGGACTGTTCTCTCTGGCAAATGGATATTCAATTCCCGTGCTGGGCTCCAGGTCTGGTTCTTTGAACTTTGTAAAAGGCACAGCTTTGTAGTGCAATTTGGCATAGTGAAACGGCATAACCCATTAAGAAAGATGTTTTTATCCTTGTCCCTTCCAGATACTGGAAAGATATCCCTCTGTTAAGATATGGAGGAAGGGGAATGTGGTACAAAGGAAGGTGAAAGTAAGTCAGGTAATGTGATAACAAAAGTCATAGAGAGTAAGCACATGGTATGGGAAAAGAGGAGAAAAAGGAGACAGCACATGAGAGCTGGGGGTGGGGAGGAGACTCCTCACAGAATGCCTGTGTTGGCCAGAAATTATGTTTTTAAATGTCTGAGCATGTGAAGTCCACCCATCCCTAGCTTATAACTGAAGGGATTGTAGTTATACTTGATCTGACTACATTATCATATCACTGTCTGAATTTGGATTATTACTCAGATGCAGCCTTACAACTTGTTTATTCTGGGTGTGTGTTGGTATATGTGCCATGGTATAGGTGTTGGTGTGGTTTTGTGTGACTCTATACAGATATGTATATAGTCGTATGCATGCATATGAAGAGCATTTTGGTTGGGCTAATTTGCTATTTATTCTTTTAAACAAGATGTTGGAAGGACACAAAGCAACTGTGTATAGGTGTGATCACTCTTGATGCTTCAGTAAATTCTGGCTTGGGTTAAGGTCTGTGCCTGTAGAGCTGACAACAACAAGCCCTTAGTTTAATTGCATAAGAAAGCTGAAAATGGAAACACATTTTTTATGATGCAATGCTGGAGAAAAAAAAAATACCCCCACAAAAGTAAGAAATCCACCGCATGGCAGTACCCATCTCCTATATCACTGGGATATCTTCCCCCCCTCAAGTCTGCATCATGGATGTTGATCAAAGGCTGTGGGACGCCCATTTGTAGGGTTTGCTGGTTTCAGGCTGGGGGCAGCGTCTCGGCTCGAAGCAAGCGACGAGTTGGCTAGATTCAAAGCTGTGGGCATACGAAGGTCACCCAGGCTGGCTTTCAGAAGAGCAATGGAGTATTTGTTAGCATTACATTCATTAAAAGACTTAATGCATTGTTAATGAAGAATCAAGGTAAGGACATGTATAACTACAAACATTGGAAGTGTTTTTTGTTGAAATTCAGAGTGGTCACCTGGGTATTTATGACATGATGGTCAGTCCAACTTCATCTGTTTCCTTTTTGGCTTATGAATATCCTAATTTTTTATCCTAGTATGTAGGACAATATATACAACTACTTTGGAATAATTAGACACAGTTCTACTGACTTAGAGTAATTACAGATTTGGGGATTGATTGGAATCTCTCTAAAGAACATCAGTCCAATGGCTCTTCAGACACTGAACTGCAGGACTCTCGGCCCAAAAGGGAAGCAGGTGAGGGTGGAGGGCTAATCTCTCAGCTCACATTGCAAAATGAGTGAAATGCTCCTCATCCTTATAGGTTTGATTTATTAATGTTTGATACGTTTCTAGGCTGTGTTTATAAATTTGAATGAACATTTCTCTTCTAATAATGGAACTAGAAGAGAGGAGATTTTGCCATGTATGCTGCTAGAGCCTAACCAGTTCATTAAAAGTTCTTTAAGCGGAGGCTGCTTCCTACCTCAGGATGCTGAGCCAGCTGTTGTGCTGGCTGCAGCTCTCAAGCTTTCGGCCAGCATCTGTCCTGATTAAAGAGAGAATTTTTTTGCTTTTCAAACGCCACTGGTCGTGCAGTGCTGCCAACGTGAATGAGATTTTCAGGAGCAGATGAAGCAGCTATTTCAGACCCACCGGTCACTGTGGGTGAGAAGCCATGTTTACAGCATTTGTATTTGCTATCGAAACTTTCCATTCCCAGGGCAGTGTCCTCTGTGCTGTGGTGCTGGGAGACGTGGAGCAGAACCCACTGGGGCCACTCGCAGCTGCCTCTGCCCTTCGGACGAATGGGCAACAGACTCCTCCTTCTCCCAAAACAGAGGGGTTTGGAAGCAGTAGAGTAAGATTTTAAGAAATTGGCTCTGCGGTGAAGCACATCTCACAGAATGTCCGCATTCAAATTGCAAACTCTATGCAAACACTTATGAGTTTTGCTCAGAGGAGAGAGTAACCCTGGACCTGGATGTTGCCTTCCACTGACACGTGAATGGTTATTTTAGGTTGGCCTATATTAGCTCGTTTTCAGTAGGATTTCAGTAAAGGGCTAAACTTGTTTTCACTGTTACTGTTGAGCTTGCTCTTTCTTTTTTTTTTTTCTCTCCCCCCCCCAAAGGTAACTTCCTCTAGTTAATGTTTTCCTGCTGACTCGTCTGCATATCATCCCTATACATTGCAGTTGCTGAACATCTGTCCCTGCAGCTGTCTGAGTCTGCTGCCCTATACATGTATGAAAGGAAGCAGCAGTGCGACTCTTCATGGAGATGAAGAACACGGGACAGCTGTGTGGGGTCACGCCGCAGGGCTGTGTAGTGCAGTACTTTGTCTAGCGGTGATTTTCTACAGGAGGAAGGAGCTGGGGTTTGTCTGTGGAAGGAGCCAGGCTACAAGGAAATGTAGGTCTTTCCAATGACCTCCACTTTAAGGACCTTGCCTTAGAGACGACGTTGAACTCTAGATGGTGTTCCCCAAGATATCTGTTTTCTGTTAATCTCTCTGGTAATCTCTTTGTTGACCCTTATGTGCTCTTGGCCTCCAAACATCCTGTGGCAATTAACTCCACAGTGTAATGATGTGTTACGTGAAAAAAGCACGACTGACGGGAAGGGGTGTCTAGTGTTGGGATTGATGAAGAGCCTGAATAATACAGGTATCAGCTGAATAAAACATTTGTAGGTCTGCTTAGCATGGGACTCCAGATTGGATCGTGATTCTGCTCTCTGATTTTTATGCTAGTTTGGCATTGCCATTTTTAGGTGAGATCAAAATTAGGCCAAAATACTTCTAAGGGAAGGCAATATCTGATGTTTCTGATTAGAAAAATAAATCAGCTCTTAATNAGCAATAACCCAATGCTTAAGAGANNCAACTTCTTGCCAAATTTAAGGGTCATCTGAAGTCTGTGAAATTAACTGAGNTNGNGTTCTCTTCCTTTCATATAGGTACCCATGTGTTTAATTAGAAATAGCGTTGAAGTCTTGGAGTGCTGCCGTTGTGATAAGAGCTGATGTATTAGGCTTTGATACCGTTAGTTTGAAGAAATTCAATTAATAATTAAGGTGTTTGCTGATATCAGTCATGAAGCACATTCAGAGGCAATTATTACATTCGACATATCTGATTTAGACAAAAACACTTGTACGTCTTTGCTTTAATCCCTTGTTCCATAGACAAAGGATGCGGTGTGTCTGACCAGAGAGGGAGGGGTGGCAGAGACGAGAAACACCAGCCAGACCTTAAGCCAGTTTAAGCAAAGTACCTGGTCACCCTGTTGGCATTGCAATTTTGTACAAGAACTGTGTGTTTCTGCAAGGTTATTTGGGTCTTTTTCCTCTCCCTCTGTGAATGAATCGCGGTAAGAAGCTTTAGACTGCCCATAGATTTCATTCCTTTGAAAGTGGAGGTCTTGTAAAACCAGCTCGAGCCGTCCTCGGCGGGTGAAAACCGGCAGAGTACCACTGGAATCAGTGGAGCCATGCCACTTTATCAGGACCTAACACCTTTGTATTTGTTAATTTATTCAGTTCTGCACCGTGTCATACATCTAAATTGTTATCCAAGGTGGAGGCTTCCAACACTCCCTCCTCAGTCTGAGAACGAGCGTTTTGTAAATGCTGCCTTGCTGCTGTACCTCTCCTCTGGCCCCACACCCATGTGTGATTTTTCCCTCTTTTCATCCAGCAGCTGCCTTCCCTTCCCCTCATCCCCACTCCTAAATTTCATACCTGGGCCGTGCTTGCTTTGTTGTTCAAACTGTGAACGTGAGCTCAGGTATTTAACAAGATTCCCTGCTGATGGTTGCGTCAGCCAGGTTAAGGTTAGAGTTCTGCTGGGGCGAGGGACGTAGCTGCTGCTGCTGGTAGGATCCCTCATTCAGGTGAGGGGGACAGCAGATGCTCATCTCTCCGCTGTTTTCACGGTGTCTGTCCCACAGTGTCACTGGATGAGATTATTTTTGTAACATAGCAGTATATGGAACAAAGCTGGATATTTGGAACAGATTTCCCACTGCAGGCAGACAGCGATGGGCTGCCCCGTGATGGGTACCCACGGGCTCTAGGTGGGTTGGGAGATAGGGCAAAGTTAATGCCAAAGCCAGCGCCCCAGTAATCGCGTTCCCGAAAGCGTATGTTGCGTGTACGTCCTGCTACTACTGAAATATGGAGCTGCGTATCTTGGAACTGCTGGCTGATGAGTCTCTTGACCTCCTGCTGTCATGCTAATGCAACTGCTCACTTGGAACTTTCATGAATCAATAAATTACTCCTTTTCTTAATACCCTTTTACAGATTGCTGCTATCTCAGTAACGGAGACTACCCATCTCATTAATTTTTAATTGTGCTGAAATATTGGAGCCTTCAAAGTGGCATGTGAACTAAAATACAAATGCAATAGATGACTTCTGCCAGGTAAAGTCAGTTAAGCTATATGTTACTGCAGATTAAGAAATTATTTTATGTTTTGGACTCTGGTATTACTTGGATCCTTCCTTATATGCAAGTTGGAGCAACGTGTAATGGAGATGTGGGATTGCAGATGTCAAACACATAAAAGGACACACAAAATACAAAATCTACAGTATAGGATGTTTCTCATGGCAATAAATGGAAGAAATGCTGTTTCCTTCCAAGAGTGTGATATAAATGAATATCATCCCAGGTGAACTTTTCTCAGGAATTCTTGTATTTTTAGTAGAATGTGGCTTGTGAAATAAAAATACAGTGCAGAGCCTCCTACAAGCATAGGTAACATCTGACAGCTTTTCAGCTGGATTAAATATTTATGGACATATGTAGGGATTTTGCATAAAGGACCTGAACTTGTAATGCTGTCCTTTTGCAGGAAGTCTCTGTGAAACCCATGTGATTTGTTTTATGGATAAAACATGAAATTTTGGGAATATGGCAGAGAACAGGGTGAATCATGCAGGCAAGGAAGCCCCGTTTTCATTGTTTTGAGGATTGACATAATTTTGCTGTACCAAGCACTAAAAGCTGATATATCTTTGTTCAGTGCACACTTTTAGATGGCATTTTTCAAAGGTGGCGAATGCTCCTTTTCACGTGGGGAGAAATGGGGAGGGAGGGAGACAAAGGAGCTCGCCCAAGCCAGCATGGGAGACCAGCTGCGGAGCAGGATCACGGCCAGGGTCTCCAGAGCCCTTGGACTGTCTAGTTCGTATGGATTCTAGTGGGTTTAAGGTCAGTTGGTTTTACAGTTTTGGGTTTTTTTTAGCAATAAACCCATTATCCAGCAACAAACATTTTGTGAATAATTTAGGTTACCACTGCATAAAAAACCCCAATGTGGGAGTTGTGTGACCATTAGTCACTTACTATTTTGGTTCACTTTTTATCACTAAGATTTGTGAGGGCAGAAAAGAACGGTAGATTTTACACTTTTTTTTTTTCACTGGCATTAAACTGCTTGTGTGTGTATGTAATTTAACGTTTCCATTTTATCAATGCAGACGTTAGGGTTGATCGGGAGAGCCAGAGCATGAGCTATCAGAACAGATAAAGAAGGATGATCTACCTATGTCTGAACATTCTTTGTTTGGTTCCTCTCTCAGGGTTTGGGAGTAGTGTTCTGTCATACCTTGCGTGCTTTGTTGAACACAGAGAAATCTATCAGGTTTTCCACAATGCTTTTGATGAGTCTGAAAATATTCTAAGGTAACACTTGTATCTTTTAACCTGTTTTACCTTTTGTGTAATTTCAATTTTTTTAATGAAAAGTAAATAAATCGTATGCTGGTGAGAGAACACATCCTTTTTTGCATTGCTCTTCAATTGCAAAGCCCAAAAATGAAGGATAAAAGGAACGCACAGAGTTAACGATGGGAAAGTGTGCAGTGCCATCTACGATGGAGCCCAGTGCAACCATGGGCTGAGCTTTCAAAGCCGAAAAAAAAAGCCTACTCCACTTCCAGTCTGATCCAGTATCCTGAAGCAAAGTCTCCCATGGACAGGAAAGAAAATAGAGATGGACCCTTAGGCATATCAGATGTGACTGCAGTCACAAAATCTGAGGCAGGAGAGAAACCCAGTTAATGGCACATCTGATTTTTCTCTCCATTTCAAAATATGTTTAATTGTGTTAGTACTGATTAAAAGCAATCCAACAGGCAAATATACTTCTGTAGCAAATGGCTGATTAAAAGTTATAATGAATTTATGCTCAGATGATGGTGCATATCACTGTGTGGCAATTGTGTACTTCTGTTGGAAATTACAGTAAATCATAGTGGTATTTACTGCTGGATATAAAATGGAAATCATTGCCCCAGCATTACTTTTAGCAGAGTAAAAATGAATCCCAAATACAACATTCTCCATAGCTTAGAGTTATTTTGCCCCACTAACTGATTACTATTGAATGTCTGGACATGTTTGAATTATTCTATTGGATTGTCAATTTTCCTCCTTCCTGGGATAAATCTACTTACGCTGGGCTTTAATTGCTCACAGCACTGTGTCTTTCGTACAGGAGACGCAGAGCTGGCTAATGCTGAAATTGCTGATGGCCGGCCTTGCTACGGTGGGAAGGGATGCTGGATGCTCTGCAGCTTGTTGTTTTGTTGGGTTTTGGGTTTTTTCCACAATAGCTTTTGTACCTTTCCGTTAGTCCTCTTTCTTTGTGATATCTGTGGGGGCAAGACTGAGGCTCTGAGGAATAACGGGAAGCAAACTGTTNTGAAGTGTCTTGGATACTGCTACTTGAAATCTGGAGTGAGTTTGAGTACTTANNAAGTAATAGAATAGTTAATAGATGGATTAAATACTAGCATCCCAAATAAGTTACTTATTTACATAGATGGCAACTGTCCCCCTGCCTTGGAATCGTAACAGGAATGTCGTCTTCTTAAAACAAAGCCACTTCTCTTTTACAGCACCTGTACAAGTGCTCAAGAGCAGGTCTGAATATTCCAACCAGCAAGAACTTGAATTTCAGTTTTACCTGCCTTTGCATGGAAACTAGTGAATGTCTGGAGATTAAATATTGTGGAGGATCTGGCGTATGCAAATTCATTTTAACGTATTGTGGCTTTAATGGATTTTCTGATAGATGGTATTTGTTATTTAAAGCAACTCTGCCCACGGCTGAGAAAGCATACATGAGTATGGAGAGGGACAGGACTGCTGCAGGCCAGGGGCAGGTTTCATTCCCAAGCTAATCATTTTATACCAGCTGACTGTCCCGTGGAGCTCTCTTAAATGGGCTGGGTCAAATCACATGTTTCCTCTGGTTAAATGGAAAATTGCTTCTGAGGCCCCCCAAAACTCGTAAGCTTCCTCTGAGCATTCAGTAAATGTCATGTATTGTGACCTGGATTGGGAGCAGGAGAAGGAGAGGAGAAGGCTACCTCTGTCTGTCAAGTGTCATTCTTCAGATCTACCAAGCTGGGAGAAAGCAGTGGGATGACAAGCACTAATCAATAAGTTTTGTCTCCGTTCATTGTTTGTGATGGTGTAGTCCTGTGGCTGCAAGCTGGAAGCTGCCTCTCATCTCGCTGAGTGCTCTGCCTTCAGGAGATGGTTAATAGCATCCCTGCCTGTGATGGGTCTATCTACACTAGTTTGTTGAACTTCAGCCAAATGCGATGAAGACATGCTTGTGTCACTGCTTGATCTCGGTTGCGTTGTCCACCTGGTGAAGGAAAGTCTCTGGGCTACCAGTCTTTCGTTGCTGTACATGAATTTAATGAAGGAAGAAGTATTTCTTTGTGGTCGGAGGATCAGCTGAAGTCTGATGTAAAGGTTGTCACTTTGATTTCAGGCTAGTAATAATGCTGTTCATGTAAGATCTTGCTCTGCATGGCTGCTTTTTTGTCGAACTAGGTTCAAATATTTGCCTGAATCTGAGAAATAACTGTTTAGTCCAGCTTTCTTCTCAGTGGTGCAGAAGTCATTAACCACAGAGGCCCTGATTGAATGAAGTATTTTGATTCTGGTGGAGCTTCAATGTATGATGAAATGCTTTGCTGAATTAGGGTCTCCGTTCTGTTTTACAAAAGGTAAGATGCTAAAGGAACTGGAGCAACGGAGAAGATAGATCTGTCTTACTGAGTTTTCTTCTTTGAAACAAGTGTATTTTTCAGTTCTGCAAAATAAATGATACTGCTGCTTAAATGCTACAGGCTTCTCCACAGAGAAGTGGTGGCGTTGAACACAGTGCATGATGAGTCTTTGAGTACAGCAGGTCCATGAAGTTTCCAGTGCTGACTGAAATCTGGCTGTTTGTTCAGGTGACCCTTGTCAGTGTTGAAGAAAGAAACAAATTTAGTTACCGGTGTTAAAAAATATAGTGCACAGTTAGGGTAGAGTGTTACCTCTTTGAAACTTTGTGGAAGAAGCTTCTATGAGAAGTTACAGACTAAATTTAAGCAGAGGTTTAGTAGGTGTTTTAGCAGAATTTGGTGCCATTTTTAAGGCAGTTGCAGTTCCATTTTTCAGAGCAGGTGAAAATAATAAATACCCATTTGATCTGTATCCACAGAAATGGAATAAATAGAGTAAAAGAAAACATTCGTAACATTGTTGATTCTTGACTTTGCCAACTGTATGCTTTGAGCACTGGATATTCTTTCCAGGTGCTCTGATTTCACCCAGCTTTACCCAAGAGGGAAAGTCCAGTCTTGCTATTCTGTGCACAGAGTAGAGGAGCACCGTCTCCCAGAAGTGATCCTACTCAAGCTCCAGTATGAATGAGTACTTTTCAGGTAGAATTAGGAACGTAGAAGAACCTTCAGACTGGGGCCAAGCAGTCTACTCATAGGTTTCACGTTCTTCTGCAAGGCAAGCAAGACGTGGAGAACAGCTTTTGTCCTCTTTCTGCCTTCACGCAGTTCGTGAGGACTTCGCAAGCGCAGGTCTCTGGTGCTCGGATTTTCTCTGCTGCTTCTGTAAACACGCCTAACATTCCTCAGAGATTCCTAGTTGTAGAATACTGAAAATACACTTGCCCCCTGCTTTCTGCCACAGCCCAAACTGTCTTCAGAGGCGGTGGGAGGGGATACCTTTTAGGCCCAAAATGCTTAGCACTCTCTGATGTGCCCAGGGCACTAAAAGGCTTAGGAGGGCAGTGCCTGCCGGCCTCCTGCTCTGTGTGAGGCGATGGAATCCTCCGTTGTGTGCTCTGCAGGGACCAGCGCATTAATACCGGTGTTTTATTGCGCAAGAGGAATATTCCAGGCTTCCAGCTTCTGTGGGTACAGCTTCAAAGCGGTGCAGGGGGCAGGCAATGCTCCGTGGCGCGTTGTGAGCTTCATCCTTCGGTGACAGCAGTAAAACGAAGCGGTTCAGAAAGGGGAAATCAGCAACACGTGCCCCTCGGGACAGGCCGCGGGGAGCAGAGGTACAAGGGAAATGGAGACTAGAGGGAGAGGTTGGTTTTTACTGCCAGTGAAATGCTATGGTGTGTGAGATTTAGCTGCAAGGATTGCTGAGGAATTGAGATTAAAAGCAGCAACCTTTTGCTCAGTGGGAGACAGACCAGGGCTGAAGCAAGATAAGGGCAGGAATTTGTATGCAGAGGGAAGCGTAATTCAGGGCTCTGCGGAGAAAAAGGGGTGGAGGGCAGGGAGGTGGGGGAAACCTTGCTGACAAAGAGCAACTTGGCTCTGCTACGTGTGCTAGGAGGAGAAGGGAGAAGGACAAGCAGAGTGAAAGGAGATGCCACGGCTCCAGAGCCCTGATGTGTTGTAACACTGCATCACCCTAAGATGCAAGAGCCAGGGGGCTTCGGAAAAAATTAATTAGAGATGCACAATATGAAAATGCTTAATACTCTATTGGAGACTGAAGTTAGAGAGATTTTTTTCACCTGCTTGCCAGAGGGACTGGATAAAGATACAGCAGAATGCTGTGCCTCAGCTGCTCCTCGTTAGGCTCCTTCAACTGCACCCAAGTTGCTTTTCCCAATTATGGACAAATTTCATTTCTGATTTTGCGCAATACTTGTATGCTCTTTCTCTAAATGGTTATATTTGAATATTTCTGGTTTAGAGGAGGTGGAGACTGAGCTTAGAGAAATTAATTGAATTTTTGCCCTAGTACCTATTTCACTGGTCTAGGAAGAGCTTAACTCTTTCTTCCTGTTACAGTGGGGAACATGCTAGCGTTTACACCTCTGCCTCTTGTCAGAGCAGTTTAGAACAGGTAGCTGAAACGATAATTTTTGCTAAGAGCATTAGTGAGCATGACAAAAATACAGGGGTGGCAGAGGTAGGAGAAGAGAGAGCAGAGGGGCAGCCATGCGGGGAGGGAGGCAAGAAGCTGCCGAGGCGCTTAAGAGCTGTGGCACAACCTTGAACTTAGACAGCATATTTAGAAAACGAATGCAAGGAGTTGTTTAACACCAGTGTGTAGCACCCCAGAGGTAAAGTAGTATCTTTTGGGGCATCTCATAAAATGGAGTGCCCTGGGGCTGCCTTACTTGTGGATTGGATTTGGGATTGGACTAGATGACCCACAGAGGTCCCTTCCAACCCCTAACATTCTGTGATTCTGTGGATGCTGAACAATGAGTTGTTTTTTTGGGGTGTGACAGTCAAAGCTTTCAAAGGGCACAAGGAAGGCCCTTTCATTTCATGCAACAAGGGGATCCTTGGTCTGTTGAAAAGGTGTAAACTGTAGACCCGCTAGCATGAAGGCTTGTTTTTAACCCTGTAGTAGTAAGTAGGGATGAGGTACCACAGCGCTCCAAAAAATTGTTCTGCTGCACAAAAATGACAGCACGATCTACGGGGAGACTGAAGCACCATTTCCCTGGCTTCTAGAAAAATGTTGAAATATCATAGAAAAATGAGTCAGAGTGTTTGAGAAATCATGCAGAAAATTTTTGAAGTGGATTTGTTTCCGAAATGAAGAATTTCATTGGTGGTCAGTAAGCTTTGCAGACATGATATTTTAATTTTCAAAAGATCTCTCTATGGAACGTGGTTATCTCAGTATCTTTGTGCCTTCAGATGAGGCTTAACTTTATCTTATCCTTGGTACCAATTAATGAATCGTTCCCTCTACCGCAGTGGCTCACTAAAAATTGGTAACTGCGTGAGCACAGCTCCCAGGATAATCTGTTACCGTGAAGGTCAGATAATAACACCTTCGATAATAGATGATAACACCTTCGCAGCACCTGTCTATGCAATATGCAGTTTGTTAGGTGTGACTGAATAGTGGTACTTATGTTTTTACACCTCTATTTGTTAAGGAAAAAAAGAAATCCAAATGGGATGAGATGAAAAATAACGAGGTTTTAGCCCAAAGGACAAAATCCTTATCCCCATACAGTGGATCTGTAAATTACTGTCTTGCTGTGGGTTTTCATAAAACTGGTGTTTTCCGGTCTACTGTAGATTTTAATTGCTCTGGAAACAAATGTGTTGTGCCAGCTTGTAGACAGAGTATTTCATCAGAGTGCGACCAAGCCCTATAGCACAGCATATAGATGGTGATTACCTTCTGAGGCTCGGAGCCACCTGTGACCACCTGCTTTCTCTCAGCAATATGCCGCGGTACCTCAGGCTGCTCATTCTGTTTGCAGGATAATCTGCTATTTCTGTTTTCTTAGGCTCTTAGCCTAATTTTGTTAATGCAGTCAGTGCAATTAAGGGGAAGAAACAACATATTATTAATAATGCCCGATACATAGTGGTGTGTAAACAGGATCGAGTGCATATTCAACTGATGCAAATCTCCAGAGTTGAATTCCGCCCTACCGAATACCTCTGGCTGTCTTTTATCTCTGCTTAATATATTATGCTTAATGCATTAAGAAGACTTTTTTATGAGCTAGATAACTTTGGGAAGAGCAGTTATCCTACGAGCTAGTGAATTTCTTGCCTGGGTAGCAATCCCACTGAAAAAATGTATTGTATGCGACTGAGCACTAGATGTACGTTGTGGGACTCTCGCCCTCAGAGTTGCACACAAACGTGATCTGTTGTCTGCCTCTGCAAGAGAGGGAAGCTTTCTCTTCCACAGGCTGGCAGATCCTGAACATGCTTAGAATCATAGAATCATTTAGTCTGGAGGAGACCTTCAAGATCAAGTCCAACACTTAACATTGTCAATTCCACCACTAAACCAGGTCCCTAAACTCCACATCTGTATGTCTTATAAATACCTCCGGGGGTGGAGCCTCAACCACGTCCCTGGGCAGCCCGTTCCAATGGTTGATGGTGCTTGCAGTGAGGAAACCTCCCCTGATGCAACTTGAGGCCATTTTGCTTTGTCCTATTGCCTGTTGCTTGGGAGAAGAGACCAACACCTGTCTCACTACACCCTCCTTTCAGGTAGCTGTAGAGAGCAGTAAGGTCTCTCCTCAGCTTCCTCTTTTCCAGACTAAATAATCCCAGTTCCCTCAGTCACTCCTCATCAGGCTTGTTCTCTAGACCCCTCCCCAGCCTCTTGCCCTTCTCTGGTCATGCTCCAGCAGCTCAACATTCTTCTTGCAGTGAGGGGCCCAAAACTGAACACAGCACTCAAGGTGCAGCCTCACCAGTGCCGAGTACAGGGGCACGATCCCCTCCCTACTCCTGCTGGCCACACCATTCTTGATCCAAGCCAGGATGCCGTTGGCCTTCTTGGCCACCTGGGCACACGGCTGGCTCATGTTCAGCCAGCTGTTGAACCAACACCCCAAGGTCCTTTTCCACTGGGCAGCTCTCCAGCCACTCCTCCCCAAGCCTGCAGCGTGGCATGGGGTTGTTTTGACCCAAGTACAGGACCTGGCACTGAGTCTTATCAAACCTCATACAGCTGACCTCTGCCCATTGATTCAGCCTGTCCAGATCCCTCTGCAGAGCCTTCCCACCCTCAAGCAGATCACCACTCCCGCCCAACTTGGTGTCATCTGCAGACTTACTGAGGGTCCGCTTGATCCCCTCATCCAGATCATTGATAAAGATATTAAACAAGACTGGGCCCAAAACAGAGCCCTGGGGAACACCGCTCATGATGGCTGCCAGCTGGATTTAACTCCATTCACCACCACTCTTTGGGCCTGGCCATCCAGCCAGTTTTTTACCCAGTGAAGAGTACATCCATCCAAGCCACAAGCAGCCAGTTTCTCCAGGAGGATGCTGTGGGAAACATTATCAAAGGCTTTGCTAAAGTCTAGGTAGACAACATCCACAGCCTTTCCCTCATCCCCTAAGCGGGGTCACCTTGTCATGGAAGGAGATCAGGTTAGTCAAGCAGGACCTACCTTTCATAAACCCATCCTGACCATTCTTCACCTACAGCAAGGTGAAGACTCTATTAACTGTTGGTGCTCCTTCAGCACTAAATGTTCTGGTTACAGAAATGTCATTGAGTGTTAAATTAGCTGTAGCTAATGACAGATGATTCTCATGAGTTTAGCAGAGCGGTTTGAAATCCAAATTTTGTTTTCAGTGCCAACAGGAAAGCTTAAGGTGCTGGATTTATTGCCAGCCAACTAGTTAGGTTTGAAGAAATCTTTCAAATAGACTAAAGGGACTTTCAAACTGTGGAGAAGTGATATGTACCTTCATTTTTGCTTCACAGATGGAGAGGATCCTGTAGCTTTTGCAGACCACTGTGCTGTTGGGGAGAGGGGACTGATGCCCCAGAGATCCTGCCAGTTGTTTACATCCATGCTTCCCCATCGCTGTGCCACGGCGTGTGAAGTCCTGCTGCAGACAAGCCCTTGTTTTCGCAAGCAGAGACCGGAAGGATGCTTGAACTCGTTAAAGCGGAGAACGCGTTCTTGCAGGAATACTGCCTTGCATAGTCCAAATTCTGCATTCTGCCAGAGCTTTCTCCGTAGGTGAATGTTTTTGTATCTGGATATCACACTGGTGGGTGCTCAGCTGCTAGGATGAAGCAGTTTGGGCTGTTTATCCCCGGAGCACACCCCAGACTGGAGACCCTGTGTGGTACTTCTGCCTCTAGCACCGTCTTTCCGTTCAGCGCGTTAGGGCGATGGGTCCTGGGTACGTTCTGATCCATCAGCCTCTACTCTCTCCATCGGCTTCCTTGGTGGCTTTTTTCCCCCCACTTTTTCTCATGCGTTGGGTACAGACATTAACTGTCTGTGCTGTGACTGCCCTGCCCAGCCCCACCGTCGGCCTCTACGAGGACCCAGGTGTCCAGGTGCATGGAGGGGTGAGGGGACCTGCAGCAGCTGTGCTCTCCTGGGGTCACTGAGGGGCCTTGATTCCCCGAACAGCCTCACCTGGGGCCTCCTCCCAGTGGGGCCTCAGGTGTGGGTGTCCTGCCTGCCCCGCCTCTGCTGTGGGTGTGCTGGTTCCAGTCCCTCGTGGATGCTGGGCCCCTGCTGAGGTGTCTCTGGCTCTTCTTGTTCCTGCCTGGACTCTCTGGATGGACCCCAGACCTGGTTCGTCGCTCGCCACGTCCAGGGCTGTTGGTGGACGCTTGGACGCCGGGCTCAGGCTGTGAGGGACGCAGCCCCGTTGGTGAGGGCTCTGCCTGCACCGGGATCGCCCCTGGCTCCCGGATCGCCTTCCCTGAGGGAGCAGCCAGCCCTTGCCGCTCTCGGACAGCGATGCAGCGTTTCCAAGTGCCGACTGCGCGGTCTGCTATACCGAGAGGGGAAGAGACCTCCTTCTTCTCGACCGGCAGCAAGGCTTGGGTAGCAGGTAGGCAGAGCGCTTTACTGACCACGTCCGTGGGGCTCTTCTCTCACAGGACTGAGCTGTCTGAAGGCTACCTTTCGCTACAGGGTGCGTGGTTCCCTTCAGAAGCTGGGTGGTTGTTGATCTTCAGCGGGTTGGCCCCTACTCAGTAGGAGAGGCTGTTTCTTCTTGGTGAAATCCAGTTGCGTTTATTGTCGTGTTACTATCTGTGTTTCACAGGAGTGTGAGACACCCATGAGAAGAGGCTATTGAGTGATGAGTGTCCTTTTCCTTTGCTTTATTTTCTTTTCTCCATGTGCTTATACCAGCTTCATCTTCAGAAAATTGCCTACTTATCTCCCAAACATAGTTGCGTTCTTCGCTTAATGTCCCTCTTCAGGAACTTATTCTGTATGGAAATTACCCTGTGCAGGAAATAATTTACCTTTAACCATCATCCTCTGCAATTCTCTTATTTTTAGATTGTTTTCTTGTGGGCTTTTATTTTTTTTTTTGGCGCAAGCTCTTAGAACACTGATGCTGGGGGCTGCTGGCATCCAAGAGCTGGATGAGTTGACAAACCAAGTGTCAGTCTGATGCGCTCCAAACCATCTGCTTCCTGGGATGGCTAATTCTGGCCGGCGCTGCTTCCAGCTGCGGAGGAGCTGCAGCCCCAGATTCTGCTGGGGAAATCAAGGGCAGGAGGACAAACCCCAGCAGGGAGTTAAATTAGTGTGAAACACAACAGTACCCCCTGGAAGAAGCTAGCAAAATGGTCAGCCCGCTGTGAAGTGTTGGTTGGAGTGGCTCAGACTGGAGTTGGGGTCTTTGTGACCATAGTTATTTTTTCCCTGGGAGATACTAGTATTTTTTTTAAATGTTCATCAGAAGAATAGGTTGCTTTGTCATGTTAAAATTCAAAGGCACTGAAGGAGGCTAAAATCCATGTATTTCCAAAGCACGATCTTTATTACGAAGAGCAGACTCTCAGATAGCTGGCTGTTATGGGATTGTACGTCTTTGCCTATGAAGGTTTTGCTGGAGATAGGCCCTCCATAAATAGCAGTCCCGAGCGAGCCTCGGTTGCCATGGCTGAGCTGGAGGGACGGGGGCTGAACCCTCTGCAGTCAGCTTGAAAGCCTGGCTTTGCTTTGTGTCACGCTCTGAAACGCATNGCCANAGGTATTCAGAGCTTGATACGTTATATGCGTCCCCGTGCCCGTAGACTCAGGGGGACGGTCCTAGGACAGTCATTGCCTATCACAGAATAAAAACTCCCCAGTGACATTGCCCTGCTGTGGATGAAGTGCAGCAGAAGGCTCAGTCAAGAAGAGACAGAGATTTGGGAGGAAATGTGGTAGTAGTCAAACCTTACGTAATCTTATGCTATCTCAGGTAGGTACACAATGAATAATTGAGGAGCAGCTATTCATAATTTTGTTACATTTTTTACAATCTTCCCCAAAGCTAGTTAGCTACTGCTTTGAAGATAAGACTGCAGCTTCTCTTGTGGGCTCTGTAATACTTGAAACTGCAACATATGACGGCTTTCTAAACACAAACGATTTTTCTAATACTCTTTGGGTTGACATTTCATCATTTCTGTAATGTGGGTGCTGAGTTAAAGCAAAAAAAAAATAATTCAATTTTGGGTTCCCAGTTTGATTTTTCTTAGCCCTTGACTTCACCGAGTTGCTCAGTTTCCCTTCCTCATTCAGCTTCCAGGTGTGAGCGTTGAAGAGCTGTGTAAATCTGGCCCAAGAATCTGGATTTGGGCATCTTTTCCAAAACATTTGACATCATTTTCTCTTCTGAGAATATCAGGAAGGTGAGGTGGAAGGGTTTTTTTTGAAGCAGATGACAGCTGATTCAAAGCAGTGACATTGTGAAGTGGTGTGGGCCTGGATTAAGATGTTAATTATTAGGGACCAGGAGCTCAGCAGGATCTGGACACAGTCTCAGTGTCTCGGGTCAGCTATTGAGATGGAGGGGATTAAAGATGTTTCTCAGCAATATGCCCAGATGACGGAGAAGTAAACTGGCAGATTCATCTCTTGGGTCACAGTCACCTGATATTTCATGCGCAAATGCTCTTTTTACAAGTCTGTATTGGATGTGAGTGTGCTCCTGCAGGGCTAGGGAGGAGGAGAGGAGGTGCAGCGGTTTCTGTAGGTGCTAACTGAAAGAAAAATCGTCTTGGCAGCCTGAGTCTGCAGTTGGCAAAGTCTGTGTGCCTCTTCTCCAAGCATGCAGGCAGGGAGGCAGGTACTGGTCCCTGCTTGTCAGCCAAACAGAGTCTGCTAGAGTTTGATTTCCAAAATCTGGAGAGGCCTGCAAAAAAATGAGAGGAACCAGTGGGATATCTTCAGTTGGGGAAGGAAAATAAAATAACTTCTCTCCACAGTAGTTCAGGTATGGGTAGGGATTCTGTGAGGAAGGCAGAGCGTTTTTATTCGTGTTGGCCAACAAGTACAGAATAAGAACTGATGGCTTTAGTCAAGGAAACGGAGATTAAATCTTCAAACAAAGCTTTGAATGTGTTTTGTCAGGCTGTTCCACCAGCAAGGCAGTAATGCACTGCGTTGTGCCACTGAAAGGGGACTGCTGCTGTTGTGGTTTGATACTAGGATCACTTGCCGGTGCTGAGTACAATTGTTAAGGCATTTACCTGCGCTCTGCCATCAGTTAAACTTGGAAAATATTTGCACCGAAGTACAACACGGAGTGCACCTTCCACACTGGGGGAAAGATGGAAAACCTGGTAGTCTAACACATGTAGTTTTATCCAGCTGGGGTGCAGTCATGGTGATGGGTGTAACTGAATTCCTGGTGTTTCCTGCAGTTGCA
>Ga0065711_1034656_pt1 | contig 23425 bp, 10 predicted proteins | sample Hoacrofraction12_FD_59098 | JGI IMG/M metagenome (GOLD analysis project Ga0065711, IMG submission 59098) | Hoatzin crop microbial communities from Cojedes, Venezuela - Epithelial fraction 12 v2 (version 2) | ecosystem: Host-associated > Birds > Digestive system > Esophagus > Crop | place...
CCACCAGTTTCTGCCTCTTTCTTTTCATTCTCCTCCGCACGCCGGCGGGGGGAGGGGCGGCCGCGTGGCGCTTTTGTTGCCGGCGGCAGCCGAAACCAAAACATAAGTATAGACATATCCCTTCCCTCAGGGTCTGTTTTACTTACAAAAAATTAGCATCCAGACACATCACTTCAGATAACACTGTGTTTTGGTTTAACCTGGCAGCAGGCATCTAAGCACTAGACAGCCTCTTGTTCACCCCTACCCTTCCCTCCCCGTGGGATGAGGAGGAGAAATGGACAAAAGGTAAAACTCATGGGTTGAGATAAAGACAGTTTAATAAGAGAACAAAGAAGATACTAAAACTACTAATAATGATAATTATAATGGTAATAATGAATATGCAAAACAAATGATATACAACACAATTTTCTTTACCACCTCTTGACTGATTCACACTCAGTCCCCAAGCAGTGATCGTGGAACTCCAAACTCATGAATTTGCAAATTTTACAGAACTCCCCAAAAGAAACCAACTTCATGAATAAGTTCAAATTCCCAGACAATAGAGGATTCAAACTCACGGAAACAAGAAGAAAGATAGCTTCCTGCCCACCCCAGCCAAACCCCATTCATAAACTGAGCGTGATGTCTATGATATGTAATATTTCCGTTCACCAGCTGGGCTAGCTGTCAAGCTATGCAGCCTCTGAGCTCCTGCACCCCTGATCATTAGCTGAATATGGGAAACTGGAAGGAGTCCTTGATTTCATAGCAACGATTGAAAACACCAGTGTTATCAACATTCTTCTCATACTAAATCCAAAACACAGCAGCTACAGGGAGGAAAATTAACTCTTTCCCAGCTGAAGCCAGGTCATATTGTCACACCTGAAGAAATCAAGACACATTTAACATTGCTCTCACTTCAACCATCTGAGAGGAGAGATTTGCCCACAGCTTCCAACTTTTAGGCACCTTAGCAATGAAGAAGACACTAAGCTGGTGAATGCTGGAAATACATGTCTATTCCATATTGAGGAGAGTCAACAGACTTTTGAAAGAAAATATCACCAGTAAATCCCACCTGGAAAAACTTGCGTACTGAATCCTCTTGATTCTGTGAGTAACTTTACGTTCAAGATAGACATCATATAACAAATGATTGAACAGATAATTAAGCATTTGGGAAAAATTAACACAAATTCTGGATCATTTTCATTAAATACTGGAAGTTTTTGTCTATAGAAACAGCCAAGGATTCTTTCAAATAGTAAGATATTTACTTAAATCCTGGAGTGAACTCTGTAAAAAAGGTCTAATATCCAGAAAGCATAACTGAACAAATTCAGTCCAAGAAAAATGTGTCTTTGGAATAATTATCTTAATTAAAAATTGAGAAAAAAACCCCCATAAATGGAACCAATTTATTCTCTACAATTTGAAATTTATTTAAAAAATATACATTTCAAGTCAAAATTAAGTTGTATTCCTCATGTAACAAACTGCTATGTAACTTACTATGTTCAATCTTATGCATGACTTGTAATTACTAGCTTCAGACCATGACAGTATTTTTAAAATGCTTTCTTTCTGGAATTCCACTAGCAGATTATATTGCTACTGCTACTACTAATTCTCTCAGTAGTAGTAATCTCTACCAGTTCTATTTCTCTCAGTAAATGTATGCAAAGGCATTTTTTTCCACATTGCTTTTAAGAGAGATGCATAGGACAAAAACATTAAGATTTAACAATAAAAATGCATATTTCTTTGCTTAGACCCAGAAAAGACCCTGGCAAATGTCACCAGCTCAATTGCTTTATCTAAATTTAATCTCAATATAATTAAATGAGATGATTTGTTTCCAAAGCCATTTCACTACACACAGATTCTGTGTTCTGTCGACATTGGTGCCAAATTTGCAGTCTTCTTTTACTGAAGATGAAATTGGATTCATATATTGAGATATCCAGAATAAAGGGTCTGTGAAAGTGACGAGTGGGCAGTTTCACAGAGGGTTCCACTTCACAAACTTATCCTATCTCAGCTTTACTCCTGCAAACCTCTTTTTTTTTGTCATTTCTGTTGAGATACTGACAAAAACAGAAGGAGTTTTGATGAAAAAAAAGGCCCCAAACCAAAACCCCACAGTGCTGTTTTGTTAATACATTAGAGAGAAGTAGGTCTAGGAAGTCACTGTAACATCTCAGTTAATATGAGAACAACATTGAAAGATATATGTAAATATCGAAGGACAGAATACTTTCAGTCCAAAGTAACTTCAAGATAAGTAGAGAACTGCAGAGCAAGCAAGAGTAACAAGAAAAGGAGGTTTGAATGCCAGACAGACAGAAAGTGATGGAATGTATTTTAGGAGGCATTGACATAAATAACACAATTCTGTATCAAATAAGCCATAAAAATCTATACACAATTCTTGATCAAGCAAATTGAGCAAATATCACCAACTTTGCAACATACACTTTATGAAAATGGATCAATAAGCTGGCAAAAAGAGTTCTTGAACTACCAGGAAAATTATGTGGTCCAATACTTTATCCACAGGTATATTCTGAAAGGCAAAGAGGAATGTCTGTTACTTATCATTAGCATTTCTTTCTAAGGGAATAATCAAGCACTCCAACAATGTAGAGATACTTGAGATGTAAATGTGGTGAACAACCTTTCCTACTTACATTACTTTAGCCAGTACACAAAATAAACAAAAAAGACCTATAAAAGTGACAAATGAATTACAGAAGAGAAAAAAACTGTACCAAAACATGCTTTTTATTCAAACCAAATAATAAAAATGGTTGAAAGGTATCTAGGGAAAATATTAATAGTCGTCATGTTAAAATTCACGTGGATAGTGTATACACAATTAATTGTCAAAATCTCTTTTTCTAGAAATGTAAATTCAAAGATACCCTAAGATAAAAGAGGAATATTTGAAAACTTCTAATTAAAAGATATTTAGAAAATATTCTGAGAATAGTCATTGGGAAGAACGCAATACATTGCAAATACGTATGCTGTATAGTAAGACATTAACTTATTTTTGTGGAGGGTCATATAGTTATGACATTAAAAAAACATACAAAAAAGAACAATTTATATTTACACTTATACAGAAGAAACTTTGATTTAGGTGAGGACTGTGGACAATTTCTCTGCCGATATTCATCACCATGTTCTTTCCTGTGATTCAGTGAAACCTGCCCTGAGCTATTTTCTTCTGCAGAATTCTTCCACTATAACAGTGATTTCTCTTCATGCAGCATTGTCTCATTCCTTGCCAAAGGCACTGCTTCTCTGTCCTTGCAGAATCCTTTATCACCCCTACCTATTACCATCTCCATTTAATTCTGTACTTTATATTTTCCTCTCTTTTGACTTTACAAAAGGACTATATAACTATATATACGTGTATTCATACACATCTCAACTACTTTAGCCTTTCTTCTTCTCCTCCTTTGCTTTTGCCAAGAAAGACTGTTTTCTTTCTCGCCCTACAACAATAATGATTTGGTAATTATTTATCAGCCAGGATCAACTCTAGACATAAGCAGGATAAGTAGTTGCCCAGATCAATGGGTAAGAAAGCATTTATGACACTACCATGTTTGCTCTGGAGAGCTGGAATGCTCACCTTTTTCTTAGTACAGATCCTGAGAAAAAGGTGAGAGGCTGTGAACAATAGCCACTGCTGCTGCAGGAGAGCTCTCACTTTCCACAACAGCATCAGTAGGAATAATGAGCTCAACACTTCCCCCTTGCTTGGCTTCATATCTCCAACGTACATTTTACGTCCTAATGTGAATGCAAAGGACCTGGAAACAAACACATTTTGAAAAAAGCCCTTTCATTTTGTCCAGACTTCACATCAAGACATGAGACCATTGGCAACTGAGCAACCTGCTTTTATTCACATTGGTGCAAAAAGGACATTCACATCATTTAGGCAGATTTGAAATTCTCAGTGTAAGATTGCTTTTTGCACCCTATTGCACTCAGAGAAAGTTGGAAAACACCAGATATTTCTAAGACATTCACATGAATAATAATGAAAACTGAGACCAATTTATTGTTCTACCTGTTTGGTCTCTATGAGCTGTCATCACCTGTGGTAGATATCTTTATAATGTTTTTATATTTCTCCAACATTGTTCTCAAAATTTTATTTCAGACAGTGTTTTCAATTTTCTATCCTGTCGTATATGATGCTGTGAGATTTTAGCGAGTGCTTTTTCAAATGAACTCAAGCTTCTGCAGGATCATATCTTTGTTTATTGGAAATTTATGCCAATGCATTTTTTCGTTCTCAGTACAACTTCTTAAAACAGAAAGATCTAAATCAAGGATTTTTGTGAAGACAATGAGAACTATCATTGTTAAGAGATGTTGAAGAAATGTCAAAATACAGCTGCTGATGAGTTATAATGATACTAGTTCTTGAGTCAGAGAGAATATTGCTATAGATATGACCCATCGCTCAATTAAATCTCAAAAGGTATTAAGTTGTGGGGTTTTGATAGCATGAATCTCGAAAGCTATGTCAGACAAACCTGTGTAGATCATAAACTTCTAGTTATATTCCAGCTGTTAGTAGTGAACAAGTGCCTTTTGAGAGCTGCTGAAATGTCTTCTAAATTTTGCAAGGCTAAAAGGCTGAAAATTCAAAAAAAGAATCTAGACTAGTTTATACTTTCAAAGTCTGCAAGGTAATTGAACAATTAATTACTCCTTATGTACAGAAATAATTTTTTTTTAGTTACAATACTTGAGTTCAGAGCATTGAATTGTCACAGAATTTTGTATCTGTAAGTCTCAGTGCCCAAGAACATAAATGATACAAATTGAGCCATAATCTATCTTCATAAGAATTGTACTCTCTTGTTTTGACAGTTGCAAAGGGTTGTTTAAACATGAAATATTTTATTCCCAGATAAATACATTAATACATCTCCTAATTAGTCTTTTGAAGGTGTGGTTCAAAGATTTGTTATAAAGATAATAACCAAGTTCTTCGAGGATCTCAGGACTAATCACACAGCATTAATTAAGATGTCTGGATTGTTGCTTTACTCTTAGGGATAGGGATAAATCTGATGTCCCCTAATGGCCAATAGATAAAGGAGATGAAGGGCAATTCATCTGACCTATCCTAAACACTGGTTTTGGAACGATATGAGCTCTGTTCTGGAAAAGCTTTTTACTCTCCTCTGAGTAAATGGCTGACAACAGAGCACTAGAGATGCCTTGTTGTGGCTTGGACGTACAATGTTGCAACTCCTGAATCTAAGCAGGTGAAACCTGTTTCATGTTTCATCTGCAGGTCCTTTCGAGCAATAATTCTCATAATGAAATAATCCCATTAATGAGTGAGTCTGTTGAATGACCTACTCTGAAGCTCCATAGCTGCGATCCTATGTTTACTCCACAGCAGGTTTCTTTGCCTCAGGTTTCCTGGGTTTGACAGTCACTGAGAAAGGCTTTAAAACATGATTCAATTGCATCCAAAGACTTGCAAATTTGAATGGAAATAAAAATTATGCTTTGTTTTAATTTTCTATTTCTATTTATTTTTAAGCCAGCCTCTGATATTGGAGACTCCACTAATCATCCCTTTGAAGTAAACAAAATTTTTCAGACTTGTTTATGAGCCATGAAGGAACATATATCGAGACAAATTCCTTTTTCCCTAGAAATAATCTTTAAAATGTGGCTACGGGAAGCTTTTCTGACAGAAGCATTTCAGAACTGAAATAATTTATCCTCACAGCTATCAAGTCTCATGGCTTCATGTCTTTGAAGAAGAAAAGGCAGAAAATGCTGTGCTTTTTACCTAGGGTGATATGATACATTACCTGGTGTAGTACTTGAAGCTAACCTCAAAGCAAAACTATCGTGCTTTATACTCACTGTATTTTTACCTTTGGAAGAATAATACACATTAGCTGGGCTGAGATAAAACCAGATAAAAAAATAAAGAGCCTTTAGAGCACCAAAATCACATAGACACAAGGCAGCCTGAGCTGGTTTCAGCTTTATGGCAGAAGAAGGGTGGTGGCTGTGTCAGAAGTATCCATCCAGGGGATATGAATCAAACCTTCTTCTTAGGAAGCCAGAGGAAACCTGCAGTGAAAGTAGGCCATTTTCCTACATAATATGTTGGATTCTGTAACAACTTCATTTGCCAAAATCCAAATAGTTTGAATGTCTGCAATGGGGCTGCTGGTATAGTCCTTTGTAACCTGCTAAACTTAATTCTGTCCATCTAACAATGCATCCAGGAGGAAAGTGTAGTAGTCAGGTATTGAAACTGTTACACTTTCCTTCTTGAAAGATGGAGTTATAATGTCTCAGCTCTGTCGGTTCTTGGAGTATTAACAAATCCAGAGGTCTAAAGCACAGAGTTTTATATAATGCATGCCAGTTTGTTATGAGTGTACTAAAATATTTTAAAGTAATTCCTAATCAGTCAATAGAGTACAAAAGGAGAAATGCAGCCTTTCTAGTCTGACATATAATTCCCATTAAATGATACTTATAATGCACAGGTAAATTACACCAAAGCAAAAAATTTTATGGGGGATTTGGTGAATTCTGTAGCCTAACGGCATGCACAAATCTAGAAATTCATCAGCTGTTGAGAAGTTATTGATAAGCAGAATTTTCTGCAGACCTCAGTCATGAAATCACAGCTGCAACTGGTCATAATGTTGTAAAAGAGGGTAAATTATTTAATATACAGGGAGGTATGTAATGTATAAGAGTGATAGGGAACTTCACAAAGATTAAGCAGAAAACATAGGACTGACTATCAGAAGCCTCAGGTAAGAATACACCCAAGGACATACAACTCACAAATCTTAAAGAAGTGCAGACAAACCAGAAGACACCAAGACAAGGAACTTCAGAAATCCACAAATTACTCAATGAGCCAACTCATGAACTATATGGAACTCTGACTATATGAAGGAAAGACTCAGAATTCATGGAAAAGACACAAGAGAAACCTCTTTCAACAGCCACTAGGAACCACCATTGAGGACCCCATGGAAGCCTGACAGGGACCCTGGCCGCATGTGTAATGGCTGTGTAAATATGATAATTAGTTGCAGGAAATAGAATAAATATGTATGAACTTTTCGGGAAAATTAATACACATTAACAGGGTGATATAAGCTTGAAGGACGGCAACATAAGGTACGCACATTAGGCAAAGCGATCCCCCATGCATGTGGCATAGTAATAAATTATGCCTGTTTTTTAATGCTACATTGGCATTAACAAGTTTTACTCCTGATTTCGGTGACAATAACTCTAAATAATATTACAAAAACCACCAAATACATAGAAGGGAATTGAAAAGACTCAGCCAACAAACTCATTGAATAGCGTGCATGACTAAAACCCCACTAAATAAGGCAAGTCACATCCCCACAAACAGAAGCTCTAACCTCATTAAGCAAGTATAAAACAGTCTGAAGTGATGGAAAACCACTTTGTACTCCACCTAATAACACAACTGGAATCCACTTTGAAGGAAAATTGAGGCAAAAGCTCCTGTACAAATCAGGAAGACTGAAAACAAACAAAGCATTAAAGTAAAATTGCCCCAAAGAAGACAACAATAAGAATCTGTAATACCCTGAGCAGAACACAAGACGGTACATAAAGAGGCAATCAGAACTAATGGTGACATTAGCTCGATAAACGAATATACATCCACAGAGTCCTTGAAGCACTCTATACCCAATGAGTATGGAATCAGAGAAGCTGTATTTGAAAAATTAACACCCTATTACTGTGGAATGAGGACAATGTTCAGAGACTTTTTAAAAGCAAGACACAAAACTTGGCAGTTGAACTGCAGTGAGCATCCACATGATAAAAGTTCAAAGGGAGAATGAAAAGTAAAAACATATTGAAACCACTGTTCCTTGGCATTGCCAGCTGAAGGAAGATCTAGTTAAGAAAGTAACTACTCAAGTTTGTTCTGTTTTTCTCTAAGCCCTTTAATACTGTAATTAGGGTTATATTTTAATGGCTCAGAGTACCCTCTCTGTTAACACTGCATAGTTTTACCTTTTAGCAGATCACAGTCTGTGTTGATATTATAAATATTAATAGATGACTCAAATGACAACTGTTTAAAAAACATTTCATCAAAGTCTGCTTAATAGAAATCACTCTGATTTAAGAGATCACACATGTAATCTCCAGTAATGTTTCCCCTCACTGTTAGGAGACATTTATTTTTATACGGTAAGAAGTCTTCTATGCATTTAAATATTTTGGCTCTTTTAAAAACAGCTTTTCACATTTAGTGCATGCATCCTCTCTCAGGTTCATGTGAACCAGAAAGGTTCAACTTACTTTCTGGAGAGTGACCCAGTTTTAAAGTTGTTTTGTTTATTGATTTCCTATTGCCCTCATGTAGAGCAGAAACAAAATCAGTCTCTAAGAACACAAACGCTCTACAAGAATGGCACTGCACTTGATCTTATTTTCTATTGCTGTTATCCAGACTATGTTGTCCTGAGACACTACTGATAGAGATGTCCATTGTATAGCCCTATCCTGGCTTGTTTAAAGCCAGACAAGAAATTAATCTGATTTGAACAACGTATCTTTGTCTGATAAGCACGAGGTGGTTATGAAGAGAAGTTAAATTTCTGTATTATTAGCCAGGTTAGTAAAATATGAAGAAATGCTTAGGCTTTCCAAAAGAAACAGGTAACTAGGGGAAAGATAATTCCATCAGGGGGAGATCGTGACCACTGATTCACAGACCACCCACCCCAGTTATACCATCGACTCAAAGGGTGAAGTTAAAGAAGAACAATTAAGCACACATTCTAATTTACATCCTGGGTCAAAAGGCTTTAACCAATCATTTAATAAAATAACAATGCATATGTAGTAGGAAATTGAATATGTCCGTGCTTTGTGTATAAATAACTGTTAATATGGAAGCTTGGCATGTGCTGTTTTGAGACAGACACCCATACCTTTCCAAATATGCAATAGAATACCTCTGCTTTGTATATGTATTAGTATTTTGCACACCGGGTAAAAGAACCCCAATTTTTTGGACTACATTGTTGTCAACATCAAATGCAGCATAGTTTCATTTTTATAAAAGCTCTGAGTCAAAAGCATAGGTCAGATTAAAAATAAAACAAAACCAAACAAGACAAAAACATCCTCAACTATTTCTGCTCTGGCTAAAGTAAATGTTAAATTTTATAGTGACTTTCATAGAAGCAGAATTAAGGTACAGCTGACCCCTTACTGAAGATCTGAAGATATAGAAGATCTGGTGTTTGTGTTACCTTAACTCTGCTAGAGTAAGAGTTGTGTGAGTCTTCTCTCCACTTCCTCAACTGGAACTCAAAGGGATGTTCGTCATTTTCACAGCTGTGTCAGATTACCTGTAATAGCCATTTTCAGAGCTTTCTTGAAAAAGGCCATTATTCATGACAAAGTATGACTCATGAGTCATAGTAAAGTGAATGGCACATGAGGGAACTACATCACTGATAAATACAACTGCAATTAGAAACTATTTTCCAGATAGAGTGTCTCTCTCTGGTGTCAATGAAGTCAAGAAGTTTGTCAACTCTTAGATGAAGACCAGGATTTTACTCTATAACAGAGCCAATAGCTAAGACAGGGTGGGTATTTTCATACATAAGTAATTTTAATCAAATATCAAAACACTGAAACATTTTCTCTCTAAATAAAAAATCTAAGATCTAAGTATTTCTGAAAAAGATATTTTAGAAAGAATCACAACAAAAGATTTAATTTCTTTTACAATTTACCTTTCCTCAACAAATAATAAAATAATTTACCAAATTTGTTCTACCACAGATTATTCAGGTGATGCAATTTCCCAAAACTATCAGACTACAGGGTGTGTTTACGTGTCCTGGGGAAAAAAGTTCTCTCAGTAATGAATATCAACAAAAAGGGATGCTGAGGTCACAGGAGATGAATAAAAGCAAAAAAACACAAAATAAACCAAAACTGGGTCTAAAGCAGAGACAGAAAGTTGATTAAATATTATTAGAAGGAAATACTGAAGATGTTTGTACTCATTAGAGGCAGGTAAACGCTGGCTGGGGTCTCTAGTAGAAGTCGCTGTACAAAGAGAGCAACCTTGGGCAAGTAAAGGTAACAGTACAGGATGAATACTAAGGGCTATATATTTTCATAAGAGGCTAGAATGGGATTTTAGTATGTTTTATCACTTATTACTAGGGATGTGTGAGTTTCTTGTGTTGTGTCTTTCTGACCAGTATAGACTTTTGACTAATAAACCTTGATTGGGATTTCATCAGGCTAGCTGTGAATGTTTTCTGTCCATATATGTGATGTTGTTTTGACAGATATATTTGTCTGTTCTCTCAGGTGTTAGGTTTATCTTTTCAAAGTATGCATGGGTTTCTAGCACTTTGGAGACACTTTTTTTGAAGATTGCTGACCCTATGTGTTAAAATACTAGGTTTTACTTCATTAATTTTCAACTCTGGAAGACAATTTTTTCAACATGAGGGTATAATGTCCGTAGCATTACCAACAAAAAGTGCTTTCAGCGGGAAAAGAGAAAGAATTTGCTTTGGTTATCATTCACTCAGGAAAAGCAAAGCCTCTGAGGGTAAAACATATTTTCTTTCTCATAAAAGCAGAACAGAGATCTGTGATTCATAGATGGAGGAAGGGAGTGGGAAAAGACAGGTATTAGCAAAGGAATCTCAATTGCAGTTCAATGAGGCACCATCTGAAAACCTTTTTAGTTAAAATTAAATTTTCTGGGGATATTGATACAAGAAAAACATATCCCAGTAAAAATTAAGTGTTCTGTGTTGTTTCAAAGGAAAGTACAGTAAATTACATGCCTATTTCAGTGCTGATAGCAGAAAACATTGATATTTAAGATGCCCTTAGCAAATGGAGGCACATAAATAAAGGCAACTTCTTGTTACTTAAATTAGGTTTTGTTTGTTGTTTTTTTTTTTTCTGTGAAACCCATTGTTTCTGGAGCCGATATAACATTAGTCTAGAACTCTTCTTTTGTAGAGCTGGATATAGTAAAGTTGTAAGTGAGGAATTGAGAGTGTTTTTTCTTGTTTTCCACTCAGAATAATAGCAGTTAGAATTGGAAGCTTCTCTACTCATGTGTCTGATTGCTTATTGACCTTCCTGAAAAAGAACTTAGTTGTCTTCTCAATTTAATTTTTATTTCTAAAGTTGAGACTGGCACATTTTAAGAGGGCAAGAGATAAGGTAAAACGTCACAATAAGAAAAGCAAGTTAAAACAAAAGCGAGTTACAACATTATTATATATTTGTCCTTGTCTGATTCAAAGGAAATGATAGAAGTAACAATGTCTCTTTTATGGAATCAAATAATTTATAGAAAATTTCCCTCCATGAAGAGGAATGCAGCATGGGGAAAGATGTGGAACCAAATTAATGGAACGAAAGTCCTGGCCTCATTCTGAAATTGATACTGAGGGAGAATGAAGACTTAAGAATTTAAAAACAACATCAAGACCTCTAAAAATATTTTCTAAGAAATAATCTTTATGATTTCCGCGTGTAAAAGTAAGAATATTAAACACTAACTATGCTGATCACGTTATGGGAATTTTCTCTATTTTGCCTAAGTGGCTAGCCAAAATAGTGGATTTTCCAGATTATTCTCATTAGAAGCTGGAGTTTATGACAGTAAAGTCAGCTGACTTTGACATGTGCAACTACTAAAAGCGGAATGAAAGGAGTAAGAACAGCTTCCTTTCTTTATCAGGCTTCAGCAAACATGCTACCCCCAGATCCCGTACTTTGGCTCTTATCATAGTGCTTTTGAGCTGTGCTGGAGCCTGTTCCTGGTTTTTACTGGATTTATCTTTTTGTTTATCACTCTCCTGCCTCTTCCTTTCACACTCTCTGTTCTAAATTTGTTCTCAGAAAAGTCTCCAGAACTCATCATATAGTTCCTCAAGCATCTTTGCATTTCAGTTAGGGGTGGAAACTTTGTCAATTAAGTTATTAAGACTATTAATTTATGTAGTGCGTACTTAATAGTATAATGTTACGCATGACTTTGGCCAGCTGCCAAATGCCCACCCAGCTACTCTCTCACTTCTGTTCCTCAGCAGCACAGTGGTAGAAAATAAGATTAAAAATCTCATGGGTTTGTAGTCTGTTGAACTCAGCATTATACAAGTTTGTGTGGAAGGTCAGTCCGATCTAATTATTTGGCGAGAATATGCAGTCTAGGATTAATAGAAGGCCAGGGTGTTGACAAGAGTGGCTGATACAGGACCATTTAATCAGGAACTACAGTCCTTTGGAGTGAAGTATATCTTGGAAGAATATGTAAGATAATTAAGCTGTTTTTGAACAGTATGGAACAAACAGTAGAAGAATGATAAAGAGTGCCTTTACATGAACTATACTCATTATAATACTAAAAATCATATCTGGAGTTGGAGACCCCAGCCCAAGAAGACACCCTTATTTACTGATTATGTGCAGTGAAAACAGATAATACTGTGACTTTAAGTGGAGACAAGACATGTAAGGACCAATGGGGAAAGAGGGTGATTAAGCATAACTGTAAAAGTACTGATAACAGTGGCTTGAAATGTATAAACATTTATCGTATGTTAGCCAAGGTGTGCTAGCTTTGTGGAGTTACCACCTAGCACCGATCTCTGTGCAAACATGAAATAAACTGACATCTCAGCTCTGTGTGCTTTTTGGATGTTGCACACAAGTAATGAACTCCATTTGTGAGATAACAGCTTAAGATAAGCATAGAGAGCTCAGTTGTCAATTACAGTCACAGGCGTTTCCCCCTGCACTCCACGTCAAGTGGTGCAAAGGGGATGGGAAACGGGGGGTTATAGTCAGTCCATAATAGCTCCTCTCAGTCAGAGAAAGCAGCAGGAAAGCGATTTTTTTTTTTAGTATATGTTTTAACTAGGAGTCACTGATTCTTTATAGCTAATAACAGTGCAGGAGTACTAGTATTTACTCACCTGCAATGACAGATTTCCAGCAAGGTGACAGATGAAGCTGGCTTTGTTGTAGTCAACTGAGAATACACCACCAACAATAAATTCAGACAGTTCCATTTCAATAATGAAAACACCAATTATCAGGCTCTCAGAAGAGCTAAATTGTGTTTTACTGATGACCTTGTTCCTGTTTATAGACTCAGTGGCCTGGAGGCAGAAACTGTGAGAGGAGGAGGGCTGTGAGAAAGGTAGATGGAATTATATAACAAACCAGAAACACGACTTCCCCCAAGCTAGATGAATCTATTAACATTTGTTTCATTTCCATATGTCTTCTAAAAAAGTTTACTATAATTTTCCATAACAGGGCTGTCAGCCATAGCTTGACATTTCAGTTTTGAGGCCCAGCTCTTGGCACTGAATTTCTGTAACCTACATCTACCCTGGTCAAGCCCTCTTTCTGTCTGCAAATATCCATATTTTTCAGCAGCTGGCTTATTTTGGATGCTGTTCAATCTTTTCTACCAGCAGACTTTTCACCACAGGGACATTTTCCAGGGTCTACATCTGGTGTATTTCTGATATCTGTGTTAATTATCTTTGTTCTTGAGAAACAATTCTTCAGAATACTTCAAACTTTCTGAAAAATGGACTGCTATCTTGAGGCAGGCAGAGAAAGAGATAATAGTATTTTCATATTTTGGCTTGGTCCTCTGAAGTTGGGATTCCAGGGAAAGGGAAAGGTCAGAGACCACTTACTGACAGATCCAATAGTCCTTCCCCCTTGTAAAACTCACCTGAGTGAGGAAAGCAAAGTCTGACTGTATAACAATACAGAGTGTGGTCAAGATCCTAAGTGAAAAAGGCAACTTGTGTCTGTGTTCTGAGAGTTCGGAGCAACCAAATAATTTGTTTCTCAAGTCAAGCCAGGGACAGGACAACTACGAACTGTTCCTTACTAATTGATGGCTGTAGATTGTATATACCTTGCTGACTCGATCCTTTCCTTAGTTAAAACAATGCAGTATCTCACCTGGATCCATTTCTCAGCTCTTAACTGAGGGAAATTTCTCTGGAAAACTTTTGCAGCCTCTAATTGGTGAGGATGTTATAGCGAGCAGACAGAATTTTTATCATGTATATTTCACTATTTTTAACCAAATAATAACAAGGAATTTACTCTATTCACATGAATGACTAAATTATACCTTCCTCTAGGCTGGCTACCAGAAATAGAGAACACAAGGTAGATGTTCTTTCCTTACTCCCCTCAATAATCTGCCACAACTTTTTTAAAAATACATATTAAAGCAGGGACTGGGGCAGGAGGGCTGGGGGGGGAGACAATAGCAACAAAAAAAACCCCAAACCAAAAACCAACCTCCTAGTAGAAACTAGCTTTTATATATTTTTAGAATGACAGGAAAGTGCTAAGCTTATTGTTTTTAATATTTATTTATTTTGTAGACTTATGCCTGTCTACCTCTTTTAGCTTCTGTGTTGCTGTGTCATCTCATATAACAAGCAAAACCTCCTGTGGTTAAATAGCATTTTGCCTGTTCCTCCTATCAGTCTAATACAAAGGGCCATATATATGTCTCAATCTGCAGCAAAACTCCCACTGATAGCAATAGCCCAGAATCAGTAAATATAACATGAAGGATAAACTCCGCATCTGCATTTAGTTTCATCAAACATTTTATCAGAGTCAAAAAGCTATATTTTTACTTTATGTTTTTGCTGTCTTTTTCCAGTTCAAACTAGTAAAGAAACAAGTACAAACACAGAAGGGGGTTTGACACAGGGAAATAATCCTGGGACTTCCTGACATAAATTTGCTAATGCTTCAATTCCGTATTTGGGTGATTGCTTCCTTGATTCTCCCTCTTCTTGTCTGTTTGACACAAATATTCTATTCCTATTTTCCCTTTTTAAGAACTGTTACAGGGAATATGTATGAGTATAGTTAAATAACTACAGCATTTACGAATGTTTGGGTTGAATTCACCACCCATCTACCTGATTACAACAGCCGTATCTTTTGTTTTATATTTCTAAAAAGTAAATACAAAGCTGTCATCTTCACTTTCTAGAAAAACTGGAAGTTATTTAGGGTTGCCATTACCAGAATGCCAAAGATAGGCAATGAGAACTATTCATAAAACAATAAACAGTAACTTCATTTTTGTGGATCTATGTTGGGATTGTTTTCGAAAGCACCTCTGAGAGAAGATGAACAAGCCTCATTGATAGGGAAACCTACATAAAAGATGTCCAGTGCTCCCTGGTCCTAGGAAGAAGAAAACTGCAATCTGATTATTGCAGGATTTGCCACACTGCTTCATTTTAGTGTTAGGAGAATGCCTGTATCAAGGTATCTTAGCTTCTAGGTAAAATAGAAGGGTTTGTTTATTTGTTTGTTTCAAAAAAAGTACTATTTTGGATCCTTATATTAGATGCAGCAGCAAAATTCTATGGACAAAACAGAGGTATTTTGATTTGCATGAGTTACTTGTCTGGTCTTTTATTTGCTGTTCAACATTGTTTAGATTGACCTTTTATATACGACTACTTTGGTCAAGTACTTCGTTTTCCACATCTGTGAGTAGCAAACCTACACATATATATATATCTACATCTACTAAAAGTAAACTTTTCTAGAACACAGAAAAATGATTTTTAAAATGTCTTGTTTTTTTTCCAAAAAACTTATCTCTATCTAGGTTAATCAACCTACATTCCAGAATTGCCTCCGTTAGTTAGATTATTTTTTAATATGAGAAGTTACCATTATTTTAGCTTAGCATTTCTTCTTTTAGGTCTTATAACTTCACCTGATAACATTCACATGTTTTTAAATACTTTCTCTCTTGCATAAGTTTACTTTTTTGTGTAGAATAAAAGAGTTTTTGAGTTCAGACAAAAGGCTGAAGTAACTGGACTTCTTTTATTCTGCAAATTCTCAAATTTAGAAGATTTAAATTTAGAAAAAATTAAAATATTAGGTTTCTTGATCATGTTATACACTTCTCTGAAATCTCTTTTTGCCATATGAATGACTAATGTTGCTAAATGTGTGAGTGAGGGTGAGCAACAGAGAGAGATTGGACAGGAGTCGGAGGGAGAGAGAGAGAGCAAAGGGACTTCATTTCTTTGGATGAGTTCATGAATTAGTGGAAATCAAGAACTATGTATGATGTTCAAGAATGAGAAAGGAAGTGGATATAGACAGGATTTGTCCAGCTCTTCATCTAATGCTGAATTAGAAAATAATTTCCCTCTGGCTGAAGCTGTAACAGAAATCTTCTGGAGAAATGCAAGCAGGAATAAGTCAGTAGTACAATAAGGAATATTTTTCCCAGTTGGGACATCTTTACTGGACAACATTGAAATATGCCGCCTTCAACAATATTTAAGTCCCTATTGAAAGAATTAAAGGGGTATATTAAAGTTGTTCCCCTCACTGAACAGATGCAGCTTGTGCCTGAGCATAAAAAAGTCACCATGCTGCTTCCAACCTACTTCCCTGACCGGAAAGATTGTTTCAAGGAAGGTTGAGAGGATAATTCTTCCTCTGAGTCCTTTCATTCTACAGCCTCTCTGCAGGGACTTGCAATATAAGAGTCAAATTATTGTAGTATTTTCTGTGAAGTGGAAACTTGTCCTGTGCCTACCTACGAGGAGACGCAGTAATCAGTTCAGCTCACTAAAAGAAGCTGGCAGCACTAGCATCTGTCCAACAGCAATCAATCAACTCAAACAAGAAGGGCGATTTCCCACAGCTCAATACTACTTCCCAAGTGTTTTGTCTCCTTCGAAATGTACTGTAAGGGATGTTTAAGTAAAAAGAAAATCTCTGGAAGCTGGAAATTCTAAATAATGGGCTGTGATTCCTGATTTCCTGTTCTCTTTGCCAAAAATGTGACTATAATTAAAAACAGTGAATACCTATATCTATACATAGCAATAGCATTTTTGTGTAATCACTTGGCCCCAAATGTAAGCTGCAACTGCTGGCACTTGGAGACTTACCTCCGCAGAGGATAGAAACACAACTGATTTGTTGTCTTGGCATATTTGTTGCTTGCTAGTGGCTCAGGTCTGGAACGTTGCAGAGAAACTGCTGAGGCTCATGCAGTCTGCAAGCGGTTACCCCTTGTTGCTCATCCATGTGGAGACAAATGATGATACTGGGGAGACCTTTAGTGTATCATGAATGATAGAAGGCCCTTGGAGTGAGGATGAAGAGCAAGAGAATGTAGGCAGTGTTCTAGATCATGCTGGTAAAAGGAAAAGCCTAGGTAATAGGGGCCTGCAAGAAAACCCTGGCTGTATGGCTGAAGAACTTCGTCTTTTAATACGATAATTTCTGAAAAATAAGGACTTCTAGGGAGAAAAGGTACAGGAAATACCTAAAGTAGAGTAATGCCTTTTTTTTTTTCCAACAGACTTGATGACTTAGTGACGAGGGCTTTAAATAAAGTTCATCTGAGGATGCTAGCAGTAGCCCAAAAAACCATAGAGATAAATGTAAAAAAGTAGCCCCCAGGGCTCAGCAGAATGCAGAAAGTTCTCCTACTCCTGCAGTGAAAGCTTCATGACTAAGCGACCATCACAAGTGTCTGTATGCAAACTCATGCATCCTGGGAAAAAAACAAGAAGAAAGTAGAATCCTGTGCATAGTTACAGAGCTATGGACTTTATGAGTTTAAAAAGATATGGTGGAATAGCACAAGTGCAGATTTGCAAGGCTGGATTCAGGTGCTTTAGGAAAAATAGGGAAGATGTGATGGATGGGTTACACTCTAAGCAATGCAGTAGCTTGAATGTGTGCAGATAAGTGAAGAGTCAGCTGAGAGCTTATGCTTAAGGATGAAAAAGCAAATGAAAACTGTTGACATCATGGTAGGTGTTATGGACTGACTGATCAAAAAGAGAAAGTAGAGAAATCTTGTAACAACTAAAGCAAGTCTCATGATTACAGGCGCTGGTACTGATGGGGGACTTCAAAGTTACTGTTAATTTTTGGAAGAGCGACATGGTGATGTGATCAGATTTCTACAGTGTGTTGGTGACACAGGGGGATCAATAAACCAACTATCCCCTGTTGGTTACCAACGAATTAGGAAGAATCGGTCAGAGCTGTGAAGGCTGAGTGCAGGCTTGGCAGCAGAAACCTCAAGACTGTGAAGTTTAAAACCCCGAGAGAAGTGAGCAAGATTAAAAGTAGAATCAGAGCCTTGGACTTGAAGAGAACAGATATCGGCTTGTTAAGACTCTGCTTGGCAGGATCCTGTAGAGTACTGCTCTGAAGGGCAAAGAGGCCAAGGAGAATTACTTGATATTCAGAATGACCTCCTAAAGCACCAGGGCAGTCTATTTCAACTTGCAGAATGTTTCAGTCATAGCAGAAGGCCAGCACAGATGAACAAGGAGCTCCTGACTGAGCTCAGACACGAAAAGGAAGTATGCAGAAGGTAAAAGGAGGGATGAGCTACCAGGGAGGAATACAGAGACACTGCCTGAACATTTAAGGATGAAGTTAGGAAAGACCAATATCAGAGTTTCAACTCAGGACGTGAAGGACAACGAGGATTTCTATAATACACTATAAGCAAGTGGAAGGGTAGGGAAAACGTAGACCCACTGCTCGTTGGGATCATATACCCAGAGACAAAATATGTGGAGAGTCTGATGTATTTAATGTGAGTTTTCCATTTTTACTGGAAAGTTCTGGCCTCAGGAGCCTGGGACTAGAGGTAGAATCTGTAAGACCAAAGCATTTAATCACAGCAGAGAAAGACTAAGCTAGCAATCATTTGAGGAAATTTCACATAAAGTGCATGGAAACAGATGGGATACATCTGCAGGTTTTGGTGAAGCTGATCAATGTCATTGCAAGGCCACTTGTCCTGAGTTCAGCCAGGAAAGGGTTAATTTTCACCAGGAGCCAGGAGGGAACACAGCCAGGCGGGCTGACCCAACCCGGCCAAACAGAGCAGGGTATTCCATACCATGTGCCGTCATGCTGGGTTCCGGCTGGGGGGGAGCTGGGTGGGAAGTCAGTCGCAGCTCAGGAGGGCGCGGTGGCGGCGGGTGGTGAGAGCAGCTTTCTGTGTTCTGCTGCTTTGTTTTGTGTGTTCTCCTTGTCTGTATCGTTGTTGTTGCTGTTCCCTTTGTTTGCTGTTCTGTTAAACTGCCCTTATCCCGACCCACCAGTTTCTACCTGTTTCTTTCCATTCTCCTCCGCATCCCAGCAGGGGGGGAGGGGCGGCCACGTGGCGCTTTTGTTGCCGGCTGCAGCTAAACTATAACACCACTCCAATTAACTATGAAAGGTCATGGCAATGAGAGAAGGTTCCTGATGCTTGTGTGTATATCTCAAGCCTGTCTTCAAGAAAGGCAAAAAAGAGGATCCAGGTAACAACAGGCTGGTCAGATTCAACTCCATCTCTGGAAAGACTATGAAATAAATCCTCTGGGAAGACACAATCCAGTATATGAATGACAAGGCACATGGCAAATTGCAATCCAGTACATGAATGAGTGTGGACAACCAGCATGATTTAACAAGGACAGCTCATGTCTGAACAACCTGAGAGCTTTTCATGATAACAAGCTGGTGAACAGAGGAAGAACAGCTCATGTGAAAAATTGACTGTGAAGCCAATTACTACTACCTCTAGTGGGGCTTCAGTGGTTGTTACCAGGGCCAACACTGACAGTGTCTTTGTTAACACTAGAGATGACTGGACAGAATGCTCTCTACACAAATTAATTATTAAGGGGGACAGTCAATGTTCTGGAGGGCAGGACTGCTATTTAGAAGGACCTCAATAAGCTAGAGAAATGAGCTGACTTCCTTGAGTTCAACAAACAAAAATAAAAAGCCCTGCATCTGGAATGGAATAAACCCAACTGACAGTAGACGCAAGACACTGACTAGCTGGAAAACAGATTTTCAGGAAAGGACCTGGCAGTTTTCATCAACAAATTCAATGCAAGCTGGCTGTACACCCACATGGTAAAGAAGGCCAGCTGCACACTGAGCTGTTAGCAAGGGCAGCCAGCGACTCTTTTGCCTCTATTCAGCACTTTTGAGAGATTCCATTTAGAGTACAGTGTGTGGTTTTGAGCTCCATGGTAAAAAAGACATTGACTTAATGAAATCCAGTGGAGACCCATTGAGTTGGGCTGTGACAGGAGCAAAAAAGGACAAGGAGAGGCTGAATGACTGTTTATTTCTGCTTGAAGATAAGCGATAATCTTATTGCCATCCACCACTATATAATGGGCAGTTGTAGAGAAGACAGCGCCAGATTCAAACATAAATGGTAGAATGACTAGGCACATATTGCAGAAGAGGAAGTTCAAATTAGATATTGGATTGTTATTTTTATTTTTTAACAGTGAAGATGACCGAACACTAGAACAAGGGCACAGATAGGCTGTGGAATCTCTATCCCTGGACATACTCAGAAGTTGACTGGACACAGTGCTAGTAACCTGTGCTAGACTACTTTTGTGAGTGAGGTGTCAGACTAGATATCTCCAGAGATGTCTTCCAATCTACATTATTGTCCTGCCTTCGGCCAGGACAAGGTTAATTTTCACCAGAATCCAGGAAGGTAATCCAGGAAGAGACACAGCCGGGCGGGCTGACCCCACCTGGCCAAACAGAGCAGGGCATTCCATACCATGTGCCGTCATGCTGGGTTCCGGTGGGGGGGGGCAGTGCAACAGGGACTCACTCGCGGCTCGGGAGCGCGAGCGCCGGTCCTGTCTGGGAGAACGGCTCTCTGGGTCGTGCGGTTTGTGTCGTGTTTTCTCCTTATGTGTATCTTTGTTGTTCCTGTTCCCTTTGTTTGCTGTTCTGTTAAACTGCCCTTATCCTGACCCAGCAGTTTTCTGCCTCTTTCTTTCCATTCTCCTCCACACCGTGGTAGGGGGAGGGGTGGCTGCATGGCGTTTTTGTTGCCGGCTGCAGCCGAACCAGAACATTAAATTTGGCGCCCAAGCGTGGGGCAGGCATAACAGCAGGGCTGAGTAGCGGGTGTTAAAACAGCTTTCTTAGATTTTGTTATAATTAGTTGTACATATTTACTGTGTTAGTTAAACAGTCGCCTACAAAAATGTTTCTGTTTTTGATCAGATGGTTGTGGTTTTTGAGTCCGTACTTGCTGTACTTTTTCCCTGTGGTGATGTTCATTACCTCGGGGAAAAGGATCAGGATTATGATTTTACTGTACTGTATGATGTCGACTTATGACATGATAACATCACTGTGCATGAAATTAGGCTTGTATTTACTTGCGGCACTGCGGTCATTTCCATATCTAGGATCCTATTTCTTAATAATCGAACCCAGCCTGTGAGGAAAACTGGAGGGAATACCTTCCCACACTCTTTCAACCCCCCTCTCACCTTCAGGCTAGTCCTTATGGCTTTTGAGAATTTCGAGTACCCCTGGGATGCTCAGGACAGCACTCTCCTTTTGTTTTGCCTCCTGAAGGGGCTTCAGGTTTTGTTTAGGGCTAAACAAGTACTTAAGAACATTGTGCAGAGACCTGCCCCAGGGCGGGATAACTCTGAGTGACTGGGTGTGTGGGACAGCTTGGGCAAGTACATAGGGCAGTGCAATTTATTTATTTAAGGACTATTCTCACCCAAAATAAAATCCCCTTGAGGTACACATCGGACTTCCCCATCCTTCCGCATTACCCACCAGGTACACCCAGGTCCTTGAGCAAAAGCAATCGCTCAGGAAGAGTGGCCTGGATGAGTGGTCCATGAGGTGGATTGAGAACTGGCTGAATGGCAGAACATAGAGGGTAGCAATCAGTGACGCTGAGTCTAGTTGGAGTCCTGTAACAAGTGGTGTCCCTCAGGGGTCAGTACTGGGCCCAGCCTTGTTTAACTTCTTCATCAACGACCTGGATAAAGAGTTAGAATGTACCCTCAGCAAGTTTGCTGATTAGACCAAACTGGGAGGTACGGTAGATACACCAGAAGGCTGTGCTGCCATTCAGCGTGACCTGGACAGGCTGTAAAGTTGGGCAGAGAGGAACCTGATGAGGTTCAACAAAGGCAAATGCAGGGTCCTGCACCTGGGGAGGAGCAACCCCATGTATCAGTAAAGGCTTGGGGTGGACCCGCTGGAGAGCAGCTCTGCGGAGAGGGACCTGGGTGTCCTGGTGGACGACAGGTTAACCATGAGCCAGCATTGTGCCCTGGCTGCCAAGAAAGCCGATGGCATTCTGGGATGCATTAGGAGGAGCGTGGCCAGCAGGTCAAGGGAGGTTATCCTTCCCCTCTACACTGCCCTGGTGAAGCCCCATCTGGAGTACTCTGTTCAGTTCTGGGCTCCCCGGTTCAAGAAAGATGAAGAGCTACTGGAGAGAGTCCAGCAGAGGGTGACAAGGATGGTGAGGGAACTGGAACATCTCTCCTATGAGGAAAGGCTGAGGGAGCTGGGCTTGTTCAGCCTGAAGAATAGAAGGCTGAGAGGGGACCTAATATATACTTCCAAATATCTGAAGGGTGGGTGTCAGGAGGATGGGGCCAAGCTCTTTTTGGTAGTGCCCAGCGACAGGACAAAAGGCAATGGGCACAATCTGAGGCACAGGAAGTTCCGTCTGAACATGAGGAAGAACTTCTTCCCTCTGAGGGTGACGGAGCACTGGAACAGGTTGCCCAGGGAGGTTGTGGAGTCTCCTTCTCTGGAGATATTCAAGACCCGCCTGAACAAGTTCCTCTACAGACTACTGTAGGTGACCCTGCTTCGGCAGGAAGGTTGGACTAGATGACCCACAGAGGTCCCTTTCAACCTCTGCCATTGTCTGATTCTGTTATTCTGTAATCCCGCGGACGGGCTTGACTTTCCCCGAGGCAGGACTAACCCAAACTGTCTTCCCTAACATGTTCCGCATGTGCACCACGGGGACTTTATCCCCTTCTATGGGGCGCTGACATTTTGACAGGGCAGGACCAGGCCGGTTAGTGTACCCTCTGGTGTTAACCAACCAGGTGACCTTTGCTAAATGAGTATTCCAATTTTTGAAAGTCCCACCCCCCATTTCTCTCAAAGTGGTTTTTAGCATCCCATTGTAATGTTCAATCATTACAGAGGCTGGTGCATGGTAGGGGATGTGATACACCCACTCAATACCATGTTCTTTGGCCCAGGTGTCTATGAGGCTGTTGCGAAAATGAGTCCTGTTGTCTGACTCAATTCTTTCGGGAGTGCTATGTCGCCACAGGACTTGCTTTTCAAGGCCCAGGGTGGTATTCCGGGCGGTGGCATGGGGCACAGGGTAGGTTTCCAGCCATCCGGTGGTGGCCTCCACCATTGTGAGCACATAGCGCTTGCCTTGGCAGGTTTGTGGCAGTGTGATGTAGTC